>Ga0247814_10000033_pt1 | contig 152542 bp, 145 predicted proteins | sample UWRJL179409R1_FD_179947 | JGI IMG/M metagenome (GOLD analysis project Ga0247814, IMG submission 179947) | Plant litter microbial communities from Arlington Agricultural Research Station in Wisconsin, United States - UWRJ-L179-409R-1 | ecosystem: Environmental > Terrestrial > Plant litter >... | reverse complement strand
GATCTGTTCAGCAACATTATGAATCCATTCTTAACTTCTTCGACAACCGAAGCACTAACGCTTCTGCTGAGTCTTTCAACGCCAAGATCAAAGCCTTCAGAGCCACTTCAAGAGGTGTCAGAGACACTACCTTCTTCCTTTTTAGATTAGCTAATATCTATGCTTAACAACCCAATCCCTCAACTTTTCGGACTGATCCATCAGATCTCTCAAAAACCTATAAAACAAGTAAGGCCCCTGATGGGCAGGGACCTTTACTAAACCAATTATAAACCTAAATTATGAGAAGACTCTTTATGTATTAGCCTTTCGGCTTTTATTATCTTTCTTTGTATGGTGTAAAGGTAACACTATGTTTTAATATGTGCAAATTTTTTTTTGTAATTTTTTTGTCAAAACGATTAAAGCACCTATCACATTCGCAAAACATGTAATAAACCATTAACAATATGTTAAATTTTTGTGTCTGTAAATGATTTTTGCACATTTTAAAGGTGATTGTTTAAAAAAATAATTTTTTTAGCTATCATACCTGCAAATACTTATTGATTTCCCTCAAATGCACATCATTCAGGCAATATATTGGATTTTTTGTGCTGTTTTTTGAGATTTTTACTGGTTTTTTAAGCTCTTTTTACATCTCTCGCACGTTTCTATATTTTAATAATTTTTCAGTTAGTAAGTTTTCCACCTCGCTATTTTTATAATAATTTACTTTTGCGCCTTACTTCAATAAAAACAGTGCTGCATATTTTTTAAATAATTAATGACTACACCCGCAGAAAACCAGGAATCGCTCCATACGCCGTTTACTTTATGGGTAATAACCATTACAACGGGGCTGGTAATTGCCAATATTTATTACAACCAGCCTTTATTAGACGATATGGCGCATACGTTTGGCGTTACAAGCGCTAAAGCGGGCCAGGTTGCCATGTTTACACAGGTGGGGTACGCACTCGGACTGTTTTTTATTGTGCCAATGGCAGATATGTTAAAACGTAAGCGTATGATGATAATTGATTTTGGCTTTATCATCATATCACTACTGCTTGCGGCCACCGCATCTGATATCAATGCGTTGCTTTTGGCAAGTCTATTAATCGGTGTGTCTTCCATAATACCACAACTGCTAATTCCAATGGCTGCACACCTTGCCAAACCTGCCGAACGTGGCAGAAAAATTGGCTTTGTGCAAAGCGGTTTACTAATAGGCATATTGCTTTCGCGCACCTTAAGCGGTTTTGTAGCCGCACACTGGGGTTGGCGCTGTGTGTTTTATGTTGCAGCGGGCCTTATGATAGTGATGTGGGTACTGGTTTACCGACTGCTGCCCGAAGTACAGCCCACTTACAAGGGATCATATAAAAGCTTAATGCTCTCAATAGCCGGTTTAATAAAAGAGAACCGGCATTTACGGCTGGCAGCACTAAGAGGCGCATCATGTTTTGCCTGCTTCAGTGCGTTTTGGAGCACGATAGCCTTTTTGGTAAAAGACAATTTTGACCTGGGCAGTGATGTGGCTGGCCTGTTTGGATTGGCCGGAGCCTTTGGCGCGTTGGCGGTTAGCAACATTGGCCGCCTTACAGATAAGCGGAGCCCTTACAAAATAGCAACCTATACCATCAGCGCTTTACTTATATCTTTTGTTATTTATTATTTTTCAGGATTTAGCATGGTGGGTATGATAGCCGGGGTTATTTTAATGGACATGGGCCTGCAGGGAACCCACCTGTGTAATCAAACCATAATTTTCGCTAACAACCCGGCGGCCCGTAATCGTATTAATACCGTTTATATGGTAACTTACTTTAGTGGCGGAGCTGTGGGTACCTTTTTAGGCACACAGCTATGGTATAAATACCAATGGACTGGCGTGTGCTTGTTAGGGATAATTGTTTCGGCAATAACTCTAATATTGCATCTGAATAACCAGGAAACACTACAGCGCGATACACCAACTGTACAATAGTGAATACTGTTGTAAACATGGTTTCTCCGCTTTAATACACCACCAACCAATATTTTTTAATTAAACGATAGTTTTTTAATTTGCTCTTTTTCAGTAAATTATGAGCAATTCGGGGCGGTAGCGCATGTTTTCTATGACGCTTTTTTGCTTATTTAACAAAGCCTGGCACTTTATTGGAAATAGTACAATCAAATTACTTAATAAGCTAACAATGGTAGTTAAAGTAAAAACCCCGGGTACAGATGAAAAGGAGTGGGAAAACCCGCAAGCTCCCGAAAAAACCTCAGACGACCGGGATAAAGAGCAACTGATCCGTCAGTTTAAAGAGGCCAAACGAAGAAAGGACAATCTTTCAACTAACGAGCCCGATGAAGATAAACCAACAACGAATAAAGACATTTAAACTATACATCATGAAAAGCAACAGGAAACCTGCCATCAGTAAATTAGTAGCGAGCTTTGATAATGAACTGAAAGCGATATTAATGAACGACTTGAGAACAATTAAAGGAGCGCGTACTGTATTTATGCGGGCTATTCGTACAGAACAACTATCAGTTGCTTAACAAAAAAAATTAACGCAAAACAACAACCCTATGAAAACTTATAACAAACCCGCTACCAGCAAATTACTTGTACGTTTTGATAACGAGTTAAAACAATTATTGATGGAAGACTTAAAGGTTTTCCGCACTAAGAACATCCTAAGCAACAACCAGCCGGCTATTCAACAACAGGCCGCCTGATCATCATATACATCTACCTATAAATTTCTTCCTATCTACCCTATGAAAAGCAATAAAGCTCTCCGTTTTTTCGGAGGGCTTTATTTTTACCCGCCAGTCATTAACCGGGCTGACAACAGTACGGCACTGGCGTATCGGTTTTATCAACATCAATTGTAAAAATATTACGAAGAGTGTAGCTAATTGTTTAGTTATGCTATCAAATTGTTAATATTAATTAATAATTTAGCTTACCCTTGTTATCAAGCGTCTGTTACATAATAAATTATGTATAGTATTAAGTTTAAACAATTAATTGTTTGGGTATGAATAGCCATGGGAATTACGAACTGCTTATAGATAAGATCAATACCTTTATCAAAAGATATTATCTTAACAGTCTATTAAGGGGCTTGATATTTTTAGGTGCGGGCTTATTTTCTGCCTATATCGTTATAACCCTTTCAGAGTATTTCGGCAATTTCGATTCCCTTTTCCGAAGCATTTTGTTTTATGGCTTCATAGTACTAAACCTTGTTTTAGTTGTCTGGCTGGTTGTTCCGCCGTTAATGGCTTGGCTTAAATTGGGCAAAACACTTACGCATGATCAGGCCGCAGATATTATAGGGAAACACTTTAGTGATGTTAATGACAAGTTGCTCAACACCCTGCAACTAAAAAAACAATTTGCTGATGATGGGGGCCACCGCGACCTGATACAAGCCAGTATAGATCAAAAGATAGAAAACTTACGCCCTATACGTTTCCCCTCGGCAGTTAACCTGGGCGAAAACCGCCGTTACCTAAAATGGGTACTTGCGCCCGCCGGTTTAATTATAGTACTTGCCTTTGCGGCGCCATCTATGTTAACCGAAAGCACTAAACGCCTGATAAGACACAATGAATATTTTGCGCCAGTATCCCCGTTTAAATTTGTGGTGCTTAACCGTACCCTCTCTGTTGTGCAGGGCGATGACCTTAACCTGGAGTTGAAGCTGGAAGGCGATAAGTTTCCGGCGGACGTTTACATAGAAATGGGAGATAATACTTTTAAACTGGATAAAGAAAGCATAAGCCGTTTTAAATACCAGTTTAGCAATGTACAGGAGAATACTAAATTCAGATTATCAGGCAATGGCTTTAATTCAATCCCATATGAGATAAAGGTTAATCCGCGCCCATCTTTGTTGCATTTTGATGTGGTGCTAAACTATCCGGCTTACCTGCACAAAGCGCCGGAGATTTTAGCCAACGCGGGCGACATTATTGTACCTGCCGGAACAACCGTAACCTGGAAATTCCATACGCAAAACGCTACCAGGATTGCTTTTAATATGGGGAATAAAGAGCAAATGTTGCAACCATCAGCAACTAACCTGTTTAGCCACAGCGAACGCATCCTTAACAATACCATTTATAAATTAAGCCCGGTTAATCAGATTGTAACCACTACAGATTCTGCAGCCTACCGCATAAATGCAATTGCTGATGAAGCTCCCGCAATTGATGTAACGGAGCGCCCTGATTCGGTTAGCCTGCAGGCTTTTTACTTTACAGGAAAAATACAGGATGATCATGGCTTTTCTGCTCTTACCTTCCATTACAAAATAAACCCCGGCGGCGGCAAGGCTAATGAAAAATTATTTGTAAAGACCGTAAAGGCTGATCTGGGGGTTAATATATCCGACTTTTTTTACTTCTGGAGCCTGAAAGAGCTGGGTGTTAAACCCGGCGACCAAGTAACTTACTTTTTTGAGGTTGCTGATAACGACGGTGTTAACGGACCCAAAAAAGTTCAAACCCCGGAAAGAAGCATAAACGTGCCTGATGCACAGGAGCTGGAAGAGCAATTAAATAGCGGCACAGAACAGGTTAAGAAAAACATTCAACAGGCAGCTAAACTTGCAGCCGAAATTGAACGCGAATCGCAAAAACTGAATGAGCTTCTGCTAAGTAAAAATTCCATCTCTTTTGATGAGCAAAAACAGTTAGACGCGTTAATGGAAAAAAGGCGCGAGTTAGACAACCTGGTAAAACAGATACAGGCCGATAACAAAAAGAACATGTACAACAGGCGCGAAAACCAGCAACAAAACCAGCAGCTGGCCGACGAGCAAAAGCAGATTGAGAAGTTGCTTAACGATGTTCTTGACCCTAAAACCCGCGAACTGCTTGACAAGTTGCAAGAATTGGCGCGCAACAATCAAAAGGAAAGTACCCGCGATCAGTTGCAGAAAATGCAGATGGATAACAAATCGCTTAAACGCGAGTTTGGCCGCCTTGAAGAGCTATACAAGAAAATGGCCTTTGACCAAAAGGTGAATCAAAATATAAACAAGCTTAACCAACTGGCCGAAAAGCAGGAAAAATTGGCTGATGAAACCAAGAAGCCTGCTGATGCTGAGAATAAGGAGCAAAAAGCGCAACCGGATGCTTTGAAACAGGCTGTGGAGCAACTAAAAAAAGCCTTACAGGATGCTCAAAAAGAAGCAGGGGAATTACAAAAGAATCAACAGCAAAACCACGAGCAACAAGCCCAACAGGATATAGACCAGTTAAAGAAGGCGTTGCAGGAAGCACAAAAGCAAGCGGCGGATCTGCAAAAGCAAAATCAGCAGCAACAGCCCGGCCAGGATCAAAAGGCCCAGCAAGATGCGCAGAAACAAGCCGCTGAAGCCTTGAAAAAAGCAATACAGGAAGCCCAAAAACAAACAGCTGAGTTGCAAAAGCAAAATCAGCAACAGCCGGGTGAGGATAAAAAAGCTCAACAAGACGCACAAAAAGATGCTTCCGATCAGTTAAAAAAGGCTATTCAGGAAGCTCAGAAACAAGCTGAAGAATTACAAAAGAACGGTCAGCAGCAGGCGGGTCAGCAAAGCCAAAACGATCAAAAGAACGCTGATCAGCAAAACAAAGAGCAACAGCAAGGCGATAAACAAAATGCAGAGGAGCAAAAAAGCGCACAAGAGCAGAAACAGCAAGAAAAACTGAACGACGAGTTTAAGGATATAAAAAAATCTTTGGAAGACCTGGCCAAAGAGGCAGAAAAGATGCAAAGCAAACAGGATTTTGAAAACCCTAAAAACGAGCAGGAAAGTATTCAGGATAAGATGGAGCAAAGCTCGCAGCAGTTGTCAAAAAAGAATCGGCCAAAGGCATCTCAGTCTCAGCAGGAAGCGGCCAAGCAAATGAAACAGATGGCACAGAAAATGCAGCAACAGCAAGAGGAGGAGGAAGAAGAAGAGAACAGCGTTAATATGAAACAGCTGCGCGAGTTGTTGAAAAGTTTGGTTAACAGTTCTTTCCGCCAGGAAAAAGTGATGGAGGCGCTTAAAAACACCAGTCAGCTTGATCCTAACTACGTAACATTGGCCCAAACGCAAAAAACAATAAAAGACAACTTAAAAACCGCCGAAGATAGTTTGTATGCTATAAGTAAGCGAGTGCCGCAAATTGAAGCCACGGTAAACAGGGAGGTGTCTGCAATTAATGACAGGATAGACCAGGCCTTAGAAAACCTGGGCGACAGGCGTACAGCAGAGGCTAATCGCAATCAGCAGTATGCCATGACGTCAATGAACAATCTGGCGTTAATGCTCAGTGATGCGCTTAATAACATGCAGGCTAAAATGAACCAACAAAAATCAGGCGGTTCACCTAAAAAGTCAAAGAGCCAGCAAATGCAACAGCTTAGCAAACAGCAGCAACAGCTTAACCAGAATATGCAGCGGGCGCGCGAGCAGATGCAGCAACAACAGCAGCAGGGCAAAAACCAAGGCCAAAGCCAGCAGCAACGCGGCATGAGCGAGCAATTGGCACGCATGGCCCGCGAACAGCAGATGATTAGGCAAGCAATGCAGCAATTAAACAATGAGGACAGGCGAGACGGCGGCACCGGAATAAAAGATATGGATAAAATGTCTCAGCAAATGGAACAAACTGAGAACGATATCGTAAACAGAAGAATAACAGAAGATGCTTTAAAAAGGCAGCAACAAATACATATTCGTATGTTAGAGGCCGAAAAGGCTGCCCAGGAACAAGAGCAGGAGCAGCAACGCGAAGGACATGCCGGTAAAGACATGCCGCCGGGTTATATTAAAGCATTGCAGGACTATCAACAGGTTAAAGAAAAGCAGACAGAACAGATCAGAACCGTTCCGCCGGCACTTAACTTATATTACAAGAAAAAAATAAAAACTTATTTTGACCAACTTAACACCAAATAATATGCAGGCAAGCACTCAGCCTACCGAATTGTATACATTACAACTTGCATCAAAGCTGGAGAGCATTACACAGTTAGAAAACCTGGTGGAGGAAATTGCGGACAGGTATCAGATAAGCGAAGATACATTTGCAAACATGATGACCTGTTTGAACGAAGTTGCTACCAACGCCATAGTTCACGGTAATAAGCTAGATCCGCAAAAGAAGGTTATAATTAACGCTGAGGTTGAGGGCCGACGGTCTACATGGACGGTTACCGACGAAGGGGATGGCTTCGACTATGCCAATCTTGCCGACCCTACAGCACCCGAAAACCTGGAAAACCTGGCCGGGAGAGGCGTATTCATTGTAAAACACCTGGCAGACCAGGTTGTATTTAACGCAAAAGGGAACGAAGTAGAACTGCTATTTAAGATATAATGCCCGCTATACAGTTTTTTGAAGAAGACATAGCCTACAAAATGCGGAACAAGATAAAAGTAAAGCAGTGGATAAAGGCCGCAATTGTTGAGGAAGGATATAAGCTGGATGAACTTATTTATGTTTTCTGCTCTGATGAGTATTTGCTAAATATAAATCAGCAATATCTGGATCATGATACGTATACCGATATTATTACGTTTGATAATTCTGAAGAGGAAGGCGTTATAACGGGTGATATTTTTATCTCTATTCCGCGTATTAAAGAGAATGCGGCCAAGTTTTTTGTGTCTGAAATTGATGAATTGCATCGGGTAATTATTCACGGGGCGCTACATTTGTTAGGTTATACAGATAAAACGGCTCCTGCTAAGAAAAAAATGAGCCTAAAAGAAGATTATTATTTAACTAAACGTGTTTCATAAATAGCTACATTTACATTTATAACGGTTAATTATCAAAACTTTAAAATATTACGGAAATGAAATTTTTAGGATTCCTGCTAGCATTTGTTTTACTGGCCGCACCGGCATCAGTTTACGATTTTAAATTAAAAACCATTGACGGCGATGATTTTTCGTTGGCTAAATTTAAGGGCAAAAAAATATTAGTTGTTAATACCGCTTCAAAATGCGGTTATACAAAACAATACGCCGAATTACAACAACTTTCCGAGTTATATAAAGACAAATTGGTTGTAGTAGGTTTCCCCGCCAATAACTTTGGCGGTCAGGAGCCAGGTACCAATCAAGACATTAAAACTTTCTGCAAAGAAAACTTCTCTGTAAGTTTCCCAATGAGCGGAAAAACCAGTGTTAAAGGCGATGATATCTCTCCTTTATTCAAATATCTTACAGAAACACAAAACCCTGATTTTACAGGCGAGGTAAAATGGAACTTCGAAAAGTTTTTGCTGGATGAAAAAGGTAACCTGATTCATCGTTATCGGTCAGCTACTAAACCTTTAGATCCAGCTATTACATCTAAAATATAATTGATCTTTTCAAAATAAGAAAAGGCGACCCTTAACCGGAGTCGCCTTTTTTATTGTCTTAATTTTCCGCCGCCTTTCGCGCTTTCTCTGCGGCTTCGGCTGCTTCCTTCTGTTGTTTCTCGGCAAGTTTTGCCGCTTCTTTTTGTGCCTTTTCTGCGGCTTTAGCCTGTTCCTTTTGGGCTTTCTCTTCCGCCTTAACTGCTTTTTCCCTGGCCTTCCTTATAGAATCCTGTTTAGCCTTCGCTGCTTTCTCTTTTTTGTTAAAAAATCCTTTTAGCAAAAAGTTGCCTTTAGCTGCCTCTAGATCCTCATTTAACGTAGCAGAGGTTTTATGCACCGTATTTATGGTAGAACGCGCGTCTGATATAGTTCCTTCAAGTTCATTAGCCATCTTGTCGCTGTTCAGCAACTTCCCGATACTCCCTTTCCCCTTATCTATTTTACCAACTATGCTTGACAAGCCCTGGATCAGATTGCCGGCATTATCTGCAATTTTAGTAAGCCTGTTCATTACCTTATCCAGGTCCATTGGGTTTACCGCAGTTATTTCGGCTCCATCCTCAATCATTTGGGTTGTGTTAGCCCCGCCAGGCAGTATGGTTATCAACTTATCCCCCATTAAACCATCACTGCCAATGGCCATACGTGCATCGCTTTTGATAAACTTTTTAACATCATTATTTACCATTAAAGCAACGCTTACAGAGGTGTCGTTAATTATTTGTATCTGATCTACGACGCCAACATTTATGCCTGCAAACCTTACATTGTTACCTACTTGCAAGCCGTTTACGTTGTTAAATACACCTTTAATAGTAAAAGTAGAGCTAAACAGGCTTTTTTGATTGCCTATAAAAAATATACCCGCCACCAGCACAGCAATGCCTAAAGCGGTGAATAATCCTATTTTTACTTTCTGTCCCTGCGTTATTTTCATGATACGTCTTTAAAAAAATCCTTTACTGTTTCATTCTCCGAGTGCAGCAGTTCGTCAAACGAGCCCTCAGCTATATATACACCATCTTCCATAATTACAACCCTGTCGGCAGTAATTCGGGCGCATTGCATATCATGCGTTATAATGATAGATGTTGTTTTATACTTTTTTTGCATGTCTAAAACCAGTTCGCTTATCTCTCGCGAGGTTATTGGGTCCAACCCTGTAGTTGGCTCATCATACAACATTATCTCCGGCTTAACTATAAGCGTGCGCGCCAAGCCAATACGTTTCCGCATCCCGCCGGAAAGATCAGACGGAAGCTTATCGGCTGCATCTCCCAAACCAACACTCTCCAATACTTCTTTTACACGCTCATCAAGTTCTGTTTGTTCTTTAATTTTAAGCACCCGCGTTAACGGAAACTCCAGGTTTTCTCTAACCGTCATAGAGTCATATAGCGCTCCACTTTGAAAAAGGAAGCCAATTTTTGTACGCAGTTCCTTAAGCTCTTTTTCGTTCATTTGGCTTACCTCGCTACCCAAAACCTCAAGTGTACCTTCATCTGGTGTAAGCGCACCTACTATGCATTGAATAGTAACCGATTTTCCCTGACCGGAACGGCCAAGCACCACCACATTTTCGCCGCGCCTAACTTGCAGATTAATATTTTTAAGCACATTCTTTGAACCGAACGACTTTTTCAGCCCTTTGATACTGATAACTATTTCGTCAGATGGTTTAGGGCTGGCGTTCTCCGGCATTATTACTGTCGCGTTTTGTTCCATAGTTAGCTGTAATACAGTAAGCTGGTTACCTGCACGGCAATTGCATCAATAACAAATATCCATAACGAGGCTGTTACCACCGCTGAATTAGCGGCAATACCCACACTGGCTGTTCCTTTACTAGAAGTAACCCCTTTATAGCATCCCACAAACCCAATTGCAAAGCCAAAGAATACGGTTTTTACAATTGCCGGTATAAAGTCACTGTACTCTAAAGAAGCAATCACCTTTTTAGCATAAAGAGACAGGCTCATATGGTCGTTTATATTTAGGGCGAGATAACCCCCGAACAGCCCGATAACATCGCCCATTAATGCCAGTATAGGCACCATAGCTGTAGTGGCCAGTATTCTGGTAACCACTAGATATTGTGTGGGGTTAGCGCCCGACACCTCCATCGCATCCAGTTGTTCAGTAACTTTCATACTGCCCAGCTCGGCGCCAATACTTGACGCTATTTTACCGGCGCAAATAATGCCTATTATTACCGGGCCAATCTCGCGCACAAAAGATACTGAAAGGGTTTTAGGGAGCATGCTGGCAGCTCCAAAATCAACCAGGGTAGGGCGTAGCTGCAAGATGAGAACCACACCCATTATAAATGATGTAATACCTACCAGGGTGAATGAGCGGTATCCTATTTCATAGCATTGCCTTATAAACTCTGACCACTCAAAGCCACCGGCAAAAATATTTCTTATAAACCGGGTGAAAAAAGTTACTTGCTCGCCAATATCTTCCAGCCACTTCTTCCACCCGGGAATTGCTATGTCGTTCTCCATAGGATCATGTGTTAAATTTTACAAAAAACAAAGTTGATTATTTGCTTTCGGAGTTCGATTGCATGATCTCGGGCAGGGAACAAAGCTTTACAGCATTGGTACGTCTATTATTAACAGTCTCGTACTTTCCTGAGTATCAATAACAATGGAACTGGTATCATAAACACCGAGCGCATCCTTTTTGTTTAGTATTTGATCGTTTATTTTAACACTGCCTTCTAAAACAAATATGTACGCTCCGTTTTCCGGGCGGGATATATTGTAATTGATAGTTTGTGCTGCATCGAAAGCCCCCATTGCAAACGTTGCATCCTGATTGATCCAAAGCGCATCTCCGTTCTTTTCCGGGGATATCAGCGTAGTTAATTCATTCTGTTTAAATGCGTTGGTAAAGCTCTTTTGATCATACCTTGGTTCAACATTTCTTTCCCTGGGAAACAACCATATCTGCAATGTATTAGCAGCCTCTGTTTTTGAATGATTATACTCTGAATGCTGCACGCCTGTACCGGCAGACATTACCTGAACTTCGCCTGCGTGTATAACCCCGGTGTTACCCATGCTGTCTTTATGTTCTAAAGCACCGGATAGCGGTATAGTGATGATTTCCATGTTGTCATGCGGATGCGCTCCAAAACCCATTCCTTCGGCTATAATGTCGTCATTTAATACACGTAGGGCGCCAAATTGTACCTTATCAGGGTTGTAATAGGATGCAAAGCTGAATGAAAAATTAGCCTTAAGCCATCCGTGATCGCTTGTTCCACGCTCATTGGCGGGATAAAAAATTGATTTCATGTCTCTGTTTTATATGTTTAAACACACAATACTTATTCCAATAATTATTATTAGTATTTTTGCAGCCATAAACACCTGTATATGACCAAAACGGCAATTATTACCGGTGCAAGCGGACTTATTGGCAGTAAACTGCTTACTATGTTATTGCACAGCAAAGAATATGAAGTAGTAGTAAGCCTTGGCAGAAAAAAGGTAAAAAAGAAACACGTAAAGTTGCGGCGTGTAATAGTAGATTTTGAAGACCCCGACACCTATGCACAACATTTGAATGGTGACGTGTTTTTTTGTTGTTTAGGTACAACGCGAAAACAGACACCCGATAAGGAGGATTATTATAAGATAGACCACGATTACCCAACGAATTTGGCTAAGGCTGCAAAGAAAATGGGGATTAAGCAGTTTCATTTTATCTCTGCAATAGGTGCAGACGCTTCAACGTCTAACTTTTATTTAAAAACAAAAGGGGAAACCGAAAAGGACCTGAGGAATATAGGTTTGGAGAGCTTGTTTATTTACCAGCCTTCATTATTAACCGGCAAAAGGAGAAATCAGCGCTTGGGTGAACGCGCTGCCGCATTCGTTATGGCTGTAGTTAACCCTTTGCTATTAGGCGGGTTAAAAAAATATAAAAGCATTGCCGCACTTACTGTTGCAAGGGCAATGTTTAATCAATCATTAAAAGAAACAAAAGGTGTATCTGTGTATACAACTGATCAAATAAAGAAACGCGCGTGAGCACATATATATCTGCTGAAAACATCGGCCATTCATTTCATGATAATTGGCTATTTAAAAACCAAACTATTGGCATTAACCGCGGTAGGCGGGTTGCGCTTGTTGGCATAAATGGGGCAGGGAAAACCACCCTATTAAAATTACTTTCAGGCTCATTACTACCTACTGAGGGCAAAGTGGTGCAAAGCCGCGACCTGCGAATGGGCTATCTTGAGCAAGACCCCGGCTTTAAAAATGCTGTTACCATAAGCGATTATATATTCCATGCTGACAATGTGCAGCAGCAGGCAATACGCAAATATGAGGAGTTATTAGAGAATGACCCGGATAACGCCAAGGCGCTTGAAAAAGTAATGGAGGAACTAAGCGAGACCGATGCCTGGGAGTACGAGTACAAGATAAAAACAATTTTAGGGCGTCTGGATATTCATCATCTCAATCAAAAAATAGACACCTTATCCGGCGGGCAAAAAAAGCGACTGGCATTAGCACGACTGCTGATTGAAGACCCGGAATTGTATGTTTTGGATGAGCCCACCAACCATTTAGACATTGATACAATAGAGTGGCTAGAGAAACTACTTACCGAAGGCAATAAAACCATTTTGATGGTTACGCACGATAGATATTTTTTAGATAACGTATGTAACGAGATCTTAGAAATAGATAAAGGCAAATTCATTCCTTATAATGGTAACTATGCATACTATCTGGAAAGAAAGGCAGAACGCGATGCTTCGGATGAAGCCACATTTCAAAAAAACTCGAACTTGTTAAAGAAAGAGTTAGAATGGATGCGCAGACAACCGCAGGCGCGAGGAACAAAATCAAAGGCCCGCATAGATGCCTTTTATGACCTTGATGCCAAAACAAAAAATGCCGGACCAAAGGTAAATGTGGAATTAAGCGTTAAAACCGCAAGGCAAGGCAATAAAATTATGGAGATACACGATATAAGTAAGGCTTTTAATGGCAACACCTATATCGATCATTTTAACTACGTTTTTAAAAAAGGGGACAGGATAGGCCTGGCCGGTAAAAACGGAAGTGGAAAATCTACCCTCCTAAATACAATAACAGGCTCCCTAAAACCGGATAGCGGATTTATTGAAAAGGGAGAGACAACTGTGATGGGGTATTTTCATCAATCAGGGATAAAGTTTAAAGAAGATGAACGCGTTATTGATATAGTGAAAAATGTAGCGGAGTTTATTACTATGGCTGATGGTAAGACAATTTCTGCTTCTGCGCTGTTAACCCTCTTTCTTTTCCCACCTGTAAAACAATATGGCTTTATATCAAAGCTAAGTGGTGGCGAAAAAAAGAGACTGCAGTTAATGCACATCCTGATGAAGAATCCCAATTTCTTAATTCTGGATGAACCAACCAATGACCTTGACATTGACACCCTGAACGTACTGGAAGAGTTTTTAACCAACTATACAGGCGTTTTAATGCTCGTGTCGCACGATAGGTACTTGCTGGACAAGCTGACTGATCAGCTTTTTATAATGGAGGAGAAGGGCCATGTAAGGATTTATAATGGCAATTATTCTTCGTACCGCCTTGACCTGGAGGAAGAAAAACAGCAAGGCAAAAAGGAGGAAATTAAAGCTGCAAGCATAAAGCCATCTTCGCCAAAAAGCAAACTAAGCTTTAAAGAGCAAAAAGAGCTTGATACATTAAATACTGAAATAACCCAGTTAGAGAAAGAAATAAAACTACTAACTGAGCGTTTGTATTCCGGAATTGACAATAACGCCGTTATAGATACAAATGCACAGATAGCTACATTAACCCAGAGCCTTGACGGCAAATCAATACGCTGGATTGCGTTAACCGAGTTGAACGAAGGGTAGTTGACTTAATGTTCCACGTGGAACATTATAAAGGCACGACAAGCTTATACAACGATGTTCCACGTGGAACATCTAATTAAAATAAACGTTAGTTTATATCATATAGCCACAACAAACAGATGTTCCACGTGGAACACGGAGGATTAAATGTTTAAAAAATACGACGTAGTAGTAGTAGGGGCTGGCCACGCAGGATGCGAAGCAGCAGCAGCAGCAGCTAACCTGGGATCATCGGTGTTATTAATAACGATGAATATGGGTGTCATTGCTCAAATGAGCTGTAACCCCGCTATGGGCGGTGTTGCTAAAGGCCAAATTGTGCGTGAAATTGACGCCATGGGTGGATATTCAGGCATTATAACAGATAAGACATCGCTACAATTCAGGATGCTCAACCTCTCTAAAGGTCCGGCCATGTGGAGCCCTCGCGCACAAAGCGACAGGATGCGGTTTGCTGAGGAATGGCGCCTGGCTTTAGAAAGAACCCCAAACGTGGATTTTTGGCAAGACACCGTTAACGAGGTACTTGTTAAAAACAGTACCGTTACCGGCGTAAAAACATCATTGGGTGTAGAGATCGAATGCAGTGCGGTAGTGCTAACAAACGGTACCTTCCTTAATGGTGTTATCCATATCGGAGAGAAGAAGTTTGGCGGTGGCCGTACCGGCGAGAAAGCAGCAACGGGCTTAACTGAGCAGTTGCAATCTCTTGGCTTTGATTCAGGTCGCATGAAAACCGGAACACCTCCGCGCATTGATGGGCGTAGCCTTAACTATTCTGTTATGGAAGAGCAGTGGGGTGACGCGGAACGTGGCAGATTCTCTTACACAGAAGTTGAGCAAATAAAAGAACAGCGCTGCTGTTGGATAACGTATACCAACACCAAAGTACACGAAACATTAAAGGAAGGTTTTGAGAAATCTCCGATGTTTACGGGTAGGATAAAAGGCCTGGGACCGCGCTATTGCCCCTCTATTGAAGACAAAATAAACCGCTTTGCAGAACGCGACCGTCACCAGATATTCGTGGAGCCGGAGGGATTACATACGGTGGAAATATATGTAAATGGGTTCTCCACCTCACTACCGGAAGATGTGCAATACAAAGCTCTCACACAAATACCAGGTTTTGAGAACGCAAAAATGTTTCGTCCCGGGTACGCAATAGAATACGACTATTTTCCACCTACACAACTTGGGTTGACATTAGAAACAAAGCTAGTAAGCAATTTATATTTCGCCGGGCAAATTAACGGAACTACCGGCTATGAAGAAGCAGCTTCGCAAGGGTTTATAGCCGGCATAAACGCTCACCAAAAAATTCATGACAAGCATGAGCTTATCATGAAACGGTCTGAATCTTATATTGGCGTATTAATAGATGACCTCGTTACCAAAGGAACAGAGGAGCCATATAGAATGTTTACATCACGGGCGGAACATCGTTTGTTGCTACGGCAAGACAATGCCGATATAAGGTTAAGCCCTATAGGGCATGAGTTGGGCCTGATAAGCGATGAGCGCCTGGAGAAGGTAAATCAAAAAATAAAAAACTCTGATGATATTGTTGCGTACACAAAAAACCGCCCCATCAATCCCGGAAGCGTAAACTCACTCTTGGAAGAACTGGGTACCAGTCCTATTCAGCAAAATGTAAAACTTTTTGCCCTAATAAGCAGGCCGCAAGTATCCATCAACAATCTTACCGACGCAGACGAAACCCTTAAAGAGTTGTTATCAAAATATGATAAAGAAACTATTGAACAGGCTGAAATAAAAATCAAGTATGAGAGTTATTTTGAAAAGGAGTTGGATATAGTATCGCGAATGAAAAAAATGGAGGACAAAGAAATTAATCCAGAATTTAACTATCACCAATTGGTATCCCTTTCAAAAGAGGCACGCGAAAAACTAATGCGTATAAAACCACGCACTTTGGGTCAGGCTTCGCGCATTTCGGGTGTATCACCATCTGATATATCAGTTTTGATGGTACACATTAAAAACTAAACCACAATCTAGTGAAAATCAACGCATTATAAAATTTATTTTATAGGCCATTATTTTCCTTTTTTAATAGTAGTCTTCATAAAAACATAAAAGTGGTTTATAGCGCTTAAAAATAATGTTAAATAGAAAATCGTCATTCTTCCCCTGCTTAAAGGCTCTTTTTTTGGGTTTTACACTACTTTCGGGCTGTGCGGTGCAGCAAAAACCGCAAGGCGGTCCGCGCGACCTTACGGCACCAAAATTATTGAAGGCGACCCCGCTTGATCAAACAAGAAATTTCAAGGGTAAAAAAATAGAGCTGGAGTTTGATGAATATTTTAAACTGGTAAATCAATATCAGGAAATTAGTATTTCGCCTGCACAAGAGCGCAGCCCTGAATATACCGCCAAACAAAAAACCCTGGTAATAGAATTAAAAGATTCGCTGCAAAAAAACACTACCTATGTAATCAGTTTCGGCAAAGCCATTGTTGATGTGAATGAAGGTAACGCTGTGAAGAACCTTACCTATGTTTTTGCCACAGGCTCTTCAATAGATTCGTTAACCATAAGCGGAAAGGTAACCAACGTACTTACCCAACAAATAGAAAAGGAAGTGCCTGTAATGCTTTTCAATTTGAAACAGGATTCGCTTTTATTTGGTAAAAAAAGACCGACACTATTTACTATTACAGACACCGCCGGGAACTTTAAGTTTAGCAATTTAAAACCAGACACCTACAGGATATATGCGCTTAAAGAAACATCTGCAGATAAGATCTATAATAACGATAATGAGTTGATTGCTTTCAAAGCCAATCCTCTTGCATTAAAGAAAGATACAGCAGGTATTAATTTAACATTGTTTAAAGAAGTACCCGATAATTTACGTTTCAATAACAGGGCTTTTGACAAAGACGGCGGTATGCTGCTTGCAACAAACCGACCGCTTACCCGCCCATCAGTAAAAATCATATTTCCCGAAGCGCTTGATGCCCAAAAATTAGTTGAAACCAACAAGGTCGGGGATTCCATCTATGTTTATTCAAAAAATATGGATTTTGATTCTGTTAAAGTGGCCATTTCTGAAAACGCTGTAGCATTTGATACTTTGACACTTCGCAAGTCAAGACGGGAGACTTTCCAACGAACTATATCATTAGCTTATAGTGCTGGCGGTAACGGTGTAATAAAACCAGGCACAGAGCTTATTGTTACAGCAAATACGCCGATAGAAAGCTTTGATCAAAAATTGATAACGCTGATGGAAGATTCGGCAAGTGTAAACTATAATTTGCTGCGCGATACATCAACCCGTAAAAAGCTACGCATTAAATACAATTGGAAACCTAAGGCTAAGTATACTATTATATTTAATGATAACGCGTTAACCGGACTTTGGGGAGATAAATCTAAAAAACAACAAAAAGCTTTTTCGCTGGACAACGCCGAGAACTACAGCGAATTTACCTTACGCTTAGCAGTACCTGATACGGGGAGAAGTTATGTTGTAGAATTACTCACATCTAATGGCGATCAAAAAAATGTAATACGAACAAACCGTATAACGCGCAACACCGCTATAGTATATAAAATGCTATTAGCCGGTAAATATCAGCTAAGGGTTATTTATGATGCCAACAAAAATGGCAAGTGGGATGCCGGCAGTATTTACCGGAAAACACAACCGGAAAATATCTGGGCCAATCAAACTATATATACAATACGGCCAAACTGGTCAGACGAACAGGCTATACAGATACCACCGGAACAGGTTACTTCTCCGTAAACCAGCTGGAGTATAGTATATAATTGTCAGGCAGTTTATCTAACAGCGCTTTCTGCTCATCGGTTAAGGCTTTTATCTTCTTTGCTGGAGAACCTGCATACAAATAACCTGATTCGCATATCGTTTTCTCTAACACCACTGACCCTGCCCCGATAATTACATACTCCTCTACAACAGCCCCGTCCATTACAATGGCACCCATACCCACTAACGAGTGATCCATTAACGTACAGCCATGCACCAGCGCATTATGGCCAATAGATACAAAATTACCAATATTGGTGGCGGCCTTCAGGTAAGTGCCGTGTATTACCACACCATCCTGTATATTGCTATTGTTGCCAATTTTAATATAGTTAACATCACCCCTAATAACGGCGTTGAACCAAACGGAGCATTTATCGCCCATGGTTACATCGCCCACAATAGTGGCATTCTCTGCTATGAAACAATCAGTTCCCCAGGCCGGGGCTTTATCTTTAACAGGTAATATTAGCGGCATATTATATTTTAAATTAATAAAAAAACCTTGCTACAATAATAGCTATATTTATAGTGCCAACCAGTTATAAGCCTAAAAGGGAAGTAAATATAAATGTTTACAAAGTTTTTATGGCCCCCACCGATACAAAACAAAATGCCCCTGCTGATCTATGCCCCTGTGGACGTGGTAATTGGGATGATTTAGAACGCATAAAGCGCGAAACGTGGCTTAAAATACTACTGTTCTGGCTTCCCTTTAAAAGGTATAAGTGTTATAAATGTCAGAGAAAAAAACTTGTATTATCGCAGTAACTCTTCATTTATAAAAAACTGTATATATTTGGTTAACCAATAAGCGGAAATAGCTCAGTTGGTAGAGCATCAGTTTCCCAAACTGAAGGCCGCGGGTTCGAATCCCGTTTTCCGCTCAAACATGTTACCAAATTTTCCACCAAGATCGTGTTTTGATGATATCCCAATATCGTGTATCAAACTCTTCTTTAAGGAAATTCCTGGTAAGCTCGAAGCCATAAATATATATAGAGTCTTCAACGCCGTTTTTAAACCTCTTCATAACGCGTTGCACTGGGAATACAATCGTTCCATCGGGAAGTTGAACATAAACTTCTAACTCTCCTTCTTCGGCCTCATCGTCAACTACCCATACACTACCGGGGATATTGCTAATAATCGTCTCTCCTATATATGACCCTATCGAAAACAAAACCGGACCTAGACGCCCATCTAGCCTTCCTCCTTTCCTAGCGCTACCATCAGAACTATTCCTTATAAAAAACTTGTCAATATTAATGAAGCTGTTAATGGAATAATCAAGGAGTAATCTATCAGCAGAAAATGCCTTTACAATCCAATCAGACTGATACTTTATGTCTTCCTTTAATGTTCCCATAAAAAATACTGCAACTAATTTAAAACACCGTATCCTCCAAAACTTCCTGATGCTCCGGGTAATCCGTAGTATAATGCAAACCCCTGCTTTCTTTACGCTTCATGGCTGATTTTACTACGATATAAGAAACCTGTATCAGATTGCGCAACTCGCATAGCTTAACAGATACCTTTGTCTTTTTATAGAAATCTTCTGTCTCTTCGTGCAACAAACCTAACCTGCGCATAGCCCGTTCTAAACGAAAATCTGAGCGTACTATACCTACATAATCACTCATCAGTTTTTGCATCTCGCGTACGTTGTGTGTTACCAAAATGTCCTCGTTGGATAATTGCACACCTTTCTCGTTCCAATCAGGTATTCCTTCTGGGATGGCTTTATTGCTTACATCCTTAACTGCGTCTTCATAAATACGATGAGCAAAAACCAAGGCCTCTAATAATGAATTTGATGCTAAGCGGTTAGCACCATGCAAACCTGTTGACGAACATTCACCACAAGCATAAAGCCTGTTAATAGAAGACCGACCTGCTTTATCAACCAACACCCCCCCACACATATAATGACAGGCAGGCGCAACCGGGATCATATCCTTGGTCATATCAATGCCAATATCCAAACACTTGGCATATATATTAGGGAAATGCGCCAGTATATCTTTCTTGCTACGATGGCGGATATCCAGATAAACATAATCCTCGCCCGATTTTTTTGTTTCAGCATCAATGGCTCTTGCAACTATATCTCGAGGCGCTAAAGACTTACGCTCATCATACTCCTGCATAAACTCTTCGCCATTGGTACGTTTCAATATACCGCCAAAGCCGCGTACTGCCTCTGATATTAAAAAAGACGGATATTCACCGGGATTATATAAAGCTGTAGGATGAAACTGGATAAACTCCATATTCCGTACCTTGCCTTTAGCGCGATAAACCATGGCAACACCATCTCCGGTGGCTATAGTTGGATTTGTGGTAATAGAATAAATATGGCCGGAACCACCAGAAGCCATTACAGTAACTTTAGATAATATCTTATCAACTTCCTTACTCTCCGTATTTAACGCATAAATACCGTAACATTCAATATCAGTGCTCGATTTATCAACAAACTCACCCAAATGGTGTTGGGTAATCAAATCAAGTGCGAAATAATGCGTCAGGATCTCAATATTAGTATTTTGATGAATCTGCTCCAATAAAGCGCGCTCCATTTCAAAACCAGTTATATCTTTATAGTGTAACACCCTGAATTCTGAATGGCCACCCTCTTTTGCCAGGTCAAAAATACCCTCGTTGGTCTTATCAAAATTGGTTCCGTAATCAATAATCTCGTTAATTCTATCCGGGCCTTCTTTAACAACAATTTCAACAACCTCTTCATCGCAAAGGCCATCACCGGCATCAAGGGTATCATTTATATGTTTTTCAAAAGAATCTTCTTTTTTATCCACAACTACAGCTACACCACCCTGGGCATACTTAGTGTTGGATTCGTCTTCGTTTGATTTTGTAACTATCAGTACTTTACCGTGTTTAGCTGCCTTTAGCGCAAAACTTAAACCGGCAATACCCGAGCCCACTACCAGGAAATCAACAGATCTGGTCATAAAATATATAGTATATGTGTAAAATTAGCGCCTATGTTAATATTAGCCTTTAAAGATGTTAATTTTGTGTAAGTAAAAACTTAATAAAATAACTAATCGTTGATAACTCGCATTTTTGCTTGTAAGCACCATATTTTTTAAGCTACTTTTGAGATGTAATTTAACCGAAGTTAACATTTATTAACGACGCAAATTATTAACATATAACTTTTAAAATTAAACTTTGATTAACAGACAAGTCTAAAAATCAGTTATCTAAAAATAAAAATTCTAATAAAATATGTTAGTAACCCGTTAGTAATAAATCTGTCAATACATAATCCATCCTTTTTATACACATAACTAACACCCTAATAACAATAAGTTCTTTTATTTAAAATAATTAGTTGTTATTACTTGAACTGTTGAAATGAATACCTTCGAAGAAATAAACCTGAAAGGCTACGTTGAGGAATACATAGACCCAACGCTTGATCTTTTTGCGGAAATAGAAAAATTAAAAAAAGAAAAAAATGCGGTTATACTGGCTCATTATTATCAGGACGGCGATATACAAGACATTGCCGACTATATTGGCGACAGTTTGGGCCTATCGCAACAGGCAGCAAAAACCGATGCCGATATTATTGTTTTTGCCGGCGTGCACTTCATGGCCGAAACAGCAAAAATATTATCGCCAACAAAGAAAGTTTTACTGCCCGACGTGAAGGCAGGTTGTTCATTAGCAGATAGTTGTCCGCCCCATTTGTTTAAAAAGTTTAAGGAGCAATATCCTGATCACCTTGTGATTACATATGTAAACTGCACTGCCGAGTTAAAAGCTTTAAGTGATATAGTTTGCACATCAAGCAATGCCATAGGGATAGTTGAAAGCCTGCCAAAAGATCAGAAAATAATATTCGGACCGGATAAAAATCTGGGGGCCTATGTAGCAAAGAAAACAGGAAGAGATCTTGTTTTATGGAACGGTGCCTGCATGGTGCACGAGATATTTTCGCAGGAGAAGATTACGCGTTTAAAAGAGCGGTACCCTAATGCTAAACTACTTGCACACCCTGAATGCGAAGATGTTATATTAAAAATGGCCGATTATATTGGCTCAACAACAGGGATATTAAAATACGCTACCAACAGCCCGGTTAAAGAATTTATTGTAGCTACCGAGCCAGGCATAATACACCAGATGCAGAAAGAAAACCCTGATAAGGTTTTTATACCTGCACCACCAAATAACCAATGTGCATGCAATGATTGCCCGCACATGAAACGTAATACACTGGAAAAACTTTACCTGTGTTTAAAAAATGAAATGCCTGAAATAACTGTACCACAGCATATTATTGAAAAAGCAGTAATACCTATTGAGCGAATGCTGGAGATATCAGCAAGGTTAGGATTGTAATTATAAAGGGATTTTTTAGTGTAGCAGGGTGTATCACCTTACCTGCTACGCCACATAACCCATAGTTAAAATTTTTTTTATATTAAAAATGTATTAATTGCCATTCCGGGTGATAGCTAATATTATGAGTTTGCTAATTCTGCTACATGGATTTAGTTCCAAGTGATTTATTAATACTTCTTTAAACCTTTACCTTTTAGGCTGCTCTAAAATTGTATTAAACAAATACGATTATGAAAAAACTTTTCTTTTTAGCAGCAATAATGGTGATAGCGATAAGTGCAGATGCGCAAAGACGTTATAACGGACCAAGATACCGGCAGCCGCAGCGTACACAACGCAGTAACAATAACTCTTATCAACCCAGCATAGGGTTTAAAGTTGGGGCCAACATATCAAATAGCGTAAGCACCCGCGATTATGGTTACACTACCGGCAGTTTATTAGGGCTAAACGTGGGTTTATTTGCTGATCTGCCCATTATTAAGCCGATATCTTTTGCGCCCGAAGTACTATATTCACAAAAAGGTTATGTAGTGGGTACTACTTATGGTGATTTTACCCAGCGCACGCATTTTGTTGATGTGCCTTTATTGGCTAAATTTAAGGTAACGCCAAATTTTAATATTCTGGTGGGTCCGCAGCTATCCTGGTTAATGTCAACCACCAATACGTATGACGATGGTTTTGTTATTACCCAAAGATCAACTTATGATAATGATAACAACGGCCATAAAACCTATTTAGATGGCGTTGTTGGTGTAAGTTTTGATCTTAATCGTAAAGTAGATCTGCACGGACGTTATGCCTTCAATTTACAAGGGACAGACAGATATGGCAATACTTATACGCCTGATTACCGTAACCAGGTGTGGCAGGTGGGTTTAGGCTTTAAATTCTAAAAAAAATTTCCGGTACAGCCGGTTATATAAAGCAGGGCTACGGAAAAACTGTAGCTCTTTTATTTTGCTCCAAAGCGTCCTGAATGGGTTGCGGCAGGTTAGATAATAAGTTATAACCTGTTGCCAACTCAATTTGGCGTACCGTTACCTGGTACAATTTCCACTCATTATTAATATCGTTTTTATTAGGGGTGTTAATAGCAATAACCCGAGTTGATTTATTTACCCTACTTAGATCGTTGGTACCGTTAGAAATTATCAGCGCCACTTTCCAAATGTAAGCAGGCACATTTATTTTATACTGCCCGGATGTTATATTGCTAAAATAGCCTTTAGCGCCTATGCCGCCAGAGCCATAACTCCCCATTATTATATAAACCTCGTTTCCCTGTAAAGCCAACGAGCGCAGGTAGTCTTCAAAATTTCCCCAGGTTTCCTGATTGTTGTTGGGTGCCTGGGGTATCATATTCGTCATTAAAAAAGTAGCTGAATTGGCGTTTACAGAGCTTGATCTATCGGCCGAAGGGCAATTATGACCGCGGTCAAATCCGTAAGTACTATAGGTGTAGCTGTTACTTTTTACCGCAAACCAACTATCAGGCAAACCATTAAATGCAGCGAAGTTATTAAGCCTTGAAGCAGTATTGCTTATGTTACCGGCATCCAGGTGCCAGCTTACCCAGTTAGGCCCGGCCTTGCTGTTATTGTAAGATTCAATGTAATAGCCCATATCAATCAAATAGTTATCGGCCATGGCAACAACCGGCTGCGCGCCCGATGGGTTACCGAATAAAAGGTTGCTATTATCGCCGGTAAGGGGTGGGGCATCAGCGCCAATGGTTACGCCCCGTTTGGCCCCCGAGGGAACTTTTACCGTGTCGGGCGTCTGCGCCTCGGGCACGCCAATTATAATACCTGCATCGCCGTTGCCCTTAAAAGTGATATCATCAATATTGATGCGGGCGGTACCCTTTTTAACTATTTTGAAGCGCGATTTTACAGAGGCATTAACCGCAAAAGAATCTGTCGTTAAAACAGTATCCGTGTCAATTATCAGCGGACTTACTGCCGCGTAAGTTATACCGCTATCTACAGAAATATAAAGCTGCCATTTTGAATCGGGATCGTCGCCATATTTTGCATGTTTTATGCTGATTTGCTTTACACCGGCCAGGTCAAAATTCATGGCAATATAGCCGGAGCGTAACCGGGCAGATTGCAATTGTGTTTTTCTATCGCCGTCCTTATCGCCTAACAATGCGTTATTAAATTTCCAGGTCCCGGTTATCAATTTAACATCGCCGGGGGTATATTTTGTTTTTTTACCTTCCTCAAAGCCTTCTGTAATGGTATAAGATGGTGCTTCGGGTATAGCAGGTGTACTTACAAACGGTTGTATGGTGTTTGTTCGCTGTTGTGCTGGTGGCGTATTAGTACAGCTAAAGGTTATTAAGCAAATAAAAATAGCGGCATAAAGGTATTTGCGAAACAGCATTTAAACAGGTATTGATACAAAGCCCAAACTTAATAAAACCAATCAAGCTGTTTATGCCTGTTCAAATGAATAGGGTTTCGTATTTTTGCAAATCCATAATTTTTTAAAAGATGGCAATGTTTGATAATAAAGAGAAAACCAATATAGAGGCTTTAGGCGAGTTTGGCCTGATAAAACATTTAACAGATAATATTGAACTGGTGCAGCAAAGCACCATAAAAGGTGTGGGCGATGATGCCGCGGTGTTAGATCCTGCCGGAAAACGAGTGTTGATATCAACCGATATGCTACTTGAGGGTATACATTTTGACCTGGCTTATGTACCCTTAAAGCATTTAGGCTACAAGGCGGTGCAAGTTAACCTGAGTGATATTTATGCTATGAACGGCATTGCTACACAGATAACCGTTTCCTTAGGCATGTCGAGCAAGTTTCCTATCGAAGCTATTGAGGAATTATATGAGGGCATTTACATCGCCTGCAAAAAATATGGCGTTGATGTTATTGGTGGGGATACTTCGGCTTCAAAACAAGGTTTGGTTATCAGCATTACATCTATTGGCTATGCCGATGCCGAAGATATTGTATACCGTAACGGTGCCCAGGAAGGCGACCTGATCTGTGTATCCGGCGATCTGGGTGGTGCTTATGTAGGTTTGCAATTGCTGGAGCGCGAAAAGATGATCTATCTGGAAAACCCAAACATTCAGCCTGATCTGGAAGGGAAGGATTATATAGTGGAGCGCCAGTTAAAGCCTGAAGCGCGTAAGGATATAGTTGAATTGCTGAAAGATATTGAAGTTAAGCCTACGGCGATGATAGATGTGTCTGATGGTTTAGCATCAGAGATATTGCACATTTGTAAGCAAAGCAATAAAGGTTGCAGCATTTACGAGGAAAAAATACCGATTGACCCTATGACATTTGAAACCGCCCGCGGCTTTAACCTTGATCCAACGGTTTGCGCCTTAAGCGGGGGTGAAGATTACGAGTTGCTGTTCACCGTTCGCCAAGCTGATTACGATAAGATCAAATTTAAAATGGACATTACCATTATTGGCCATATAACCGAGCCGGCTTCCGGATGTAACCTGGTAACTAAAGCAGGAAATATGCATCCGCTAAAAGCACAGGGATGGAACGCTTTTCCAACACCATCTGAAGGGTAAGCTTTTATGTAACATTATTTATTGTCACCTATCTAACAATAAAAACGCTATGAAAAAAATTATACTTACTTGTTTTGTTGCTATCGCGATGACATCTTGCTCGGAGAATTATTCTAACGGCGAACGCATAGGTGTGATAACGCAATTTTCAAACACCGGCTTATGGTGGAAATCATGGGAAGGGCACCTTAACGTTACCCAAACCGGCATGAACAGCAGCGTACCTTTTGATTTTTCAATAGACAATGATAAACCCAGCCCAACAGTTATAAAGCAGCTAGATAGTGCCGCGCAATATGGCTGGAAAGTTAAATTGGTTTATCACGAAGCGAAGGGGAAAAACTGGTTTGACAACCGTGGTGAAACCAATCACTTTGTAGACAAAGTAGAAGTGTTGGATAAAAACATGGCATCGTTATTTAGCAATCAGAACACCCGCGCCGGTAGGGTTATTGATACTATTTATGTGGTGATAGATAAGAGCCAGTTGAAGAAGAAGTAATGGAGAAACGACCGCAGATTTATAAATTTTCTATCGCGGCTCTAATTTTGTCTGCTTTTATTTTGATTATATACACAACAGCTATCACAATTTTACTCATTGTTGCGTATTATAAAAATCTATATTTAGGTCTTTCTCTCGCTATCCCTCTGTTGGTGTTTTTATTTGACCCCCTAACGCGATTTTTTAGAATACTTTACTACGCTATTATAAGTAAACCAGCATTGATATTATTAGATGATAGGTTGGTTGACAATGTAAACAATCTAATAATTTATTGGGACGAAATAGAACACATCAGATTTGTAAATAAATCAAAATTTGGGGGACAGATTGCTGTAAAACCGAAAGATTTAACCATGCTATTAGGTCGCGTTAAGAACCCCTACAAGAAAATCATTTTGCGGATAAATCAAAAATATTTTAACGGAGCTGTCTCAATATCGCCGAATTTATTGAAATGTAAAAAGGACAATCTTTATCACGAATTGGTAAACACCAATTTCAAAAAACAGATAACCTCCGTGCTGTACCGCTATCAATAACCTTCTAAAACTAACGTTCCCCCTTTAGGGGGTTAGGGGGCTTCGTCTACGTCCTCCCCAATATATTTTTGATCTATCCGCTTATTAGCCTTAGCACCCAGACTACGTATCTTTTCGGCGGTGCGGGTTAAGTTGCCTGCGCCATCGGTTAACTTGTTAAGGGCGCTGTCATAAGCAGTTTGGCTTTGCTTAATATTTTTGCCGATGCTTTCCATATCGGTAACAAAACCTACAAATTTATCATACATGCTGCCGCTTAAGCGGGCAATCTCTAACACGTTTTTGTTTTGGCGCTCTTGTTTCCACATACTGGCTATAGTGCGCAGGGTTGCCAGTAGTGTTGACGGACTAACAATCACCACCCGCTTGTCCCAGGCATCGCTAAACAGCTCAGAATCCAGCTGAACGGCAAAACTAAAAGACGATTCTATCGGCACAAAAAGCAAAACAAAATCCGGAGAGTTAATCTGGTACAGATCATGATAGTTTTTGGTAGACAGGTTATGCACGTGGCCCCTTATAGACTCCACATGCGCCTTCGAGAACAACTTTCTATCATCTTCTGTCTCGCAGTTCACCAAACGCTCATAAGCTATCAGAGAAACCTTTGAGTCGATTATGAGATGTTTGTTGTCCGGCAGGTCAATTATAGCGTCCGGCTGCAAGCGGCTGCCGTCGATGCCGGTTATACTGGCTTGCAAGCGATATTCCTGATCGCGTACCAAACCCGAGCGTTCCAACACCTTTTCTAATATCACCTCGCCCCAGTTGCCCTGTTTTTTATTGTCGCCTTTTAGGGCTTTGGTCAGGTTACTGGCCTCGTCGCTTATCTGTTTATTCAGTTCCATTAGCTGGGTTATCACACCCTTCATGGTATTGCGCTCAGCAGCCTCCATGTTGTAAACCTTATCCACTTTGTCTTCAAAAGCCTTTAAGTTTTCTTTAAGCGGACCCAAAATGCTATCCAGGTTATTGCGATTTACATCAATAAACTCCTTTGATTTCTCTTTCAACAACTTCTCGGCAACGTTTTCAAACTCCTTTTGAAAATTAGTGCGGATCTGCTCAACTTCAGCCTTTTGCTCCTGTATTTTTTCCTGTTGCGATTTGTAGTAGGAGCGGGCGCTCTCTAACGATTGGTTTGCCTGATCCAAGTTAGCGCGAACAGAAAACAACTCCTCAATAAGGCGTTCTTTTTCCTCCTTTAAAAGTTGGGTAATGCTTTCTTTTTCGGCAACTACACCCAACGCCTTTTGTTGGGCTATAGCCAACGAAATTTTAAGCTGATCAGCTTCTGCCTTTATCCTTGCAATTTCTTCTTCAGAAATACTGCCAACTGCTTTTGGCCTCTTTATAAATAAAGCTACCGCAACCAACAATAAAACAACCGAAATAATTAGTATAACCGAATCCATTTTGATAAAAATATTAGCAAAACGAAGGTAGGAAAAATATGTAAATGGTGATAGAATTGTGTTTTTTAAATATGGATGGCCGTACCAGGAATAAGGATAATAGTAATTTTATACCTTTGAGCTGTTAACAGGAGTAGCTTATATGGAACACACGGACACCAAAGAAATTATAAGGGAAGCGCTAAACGTGTTGAAAGACAAGATAGCCGCTTCGTACGACAGCGGATCTGGTGAAGACACCGACGCAGATGTTGAAAATATAGCTACCATGCTTACTAATCTTGTAGAAAAGTTAGAAGAGTTCGCCTTCAATTCGGCCCGGTCATCAGAGGATGATGAACAATATACATTTACCGATTTCACCGATTTTAAAAATACGATGAACGGGCAATAAAAGCGGTTATTTTGCTTTTTCTACCCTCAAACCCACATCGCTTACCTCATGCAGCGGGTTGTCTCGCATGTTTTGCTCTATGCGGATGTAGTAATTACCCGCAGCCGGGAATTTATAATTGGATTTAAAAGGGATTTGAAAGCTATATAAATTGCCCGATCCTTTGCCCAGCCACTGCCCATCAGAGCGGGCTAGTTTTAACTCGTAACGCGCTACTGATTTTTTGTTAACCGGATCAGCAATCAATACAAATAAATTGGAGTATTTATAATTGCCGGTTACGCGTAAATTCAGGTAAAGATTATAGTGCGCGTTGGCATCGTCAATTTTAAAGCTGTAGCCTATACGGTTATTGTAGGCCCATACTTTATTAGGCAGCGCAGTGTTAGCATCTATAACAGCGCCCGGGTCTGAGCAGCCATAAAACGCCATCGCAAAAAAACAAACCAACAAATAATAAAGCAGGCGCGTGTTTTTCATCACAAATTAGCTGGGCTGTTCTCCTTTATTATTGTTGTTATTATTAGGGCGATTGTTATTGCGCCTTTGTTTATTACGGTTTCTGTTAGGGTTGCCGGCACCTTCAGGGCGTGGGCCTTGTTCCGGCCGAGGGCTGCCTTCTGGCCTGGCGCTTTGTTCAGGGCGTGGGGGGCGTTCAGGCCTCGGGCCTTGTTCCGGTCTCGGGCCACGCTCCGGCCTTGGTCCGCGGTCTGGCCGTGGACCCTGTTCAGGTCTTGGCTCTCTCGTCCTTTCCGGATGACTTACTGCAGCTTGTGGCTGTCCACTATCAGCACCGGCTGCAGGCTTTGGCTTGTTCTTGCTTTTATTACGATTGTTTTTCTTTTTACGATTGCGCTCATCAAGGCGGGTTAAACTATCCTGTCCAACAACATTTTCGTAATCCAATACCTTCGGTGCCACTGTTTCTATTTCAGAAACAACACCCAAGTCATCAGGCAAAACGCCCTCCCGGTTCATTTGCTGTATTTCTTTAACGCGGGCAAGCGGTAGCGGTATCCACGATTCCTCGCGCAGGTAGCTAAACCACATCAGTTTTTTAAAGATGTCTGTTTTTTGCAGGCGGGCGTCACCTTTAACAGTTTTCAGGATGTTTACATTTTCGGGGATGTGTTTAAGTGCATCCATGTAGGTATCCAACTCGTAGTTAAGGCAGCATTTTAATTTACCGCATTGCCCTGCAAGCTTTAAAGTATTTAAGGATAGATTTTGATAGCGCGCGGCTGATGTTGATACGGTTTTAAAATCAGTTAACCAGGTAGAGCAGCATAACTCGCGCCCGCATGAACCTATGCCGCCCAGGCGACTGGCTTCCTGGCGCATGCCTATCTGCCGCATCTCTATACGAATACGGAAGGTCTCGGCCATTTTTTTGATCAGCTCCCTGAAGTCAACCCGACCTTCGGCCGTATAATAAAAAGTAGCTTTGGTTTTATCGGCCTGGTAATCCACATCGCTCAGCTTCATGCTCAGATTAAGGGCAAGCGCCAGTTTGCGGGCGCTGTGCATGGTTTCCCACTCCAGGTCCTTAGCTGCTTTCCATTTATCTACATCATTAGGCGTAGCACGGCGATAGATCTTTTTAAGTACATCTTCCTCTTTAACCCGACGTTTAACCATCTGCATTCGCACCAGTTCGCCGGTAATTGATACGTGGCCAATGTCATAGCCGCCGGTGGCAGCCTCAACTACCACCAGATCGCCGTTTTCCAGGTAAATGTTATCCGTATTTTGAAAAAACTCCTTGCGCGATCCTTTAAACTTTATTTCGACAATAGAAAAAGGCTTATAATTAACAGGCATGTCCATGTGCGACAGCCAATCGTAAACGTCTAACTTACTGCATCCGTTAGTAAGGCAAGAGCCATTACTTTTGCAACCCGCGGGCGTACAACCGCCTCCGGTTGAGCAACTTCCACATCCCATATTACTTTGATATATATTGATCCCCCTGCGGGGTAGGTTTTAATTTTAAATATCCAACAATCTGTAAAGATACATCTAAAAACATAATTTTCGGGTTCGCATTTCTTTCAACATGATAATGAGCCTTTTCAAGCGCTCCGGTTATCGCATCAATTGACAGAAAGTTTAATATTGCAGCCATTTTTTGCGCTGTTTCCAACTCCGCAGCAGGTAAACGCACTAGTTCGCCGGCACCGGCCAGCAACAGGCCACACTCGCGTAAAAAGCTTATGCCATAACGTATAAAGTTTTTTTGATTTTCGCGCCCTTGCTTTGAAAGCTGATCAACAAAACCAACCAGCTCAATACCCTTGTTGCCAAAGCAAAGCCTTAGCCACTGCACAAAAAGCGCATGATAGTTTTTACTGCCCTGCTGCAACATTAACAACGCTTCGTTTAAATTGCCATTGCACAAGTAAGCAATTTCGGCGGCGGCATTTTCTGTTTGATGATGGTTCTGAATCAGATGCTGTTTTATTTCTTCATACCCAACCGGCGGGATCTTTATCAGTTGTGTGCGCGACAGGATGGTGTTTAATATCTGATCCTGATTTTGCGCCACCAATAAAAACAGCGTGTTTGGTTGTGGTTCTTCAATAATTTTTAAAAGCGCGTTGCCTTCTTTGTCCAGATACTCCGGCAGCCACAAAATCAGCACCTTATAATCAGATTCAAAAGGCTTTAAACTTAGCTTTTTTATAATCTGATGGCACTCAGCAATGTTGATATTGGCCTGCTTGTTCTCTGCATCCAAATAACCCCGCCAGTTGTCTAACCCTAAATACGGATTAGCCAGAAAGGCGTCGCGCCATTGTTCAATAAAGGTAACCGCGGTATCGTCTTTATGCTTCGCGAAAAAAGGGTATGAAAAATGCAGGTCGGGATGCACAAGTTTTTGATACTTGCGGCATGATGAGCATTCCCCGCAGGAATCATCACCCTGCTTATCCAAACAGCACAAATACTGCGCGTATGCAACCGCCAGTGCAAGGCTTCCTGAACCTTCGGGGCCTAAAAACAACTGCGCATGGCTCACCCGGTTCTCGTTTACCGAAGTAATCAAACGCTGCTTTATAGCCGCCTGCCCCACTATTTGTTTAAACTGCATTGGTGCAAAATAGTAATTTGATATGAAACGAGAGGAATTTAATAGCGATGGGTGACCAACATGTAAGTACTTACGAAAAATTTGAACCGTGGCCCACCCCGGCTCAGAGCCGGGTGAGCCATCGTGAGCCCACGTGAGCCACCCGCAGAGCCACCCCCTTAATTCATTTATGTATCTTTGTACTACATGAGAGTAATGGCTTTTGATTATGGTACTAAACGCATAGGCATTGCGGTTACAGATCCGCTGCAGATAATTGCCACGGGTTTGGATAACATTCACCCCATTAAGATAATTGAATTCCTGCAAAAGTACCTGCAAACCGAGCAGGTAGAGCGCTTCATTGTTGGCGAGCCCAAACAAATGGATAATACGCCATCTCAATCTGCACAACATGTTAGGGGTTTCGTTAATCTGTTGAAAAAGACCTTTCCGCAAATACCCATCGAAATGCTTGATGAACGCTTTACCTCAAAAATGGCGTCGGCGGTGATAGCGCAAAGTGGCATGGGTAAAAAGGCCCGGCAAAATAAAGAGTTGGTAGATACTGTTTCAGCTGTGATATTATTGCAGGGATGGATGCAACAGTATAGATGATTAATGCATGATGAATAATAAATTAGAAATACTGCCCGACGATCTTCAATCCTACCTCGACACCCACTGCGAGCCCGAACCAGATGTGCTTAAACACATTAACCGCGAAACGCATTTAAAGGTATTAAAACCCAACATGCTTACCGGGCATTACCAGGGCAGGGTGTTAAGCATGATCAGCAAAATGATTCGTCCGCGCAGAATATTGGAGATTGGCACTTTCACCGGCTACGCCACCATTTGCCTTGCCGAAGGGCTTACTGATGATGGCCTGATACATACCATTGAGGCTAACCTTGAAATGGAAGAAATGTTGAATAAACATTTTTCGCTAACAGATGTTAGTAAAAAAGTTAAGCTCCATTTTGGCCCCGCAGCGCAGATAATAGGCACGATTGATGAAGAAACGTACGATTTAGTGTTTATTGATGCGGATAAAAAGAATAATTTTGTTTACTTTGAATTAATATTTGACAAAGTCAGATCTGGAGGACTAATAATAATTGATAATGTGTTGTGGAAAGGAAAGGTGTATGGCGCTGAAAATGACGCTGATACCCAAAGTTTCCGCCAACTAAATGATCAGATAGCCGCCGACCCGAGAGTTGAAAAACTAATACTCCCGGTGCGAGATGGGCTGCTGGTCATCCAAAAAAAGTAAATTATGAAGAAAACCTTACTGATTGCCACAATGGTCATCTGTAGTTTTGCAGCAACTGCGCAAACACAAAAAAACACCTCACAATCCTACATTGAGCAATTCAAAGATGATGCCATAAGCATTATGCGCGAAACAGGAATACCTGCAAGTATAATTTTAGGCATTGCCATGCACGAATCTGGTAACGGAAACAGCAACATTGCCAGAAACCTGAACAACCAGTTTGGGATGAAGGGCAATACTGGATCTGTGTACTACAAGAACAAAAAGAAAGTACGCTCGTCCTATAAAAAGTACGATTCTATAATGGAATCTTTTGCTGATTTTGCCCGTGTTATTACCAAACGCCGCGAAAAAGGTACCATATCTGCACAAATGGCCACAACCGAGTACGAGAAATGGGTAAGAAGTATTGCACGAAGCGGCTACGCAGGCAGCAAAACCTGGGGATCAAAAGTATTGGCAATCATCCGCAAATATGACCTGAATACCCTGGACGAAAACAAACCGGAAACCCCGCAACTGGCACAAGCCGTTGAGAACAAATAAATACTAGTTGGCACAATGCTAATTGCCGGTCGAGCGCTTCTATATACTTCTGTTTTTTGCTTCTCCCTTATTTTTTTAAGCAGCTGCTCTGCGCATAAAACGGCTATATCCAATAGCCAGGCACGCAAAAACAACAGTTCGATTGAGCGCTCTAACAGAGACGCAATCAGTAATTATGTGCCATTTACGGTAACAACATACATAGAGCGGTTTAAAAAAATAGCCGTTAAAGAAATGGACCTGTATGGCATACCGGCAAGTATAACGCTGGCGCAGGGCCTTTTTGAATCAGGAAATGGTAACAGCGACCTTGCTAAAATAGCCAACAACCATTTTGGTATTAAATGCACCACAGACTGGAACGGGAAAAGTTATTATAAAAACGATGATAGGGATAATGACTGCTTTAGAGTGTACAACAACCCCGAAGACTCCTACCGCGACCACTCTGAGTTTTTAAAGCGAAAGCGTTATGCCTCGCTCTTTGAGTTAGACAAAAACGATTACAGGGGCTGGGCCTACGGCCTTAAGCTGGCAGGCTACGCCACTAACCCTAAATACCCTGAATTGCTGATAGGCGTTATTGAACGCTATCATTTAGACCAGTATGACAAGCCCGAGGGCGAGATCCAAAAAATTAAGCGCGAGGACAGGGTGCTGACAGAGATCAATCAAAACATTGGCACAGAAAAAAAAGACTCCATAATTCAAACCACACCTCCCGAAAAGTTACACACCGTAGTGCCTGGCGACACACTATATAATATTTCAAAACGTTTTGGCCTAACGGTGGACGAACTGAAGGCGCTGAATAATATGCCCGACAACAACATCAGGCTTGGCCAAAAACTGCTTGTTGTTAAATAAAATCCCTGTTAATTATTGTTAAATATATCATCAAAACTAAACAAACATTTAGCTTTGGCTTTGCAATGAAACAACTGCTGTTGATTATTTTATTTGGTATTATATGCCTGCAAAGCTTTGCACAACTAAAGTTTACAGAGGGGCTGGTTTTTGATGCTGTTACAAAAGAGCGTATTGCCGTTGTTAATATAGTTAACCTGCGCACCGGCCAAAGCATGTATAATAACCTGAATGGAGTGTTTAAGGTAGCAGCAGAGCCCGGCGATTTGTTGGTTTTTAGTAAGATGGAGTATTTTAACGATACCATCCGCGTAGCTAATGACTTGGCAAAGGTTGTTTATTTAAAGCGGAGCGGCATAACGTTAAGGCAGGTAAATATTTATGATACTTTGCTGTCGCCAAGGTCAATAATGGCTAAAAACCGGTCGCAGTATAGTAAGGTATATGGCACATTGGCCAATAAAGACTTGCTGAGCTTTAGTGGCGGCAGCGTGGGTTTAAGTATTGATGCTTTGTATAATATTTTTAGCGCCGAGGGCCGAAACGCTAAGCACCTGCGGGATGTGCTTGAGTTTGATTACAAGCAAAACACGGTAGACTACCGTTTCAGCAAAGCATTTGTTGGCCGCATAACCGGTTTGCACGGCACGCAACTGGATGATTTTATGAGGAAATACCGGCCCGGATATTATTTTATTACCTATGCCAGCGAGTACGAGTTGATATCATCTATAAGGGCTAACCTTAAGCGGTATAAACGCAACCCATTAACGCTCGAACAACCTGTGCAGTCGCCTTTTCAATAAAATAAGCGCTTCAAATTATAAAGCAGGTAGGTAAAAACACAAAAAAAACCTTTATTTGCGCTTAATGTCAGGAAAACTATTTCAAATAATTTTTTGTGGCTGTATGCTGTTAACATCAGTGGCCCTTGCGCAAAACCCGGACACGACTAAAACCGATAATGGCAAAATTGATACGGCTCTGTTAAACCGGTACCGTGTTGCGCCGCGCCGCAATGCTATACCCGTTAGAACGCGGCCCCCACAAATTCGCCCTGTACTTATACCGGCTGTTATGCCTGATTATGCGCTTAATTACTGGCGAAAATCAGTAACCGTTGGCGTAAATTTAAGCCAATCGGCATTTACAAGTAATTACAGCGCAGGCGGTGTTAGTGCATTTGCACTTAACTCCAACGTTATTTACCGTACCGAGTATAAAAAAGACCCTTTTAATTACACTGCCGAGGTCAACTTTTTATATGGGATTGCAAAAAATAAGGGACAGGGCTCGCGTAAAACAAACGACCGCATTTTTATTGATAACAAGATAGCTACAAAACTATCAGATAATTGGTTCTTCTTTGGGGCGCTAAGTTTTGAGTCGCAGTTTGATAGAGGCTACCAGTATACCAACTCAGCAGGGCAGGTGCTGGACAAGCCGTTGCTGCTGTCGCGATTTATGGCGCCGGGTTATTTTACCGAGTCGATAGGTTTTGAGTTCAAGCCCCAAACCTGGTTCTCTATCCGTTTTGGTACGGGTACCGCGCGGCAAACCTTTGTATTAGATACCACTATTTACAGAAACAACCCCGCCAATTATGGTGTGCCTGTTGGCAAAACTTTTAAAAACGATCTGGCTTTTCAAATAGTTACGCAACTGGATAAAGACATCTTTACCAACGTGCATTTGAATGCCAGGTATGCATTGTTCATCCCTTACGAAAAGCCGTTAGATTTTGTAACCCACCGCGTAGATGCTATTCTTACTGCTAAAGTTAACAAGCTGATAAGCCTGACCATAAACGGCACCTTTTTGTATGATAAAACAACTTCAAAACAAGTACAGGGTACAGAGGGCATGGCGTTGGGTATCATTTATAGGTTTCCGTAATGAAAGGCGAGTACATCTATACAACCAAAGTGCCATACTGGTTTCTTCTCTTCATGGCTTTTGGTACTGCTTTTTTCGTGTTTTTATTGAGTTTGATATATCCCATTAAAATCGCTCCCGGACAAGACATAAGTCCTAAAACGGCTTCGTGGATAGCCGCTGGATTTTCAGCGCCCTTTGCTTTCCTTGCCATTTGCTGCTTTTACGGAGTTGTTGGCTTCAAATTGATTTATTTGACAAGCGATGAATTGATTATAAGGCGACCTCTATTGATGTATCGAAGAATAATAGATCTAACCGAGATCGATAAAATAACAGAAAAGGCGGAAAACGTCAAATTTTCTCATGGGCTTTTAGATGAAAGCAGGTTATACAGCGGAAAGAAGGCAATTATTTTGCTTACAAGTGGAAGAAAAATAAGAATCAGCAGTTTGCAGATAACAGAATATACGGAACTTATAGATAAAATCTGTTGGCGAATGAGTTTAGCCAGGCGAAAAATGCGAAAACAAAGTTTTTAAACAGATTGCCAAAAGGCAATACATTGTTTCAATTTCTTAACTTTGCCATCTTTAAAACAGAAGGAATACTAATACGATGTTTGAAAATCTTTCGGATAAGCTGGACAGAGCCTTTAAGGTACTAAAAGGCCAGGGAACCATTACAGAAATAAACGTGGCCGAGACCATGAAGGAAATTAGAAAAGCCCTTCTGGATGCCGACGTTAACTATAAAACCGCCAAAGCCTTTACTGACGACGTAAAGATAAAAGCGCTTGGTGCAAATGTACTCACATCAATATCGCCGGGGCAGTTGCTTACCAAGATAATGAACGACGAGTTGGCCGGGTTGATGGGAGGCACCACTGCCGAGCTTGACCTGAAAGCATCGCCAACCGTTATTTTGATAGCAGGTTTGAACGGTGCAGGTAAAACTACTTTCACGGGTAAACTGGCCAATTATCTTAAAACGCAAAAGAATAAAAAGCCGCTATTAGTTGCTGACGATATTTACCGCCCTGCGGCTATTGACCAGCTGGAAGTTTTAGCCGGACAGATTGGTGCCGCAGTTTACGCCAACCGCGAATCGACAGACCCCATCGCGATAGCAAAAGAAGGTGTTGCTTATGCCAGGCAGCATGGCTATAATGTGGTGATAATTGACACCGCCGGTCGTTTGTCTATTGACGAGGCGTTGATGGTGGAGATTGAGCAGGTTAAAGCTGCGGTAAATCCGCAGGAAATACTGTTTGTGGTTGACTCCATGACAGGTCAGGATGCTGTGAACACCGCCAAGGTGTTTAATGACCGGCTTGATTTTACCGGCGTTGTATTAACCAAGCTGGATGGCGATACCCGTGGTGGTGCGGCGCTTTCTATCAAATCGGTAGTAAATAAGCCTATCAAGTTTATTGGTACCGGCGAGAAAATGGATGCGATTGACGTGTTCCACCCGGACAGGATGGCTTCGCGTATTCTGGGCATGGGCGACGTGGTATCATTAGTAGAGCGTGCGCAGCAACAGTTTGACGAGAAAGAAGCCGCCGAGCTGCAAAAGAAGATCCGCAAAAACAAGTTCGACTTTAACGACTTTTACAGCCAGATACAGCAGATCAAAAAAATGGGTAACATGAAGGATCTGATGGGCATGATACCCGGCGTTGGTAAAATGATGAAGGATGTAGAGATTGGCGACGATGCCTTTAAAAACGTAGAAGCCATCATTCAATCAATGACACCGCAGGAAAAAGCCAACCCCGATACCATTAACCAAAGCCGCCGTAACCGCATAGCGGCAGGATCGGGCACCAAGCTGGACGAGGTTAACCGCCTGATAAAACAGTTTGAGGATATGCGTAAGGTGATGAAGCAAATGAGCAACCCTGCAGCTATGGCAAATATGATGAAGAGAATGCCGAAGATGTAATTAAACCATCATCATCAAAAACCATCTATGATATTAAGCGGCTTATTGCCGCTTTTTTTATGTTAATAACTAGCTTTGCGTTATAAACTGATTCTATGAGTGTCCGCTATCTTGTTTCCGGGTTTTTAATTTTTTTATCATTCAATGCTTCCGCCCAGGTTCCCGGCTCAGCTATCGACGTGCAGCATTATACCTTCAACATAGATCTTAATGACAACGATAACAGCATCAGCTGCAAAGCGCAGGTTGCTGTAAAATTTATAAAACCTGCAACCTCCTTCAAACTTGATCTGGTTAAAAAGAACAGCGCGGGTAAAGGCATGCAGGTAACTTCCGTAACCGAGAAAGGAAAAGCCTTAAGCTTTAACCAAAACGCAGATAAACTTGTCATCAATTCAAGAGGGGCATCAGGTAGCACGCATACTTATACAGTCGGTTATAACGGTATTCCTGCCGATGGGCTGATCATCTCAAAAAACAAATACGGCAAGCGCACTTTTTTTGGAGATAACTGGCCCAACCGGGCGCATAATTGGCTGGTGAGTGTAGACCACCCGGCTGATAAAGCGTCGGTTGATTTTGTTGTATCAGCCCCGGCACATTATAGTGTTATAGCCAACGGATTAAAAGTTAGCGAAAAACCCCTACCCCAAAACAAAAAGCAAACCCATTGGTGCGAGACCGCACAGCTATCTACCAAAATAATGGTGATTGGGGTGGCCGATTTTGCCGTAAACCACTCGGCAGATGTTAACGGCATACCCGTTTACAGCTATGTTTTTCCGCAGGATTCTGTTAAGGGCTTTAAGAGCTATGCTTACGCTAAAGAGATCTTGCCGTTTTTTATTAAAAAGGTTGGTCCGTATGCTTATAAAAAGCTGGCCAATGTGCAGTCGAAAACTATTTTTGGTGGTATGGAAAACGCCGGGGCTATCTTCTATTTTGAGGATTCGCCGGGGGATAAGGGCATAGAATCATTAATGGCACACGAGATTGCCCACCAATGGTTTGGCGATGCCGCCAGCGAAAAGAACTTTTACAACCTATGGCTTAGCGAGGGCTTCGCCACTTATTTAACGCACTACTATCTTGAAAGCAAATACGGCATTGATACCCTAAAAAAACGTATGATTGCTGACAGGGCTAAGATTATTGCATTTGAAAAGGAGCGCCTTACCCCCGTAGTTGACACTAGTGTGAAGGATAATTACATGCCCTTGCTTAATGCCAACAGTTACGAAAAGGGTAGCTGGGTGCTGCACATGCTGCGCCGAAAGCTGGGCGACGATGTCTTTTGGAAAGGCATTCGCCAATACTACGCGCACTATAACGGCAGCAATGCCAATACTGATGATTTCCGCAAGGTGATGGAAAAAGTAAGTGGCAAGGACCTAAAGTTGTTCTTTAAGCAGTGGCTAAAAACTGCCGGGCATCCGGTGCTGAAAATATCCTATGACACATCTACAGAAAAAGGCAAAATAGTAGTGAAAGTGGAACAGGAGCAAGCCATTTTGTATGACATGCCGCTTGAATATGTGGTGAACAAACAGCCATTCACCGTTAATATAAAAGACAGACTTACTACCTTTAAAGTGCAGCTACCCATTAACGAAATTGCGTTTGACCCAAATGTTAACAGCCTGGCCGAAATTATTTTGGGAGACGCCACTTATTGAATCAGGAAATAACGTTTAAAATTATTATGGAGCGATTACGGATATCAAGAAAGCTGCAAGCAATAAAATATGTCTTGGCAGCAGTAATATTGTTCAGCATTTATATACTATGGATGTATTATAACGACGCGGAAACAGTGTTGGCTTGTAGTGCTATTTCAGCAATAAGTGCTGCTCTCTTTTATCTGATACACAATGCAAAAACTGTTGAGTTTGATGATAATTACATGTATATAACAGGCAGGGAAATTGATAAGGCTATCCCTTTAGATAAAATATTCAAAATAAAACTCACCACCATTAACATCAACGATCAGAATATGTGGAAGATTGGATATTTGGACGGTGAAATTGAAAAGGCTATACGAATTTTACCAAGATTAATGGAATTTGCTATTTTTAAGCAAGTTGTGTCAGCAAAAAATCAAGGAGTCGCTATAAAAAACTTTTCACATACATTTGATTTTGATCAATAGGCATCGCTTTTAATCAAAATAACTATCTTTCGCTGTAAATAAACTTTATTACACGTGTTAGTTAAAACTTTTGGCAGCGCCGTTTATGGCATCGAGGCCATCACCATAACAATTGAAGTAAATATAAGCGGCGGCAATGTTTATTATGCCATAGTTGGCCTGCCCGATAAAGCCGTAAGCGAATCATTACAACGTATAGAATCTGCCCTTACTACCAATGCTTTTCGCATGCCTCGCCAACGTATTATTGTTAACATGGCACCTGCGGATATAAAAAAGGAAGGGTCGTCATATGATCTAACCATCGCTACTGCAATACTGGCTGCTTCGGGGCAAATAGATGCTGACGATCTGGGCAAGTACATTATTATGGGCGAGCTTTCTTTGGACGGCAGTTTGCAACCCATAAAGGGCGCCCTACCCATTGCCATACAAGCCCGCAAGGAAGGTTTTAAGGGGCTCATTCTGCCAAAACAGAACGCCCGGGAAGCAGCCATTGTAAGCGACCTGGAAGTGTACGGCGTGGAAAGCATCCGTGAGGTGGCTGACTTTTTTAATGGCGACTTACAGTTACAGCCCGTGATGGTTAACACACGCGAAGAGTTTTACAACAGCCTGTGCAACTACGACAGCGACTTTAGCGAGGTTAAGGGCCAGGAAAATATTAAACGCGCCTTAGAAATTGCCGCCGCAGGCGGGCATAATGTAATATTGATAGGCCCGCCGGGGGCCGGTAAAACCATGCTGGCCCGCAGGCTGCCGTCTATACTGCCGCCGCTTAGTTTGCACGAGGCTTTAGAGACCACCAAGATTCACTCGGTAGCCGGTAAGCTGGCCGCCAGCGACGCGCTAGTTACAGTAAGGCCGTTCCGGTCGCCGCATCATACTATTTCAGACGTCGCATTGGTTGGCGGCGGTGGCAACCCGCAGCCGGGCGAGATCTCGTTGGCGCATAATGGCGTTTTGTTTTTAGATGAACTGCCGGAGTTTAAGCGCTCGGCGCTGGAGGTTATGCGCCAGCCGCTGGAGGAACGCCGCGTGACCATTTCCCGTGCCAAGTTTACCGTTGACTACCCCAGCAGTTTTATGTTGGTGGCCAGCATGAACCCATGCCCTTGCGGTTATTACAACCACCCCGAGAAGGATTGTATTTGTCCGCCGGGAATGGTGCAGAAATATCTGAGCAAGATAAGCGGCCCGTTGCTGGATAGGATAGATCTGCATGTAGAGGTGACGCCTGTAAACTTTAACGAACTGGCATCCGATAGGTTGGCAGAAAAAAGCGAGCTCATCCGCGAACGCGTAATAAAAGCGAGGGAGGTACAAACGGAGCGCTTTGGCAACCGGCCCGATCTGCATGCCAACGCCCAGATGAGCCCACAAATGGTACGCGAACTGTGCAAGATTAATGAAGCCGGACAAAGCCTGTTAAAACGCGCCATGGAAAAGCTGGGCCTGAGCGCCCGCGCCTACGACCGTATTTTGAAAGTGGCCCGCACCATTGCTGATTTGGCCGGGAGCGACGAGATAAAAATTGAACACCTTGCCGAAGCCATACAGTTTAGGAGTTTGGATAGAGAGGGTTGGGCCGGGTAATGATGAACATGGTTTGTAGCGTAGCAGGTAGGGTGCTACACGCTGCTACAGGCGTGATACACCTGTTAATTAATTGTTAATCAGTATTTTTTGGGCGTGTCAGGGGGGTGATAAAATAGTGTATACGGGCACTGTTTATACACGCAGACGAATAAATTAACACTATGGAGGGCTTCTTAAGGTTTTTTTTCATTCTGGTTAATAGAATTGTTTTTGGAATGCTGGGCTCGTGGATTCGGCGCTCTTTTTTCAATGTGCCTTATAAAAAAGCATATAAAAAGAAATCGTCGGATTTTGACGTAATAGACATAGAGGACTTTAAAAACCGATTGGTGGGGCTAGCGGCAGTAGCAATTGTTGTTTTTCTGCTGACCCTTCTTTTCTAATTTTAGTACGGGGATATCAGGGTTGTTGATATTTCGTCTGATGAACCCTGCAGGCGCGAAAAGGACTTGAATATATGATCACAAACCTGCTTTAAAGTAAAAATTGCTAAACCACGGGAAATTAAATATGATATATTGTTGTGATAGTTTTAAACTTGATGTATCAAGACCATCAACATCGGGGCCAAATATTAGAATAGTTCAGTTTTTACCCCAGCCTGATTGGGATAAAAATGAATTATACATTGGATTCTTTATAACTATGGGGTATGATACCTTCAGTTTATACTTGCCGAAGATGAATATCTCTTTTTGCCCATACTGCGGAGTTGATCTAAAGAAGTTTTACAGAAGTGAATATTATTGTAATGAAATTGAAAGTAAAACTTTTTAGGGTTGATATACAAAAGTTGTGCCCCATGTTGGTATTCGGCGCGTAGGCCGTTGTTGCGTCTTATGACCAATAACAAGTGCACTGGCAAAAGCGGATTTGCGATTGATATGTTCGTTTTGTCGGTGTTATCCCAACAAAGGCAGAGGGGCGGAAAACTAAAAAAGACGATGGGGAAGGCAACTATAATTACGACATGTTTTGTAATGCTATTAGTAATGGGATGTGCCCTAGAAAAAGGTATTCCCGGCCATTATATTTCAAAAGGTAAAGATTATAAGATGTATCTTACGTTAAAAAAAGACAGCTCTTTTTCCATTTATCACAGCGGCTTTGAATATCAAAAGAACGGCAAGGGCTCGTGGAGAATGCGGACGAAAGACACCGTACTACTTAACTTTGTTGATTTTCATCCCAATAATTCCTTTTTGTTCACCCAAGACTTTATAAAAGGCGATACGCTAACGCTAATGATTATGAAGAATGGTAGGCTTAAATATTATAAAGCAAGGTTGAAGAAAGTGAAGGATAATTTATTGGAATAAGAAGCGAATCCGATGTAACACCAAACAAAGACGCAGAGCAGCGATCCATCAAGATGCAATTATTTCAATTCATTAACAATAAGAACATGATAGATACAAATAGAAGATTATATCTAAAGGAAATAGAGGAAAGTTGGGGTGAGGGTGGTTTTTTAGCTTCTTTAAGAAAGGGTGTTTTCAATAGAGCTCTTTATAATAACCTTTACTCCGCAATTCTTAAACTTAATTATGAAGAATACGAAACAATTGAACGAGAAACCATCAGATGTCTTTGGTTTATTCCGGTCTGTATGTATAGGCAGAAAGAGTATATTGATAGCATTTCTTCAGATTTATATGATGAATTGAGGGAGCAAATTGAAGAAGCAATTGCGGGTATATTTGGCTATCCATAAATTTTATTAATCAGCAAAAAGGATATATGAGAATTTATTACGATAATCATTCTTAGTATTTTCGGTCCTCACAGGGCCTCCTGAAAGTGACCCTGCTGTAGCAAGGGGAATATGAACTGATATGCAGTCGCAGGAGTCATTTAGCGTTAAAATTAAAGCGGCAGGCCAGGCCTGCCGCTTTCCCCTATATAGCTAGCATGTCTTATCTGTTTAACCACTACAGCGAATGATAGCATTTATTAACATTACGCAGGTGTTTTATCCGAGGTTGCCTGCTTTTAAACTATAACAGAGGAGGTAAGCCCCGCTAGCGCGTAAAAGAAGCGGGCTGCGAGTTCTTATGACCAACAACCTCTGAGCATGAAGAAGGAGAAATTTGCTTAATAACATTTACGAAGGCATAGCGCCCACATACTTTGTGCCCTTATTGGTATTCGGCGCGTAGGCCTTTGTTGAGTTTATGACCAACAACTTGTGTGCAGGCAAGCGGTGTTTGCTCAGTGGTGCGGTGACAACACCGACCACAGGCTTAAATTTAAATAGATTTAATTTTGTAATGAAAATGCAATGGTTTGAGTATGGCAAATAGCTTTTATTCTATATCTATATTAGCTAAACTGACTTTTAATGAGAAAGCCAAGGAGTCTTTTAATTTTCCAATATTAAATCCGGTGAGAATATCTATGTGGAAATTATCGGAAACGCATTCGGTTCCAAGTGAAATAATATGTTCTAAACCCATGTTTGTCGAAACAGAATATACGGTAGAGGTTAGGATGATCGGGGTTGGCAACTATACTAAGCTAATGGTTGGGGACAGCCTTGTATTCGGGTTATTTCCTGAAATAGTTATGGGTGATTTGATAGTGATAGAAGTATTAAATTACATTTAACGCTCTTGTTGATATTCGGCACGTAGGCTGTTGTTGCTTCTTATGCCAACAATTTGTGCGCTGGACAAAGCGGTATTTTCACCTTGGTCCGGATTTATAAATCCCGGACCAAGGAGCCACGGATCTGCGATCCGCATACGTAATATCAGCAAATCATCCCCCAAAACATTTTTACTTATCTTTAGGCATGCTGCATCGCCTGTTTTTGCTGATACTACTAATGCCGTTATGCACTTTGGGCAGGCAAAGCGGCGATGTTGCTACCAATAAACAAGTTAATGACAGTACTTATATTTTAAATGCCTTTAATAAGGCCGATGAGTATATGGATACTGATCATTACGATCAGGCACAGCTATGGCTCAACAAAATTTACCGCAAGGTAAGCTATCGTAAGCCATCCTTGTTTTCCTACTTTCTTACTACCCGGCAGGCCGAAATTTATTATTATAACAACCTGCATCAGCTGGGGCTTCAGGAGGCCTTAAAAGGAGAGTACATAGCAACCATACTTAAAGATAGCTTGTTACTGGCCGATGCCTGTAACTTTATCGGCCTGTTTTACATGAACAATGATAAGTTGCCGCAGGCTGTTAAATACTACAAAAAGGCTTTACGGTATACCAGTCAGCCGCCTTATAAAAACCAATATATTGAGCTCTCTAAACCGCACCACATTTACGGCAACCTGGCCGAGGCATTTGAGAAATTGAAGCAGCCCGATAGTGCCGTTTTTTATGCCCGCATCTCTGTTGATAAAGCCCGGGAAATTCACTCCGGCCGGGGCATGGCCACTACAACATTAAATTTAGGCAGCGCTTTTCTGGCCAAGTCAAATATAGACAGCGCCGCCAGGTACTTTAATTTAAGTAGCTATTTTTCTGAAAAAAGCGGTGATTTTGATGTGCAGCTGAACAGCTACAGCGGCCTTGCCGATTGTGCCTCGGCTATGGAAGATAAAACACGAGCATTTGACAATTTAGCCCGTGGTTTTGCGCTGATGAAGAAATATCCGCAGCTGAATGATTTTTATTCGTCGATGTTTTTAGAGATAGCGATAAAAATATACCGAAAATACAACCGGGAAGCTTTATTGCTAAAAGCTATTGAACTTAAAACCCAGATACAAACAGCCGTTTATAAACGCAATAACACCCAGATACAAACGCTGCTGCTAACCGGCATAGCTAACGAGAAAACCATATTTAATTTGGAGCTTGCCGAGGCCCGGGGTAAGCAGGCATTGGCAAATACCCGTTTGTATATTTTACTGTTGCTGCTTTTAGTGCTGATAATTGTTTTTATAGCTTACCGTTACTACAGTTTACAAAGGCTAAGAGTAGCCAATTTAAGAAGCAAAATAAGCCAGGATCTGCATGATGAGGTAGGGGCAACCTTAAGCGGAATAGCCATGTACAGTTACATTACCAAAGAACAGGTTCGTAATAGGCAGGATGAGTTGGTTAACACATCTTTAGATATTATTAAGGATAACGCCGGCGAAATGGTAGCCAAACTGAATGATATTGTTTGGGCGGTAAATCCGGTTCTGGATAACGCCATTACCCTGGTCGAACGCCTTAAAGAATTTGCCCAGCAACATACCGCGGCAAAGAACATCAGGCTGAATTTTACCGCCGATGATGCTTTATCCATGCAAAAGCTGCACATGGAAAAACGCAAAAACATTTACCTTATATGCAAGGAAGCGATAAATAATGCGGTAAAATATAGCGACTGTACAGCGCTAAACGTACAGATACAAGTGCTGCATAAGCATGTAAATATTGTTATTGCCGATAACGGAAAAGGTTTTTCGGCGGATACAGCAGGCAAAGGTAACGGACTTATCAACATGGCGAACCGGGCTGCCGAGATTAACGCCAGACTGGAATTTAACAGCAAGGAGGGCAGCGGCACAACCGTTAGTTTAAATTGTAAAATCACCTGATGTGGTATTTTGTACAGCTTTAAAATAGCCGATGTTTATATTAACCCCATTGTTATGAAAATTAAGGTTGCCGTTTTTGAGGATAATAAACTGATACGTGATGCTTTGCAAACCATTATAAATGGTACAACCGAGTTTTTATGCACCGGCACATTTGCCAATGTTAACCAGGTTGAAGCCGATGTTGCGTTTAACCGGCCAGATGTAGTGCTGATGGATATAGAAATGCCCGGCCGTAACGGCATTGATGCTACACGCATTGTTAAAGAGAAGTTTCCGCATATTAAGGTTTTGATACAGACCGTTTTTAACGACAGCGATAAAATATTTAACGCGCTTTGCGCAGGGGCCTCGGGTTATATCTTAAAGTCGGACCCGCCTGCAAAAATACTGCAAGCCTTACAGGAGGTCTATAATGGCGGTGGGCCTATGTCGTCGGCCATCGCACAAAAGGTGCTGCAGTTTTTTGTGCGGCAAAACGTAATTCTGGTGCAGCCCCAAACGGCAGACTTCGACCTAAGTACCCGCGAAAAAGATATCCTGGCTTTTATGATGGAGGGCCACAATTACCGCGACATAGCCGACAAGGCATTTATCAGTTACGAAACGGTGCGCACACATGTAAAGCACATCTACAAAAAGCTGCACGTGGTTAGCCGGTCAGAGGCTATACTTAAAGCGCGGCAACAAGGCATTATTTAGTAATGCTAATAAGCACATAACAAGCAAGTCTTTTTTTTGTAACGGTCTAAAAATCACCCAATGGGTTATTTTATGGCTTTGCGTTAATCCCCAAATTTGGTGTATAAACAACCATCTTAAAATTAACGCTATGAAAATTACCAACATCATGTTAAAGGCAGCTATTGCAGTGCTGCTGATCCCGGCACTTTTGTCGGGTTGTAAAAAGGACAAAGAAGTTACTCCCGAAGAGGAAGTGTTCACAAAGGAAATTCTGAACATAATTCCGAAAGCAACGATTGACACGCTGCGCTCATGGGGAATGATCATTAACGAAGGTAAAACCCCACCCAACCTGGCGGGTTCTTATTACACTAATAATAGTAACTGTTTTTTTGATAACTCGAGTTTCAAAAGGCTTGGTAAATGGCGCGGAAACTATACTTATAAGTTCTACGATCAGAACAATGAAAAATTGACGGTTAACATAGATTACACTATAGATGGCGGTTCAGATGTAGCAAAAGGAGTGGGATCATTTATATCAGGTAGCGGCGACAAATTCAGCGCATTTTTTGTTACCGAAGGTGTATCAAAAGGCATTAATTATAAATCGCTCACCATTGTATCCGGCAGAAAAACAGCCACCGGCATAGTAGATTGGACAGATATGTTACGCCTTACTCAAAAAGACCCTGATCCAACAAAACAATTAATAGATGTAGGTGGCACCCGTATTTTTAAAGAAGATGATAGTTTAGCCGATATACGTGCCTTCACCGATAAAAAGACATTTAGCGTAGAGCACATAAGGCCAGGTGTGCCGGGCTTGGCTAACTAGTAGTAAGTTGATAGGTAATTAGGGGCTGTGCCATAAACAATGGGCGCAGCCTTTTTTTATTTTGGCGGATGCCAGGTTTTGGCTCATCCTTTGCTAAAAATAGCTTATGAAATTACAACTTGAAGCAACCCCTACACAGATAAAACAACTGTTGAATTTACTGGCCAACAGCCCCGAGCTGGAAGCCATTAAAAACCAGCTTAGCACTGCTGAGGTGAATACTGATGTAAGCCAGGAAGGTGAGATCCCCGAAGAAGGCGACAACGAGATAATAGAACGTATGGAATAGATAGTTAGGCTTAAAGTTGTAAAGCTGTAATGGGGGCTCGTAACCCTGACGGTGCGCCTTAAACAATCTTGCAAAGGCGCTGTTTAACATACATGTCCATCCCGGAAAAAGCAGATTGGCGTTACCGCCTGCACGAAATCATCTACGAGTCTAACACCCGCGCAGGTAAGGCTTTTGATATTGCTCTGCTTTTCGCCATTTTTACCAGTATTTTAGTGGTGATGCTGGATAGCGTTCAGAGCCTGCACACACCTTACGCCAAACTATTTAACCGCTTAGAATGGTGCTATACAGGGCTTTTTACAATAGAATATATTCTACGGCTGGTGAGCATCCGTAAACCCTGGAGCTACGTGTTTAGTGTTTTGGGTTTGATAGATCTGCTCGCGCTCATTCCTTCCTATTTAAGCATTGTAATACCAGGCGCGCAGTCGCTGCTGGTGTTTAGGGCTTTGCGGTTGCTACGTGTTTTCAGAATATTTAAGCTGGCAGAGTTTTTAACAGAGATAAATTTTCTTACCACGGCGCTGCGCAGCAGTCTGCGCAAAATCAGTATCTTTTTGATGACGGTGCTTACGCTCACCGTAATACTGGGATCTATTATGTACCTGGTTGAAAAACGCGAGAATGGATTTTCTAATATCCCCGAAAGTATCTATTGGGCCATTGTAACCATAACTACGGTGGGTTATGGCGATATATCGCCCGTTACACCTATGGGCAAATTTGTTGCTTCGGTGGTAATGTTAATAGGCTATGCTATAATAGCTGTGCCAACCGGTATAATAACACATGATATAGCATTGGCTGCGCGAAAAAAGAAGGAGTTGCCGGAATCGTGCCTCAATTGCGGCAGGGAGGGGCACGAAAGCGATGCGCTATTCTGTAAGCATTGCGGGGCGTCGTTGTTTCTAGGCAAGTAACACATCAAAAAGTAAGTTCAAAGGCTCTATATAAACATGGTACACTAAACCGCCGTTCCCATCGCCAATATTCCCCCTTTTTAGTATCTTTGCACCTGAAAAACAACACATAAAATGATTGAAACGGATAAATTAATACCAGCCATTGTTGATAACGTACGCGATGCCCAAAACGAAGCTGTTCTTTACAAAGAGCTTTTTTCTGATACCACTACGGAAGTAAAAAACAACCAGTTTTTGTTTTTTATAAAACCCGAAATAACCGTTAAAAACGACAGGATTAAATTAGACGAGATCTTAAAGCTCATCTTCGCAAAGATCAGCGAGTTTGGCTTTTCGGTTCATAATGTAAAAATACTGTCTGCTAAATACCTTGATCAGTTCAGTGTTATAGCGCAGCATTACGGCGTTATCAACCAGATAGCTACTAACGCGGTTGCTAACATGAGCGAGGGCGCTAAAGAGAAATTTGCGGAGATTTACGGTAAATCTGTAAATGATGCACTGGTTTTAGGTGGCCTGGAGTTTTTAGAAAAATATCCGGATTTTAACCCTAACACACTTGATCATCTTTGCCGTAACCTGGGCAGCAAAAAGCTGGCCGGCGGTACCTACTCGGTTGAGGTTAAATTGGATGATGAAACTGTTTATATTATAAACGGCTTCCATGGCCGCCAGTTAAAACAATTTACTGATGCAGGCAAAAGCATCATCGTAATGTCCTTATCAAGCGATACGGATTGGAGCAATGCCAGAAATAATTTTATTGGCGCTACAGATCCTACAAAAGCCAACGCGGGCAGTTTAAGAAGGGAGTTCCTTGATAATAAAGATCGCCTGGGCTTACCTGATGTTTCTCAGGGTGCCAACGGTGTGCATTTATCAGCGGGCCCGGTAGAGGCCTTGGTTGAGCTGCAACGCTACAATTCAAACTTAGCCAGCGGCGAGGCAAAAAACATTACCGACTTTAGCTTTGGTAAACAACTTACAGAAGCTTTAAGTGCTGATGCCGTTCAGCAAATTGTTAATAACAGCAATGTTGAAGTTGACGGAAAGGCAACTTCGGTTTTTGATTTGACAGAGGAGAAAAACGCCACCGAGGCACTTGAGATATTGAAGCCTTTGTTTTAACAATAAACAGATGTATTTAAAGGCAATTCAACGAACGTTGGGTTGCCTTTATTATTTACAGTCACCAAGATCTCTGGCAGTAATGATACGAAATGCCGGGCCCTCTAAGGTCTGCAAAAAGCTGCTTATGATTAATGCAATCACTTGCTAATTATTAATATAAAATTTAATATACCTGATACCTCATTTATTCTATCTTTGCATCCCGACGCTGGAGTCGGGAAAATCCTGCCTCAGCGCATAGAATTATAGTTCATAGTTGATGGATCGTAGTGCATAGTATGAGCAATATCGCTTAAAACCATGAACCATGAACCATGAACCATAGCCCAAACAAACTATGCCAAAAGACAACTCCATTAAATCAATCCTCATTATCGGTTCTGGTCCTATTATTATTGGCCAGGCATGTGAGTTTGACTACGCCGGTTCGCAAGCCGCATTATCGCTAAAAGACGAAGGTATCACGGTTTCCATCATCAACAGCAACCCGGCCACCATCATGACCGATAAGGTTATTGCCGATCATGTTTACCTGTTGCCGCTTGAGCCCGCAAGTATTGAAAAGATATTGCAGGAACAGCAAATTGATGCCGTATTGCCTACAATGGGCGGCCAAACCGCACTTAACCTTTGCATTGCCTGTGCAGAGCAGGGCATTTGGGAGAAATACAATACCAAAATAGTAGGTGTTGATTTAGCGGCTATTGAAAAAACAGAGAATCGCGAAGCCTTCCGCCAATTAATGGTGGACATTGGTGTTGGCGTAGCCACCTCAAAAATAGCCAACTCATTTTTGGAAGGTAAAGAAGCGGCGCAGGAGATAGGTTTCCCGCTGGTTATACGCCCAAGCTATACCCTTGGTGGTAAAGGCGCAGGCTTTGTGCATAAAAAAGAAGATTTTGACGCTGCGCTTAGTCGTGGCTTAGAGGCATCACCAACCCACGAGGTTTTGGTGGAGCAGGCTGTTTTAGGCTGGAAAGAATACGAACTTGAGCTGCTGCGCGATAGCAATGATAACGTTATCATCATCTGCTCAATTGAGAACTTCGACCCGATGGGTATCCACACCGGCGACTCAATTACCGTGGCCCCGGCTATGACGCTGAGCGACCGCTGCTACCAGGAAATGCGTAACCAGGCCATTAAAATGATGCGGGCCATTGGCAACTTTGCAGGTGGCTGTAACGTGCAGTTCTCGGTTAATCCGGCTGATGAGGCTATCATTGCCATTGAGATTAACCCACGTGTGTCACGCTCATCAGCACTGGCATCAAAAGCAACAGGCTACCCAATCGCGAAAATTGCTGCTAAACTTGCTATAGGTTATAACCTTGACGAAATAGAAAATCAGATCACCAAAACCACTTCGGCCTATTTTGAGCCAACGCTGGATTATGTGATCGTAAAGATCCCACGCTGGAACTTTGATAAATTTAAAGGCGCTAACCGTGAGTTGGGGCTGCAAATGAAATCTGTAGGTGAGGTTATGGGAATTGGCCGCAGCTTTATTGAGGCTTTACAGAAGGCCTGCCAGAGCTTAGAGATCGGTCGTGCCGGCTTAGGTGCCGACGGCCGCCAAAGCCGCAACCTGGAAGAAATTATGCACAGCCTGGAGCACCCAAGCTGGGATAGGCTTTTCCACATATACGATGCGTTAAGCTTAGGCGTACCAATTGAATCGGTACGTAAAGCTACCAAGATAGATCGCTGGTTCCTGAACCAGATAATGGAGGTGGTGCAGATGGAAAACGAGCTGCGCCGTTACTCACTAAATAATATCCCGGAAGATTTCTTCTTCACACTTAAGCAAAAAGGATTTTCTGACCAACAGATAGCTTACGTGCTGCATAATACTACCGAAGAGGATGTTTACCAGCGCCGCAAGGAGCTGGGCATACGCCGGGTTTACAAAATGGTAGATACCTGCGCGGCAGAGTTCCCGGCTAAAACGCCTTACTACTATTCAACTTACGAGGGCGAGAACGAATCTATCGTATCTGATAAGAAAAAAATTGTTGTATTAGGCTCAGGCCCTAACCGTATTGGCCAAGGTATTGAGTTTGACTATAGCTGCGTGCACGGTTTATTAGCTGCCAAAGAATCGGGTTTTGAAGCCATTATGGTTAACTGTAACCCTGAGACCGTATCAACCGACTTTAACATGGCCGATAAGCTTTACTTTGAGCCGGTATTTTGGGAGCATGTGCGCGAGATCATCGACCTGGAAAAACCTTACGGTGTAATTGTTCAGCTGGGTGGCCAGACGGCTCTTAAAATGGCTGAAAAAATGCATGAGCATGGCATCAAGATCATCGGTACTTCATTCAATGATATGGATATTGCTGAGGACCGTGGGCGTTTCTCTGACCTGTTGAAAGAACTGGAGATTCCTTATCCAAAATACGGCGTAGCAGAAAGTGCCGAAGAGGCGATAGAAGTTGCGCATCAGGTAGGTTACCCGGTGCTTGTACGCCCAAGCTATGTATTAGGCGGGCAAGGCATGAGCATTGTTATCAATGACGAGGATCTGGAAAAAGCGGTAGTAAGTTTATTAAAAAACCTGCCCGGCAACCGGGTGTTGATTGATCACTTCCTTGATCGCGCTTCAGAAGCAGAATCGGACTCTATAAGTGATGGCGAGGATGTACACATAATTGGTTTGATGGAGCATATTGAACCGGCAGGTATCCACTCCGGCGACTCGTACTCTGTATTGCCACCTTTTGATCTGTCAGAAGATGTGATCAAAAAGATGGAAGAATACACCATTAAAATTGCCAAGGCACTTAATGTTTGCGGCTTACTCAACATACAGTTCGCTATAAAAAACGATAACGTATATGTGATAGAGGCTAACCCACGGGCATCACGCACGGTACCATTTATAGCAAAGGCATATGATGTGCCTTATATTAACATTGCCGCCAAGGTTATGCTGGGTGTAGCCAAACTAAAAGACTTTACCATTGAGCGCAAACTTTGGGGCTATGCCATAAAAGAACCGGTGTTCTCTTATGATAAATTCCCTGAAGTAGAAAAGCAGCTGGGCCCTGAAATGAAGTCGACAGGCGAGTCCATCCGTTTTATACCAAACCTGCAGGACCCCTATTTCAGGCAATTATATAAAGATAAATCAAGGTATCTAAGTAAGTAGAAATTGTCAGCAGGGTGTTAATATTCACTTAGTTAATTACAACCCGCACGCAATTTGTTATTTTTGTAAACAATATTTAATAAAATTATGATGTATCCGGAATATTTGGTTGCCCCCATGCGGGAAGAGTTGACCAAAGTTGGTTTTGAAGAGTTAAAGGATGCTGCTGCGGTTACTACCGCTGTGGAAAGCGAAGGTACTGTTTTTGTGGTAGTTAATTCGGTATGTGGCTGTGCTGCAGCTAACGCAAGGCCGGCCGCACGTTTAGCCGCGCAAAATGGCAAACACCCTGATAAGCTGGTTACAGTTTTTGCAGGCATGGAAAAAGAAGCGGTTGATAAAGCACGTGCTTACATGCTGCCTTACCCACCATCATCGCCGGCAATGGCATTATTTAAAGACGGTAAACTTGTTCATATTATTGAACGCCATCAAATTGAAGGTCGCCCTGCTCAAATGATAGCAGACAACCTGATCAATGCGTTTGACCAATATTGCTAATTAACTGCCTTACAAAAGGCAATTACGATACTAAGCCGGTGTGAATTATCATACCGGCTTTTTTGTTGCGCATAAGTGTAAACTTTTACGTATTGTTGTTGTAACATTTTTAATATTTAACTGTCTTATCTATTAAGTTATTCAACAAAAAAAACGTTAATTCGCTCATTAACTGATCAATTACTACATGAAAAAAACCATTTTTTCCGGTTTATTAACCGGTATTGTTGTTGCTGGTAGCCTATTACAACCCGCAGTTGCCCAGCAAGCCAAACCAGAGGAGGCTGCTTCTACGGTTTACCGCGCAACCAACCCCCGCATTAATGATCTTATTCACACCAAACTGGATGTTCGTTTTGATTATAAAAAGCGCTACATGTATGGTAAAGAATGGATTACTTTAAAGCCACATTTTTATCCTACTGATACCCTTAGGCTGGATGCCAAAGGCATGGATATTAAAGCATTGGCGGTTGTAAAAAACGGTAAAAACATTCCGCTGAAATATAAATACGATAGCCTTACATTGGCCATTACCTTAGATAAGGTATACCGCAATACAGAAAACTACACCATTTATATTGATTACACAGCAAAACCCGAGCAGCTTACAGTAAAAGGCAGCGCGGCAATAAGCGATGCTAAAGGTCTTTACTTTATAAACCCTGACGGTACTGAAAAGGATAAGCCGGTACAGATCTGGACGCAAGGCGAAACCGAAAGCTCATCAGCATGGTTTCCAACCATTGAGAGCGGATCGCAAAAAACTACCGAAGAGATCAGCATGACCGTTCAGTCAAAGTATGTTACACTTTCAAACGGCAAATTGGTATCGCAAAAAACCAATACTGACGGTACGCGTACCGATACCTGGAAAATGGATTTGCCGCATGCCCCTTATTTGTTTATGATGGCCGTTGGCGATTTTAAAATATACCGTGATAAATGGCGCAATAAACCGGTGGATTATTATCTGGAAGCTAAATACGCGCCTTACGCAAAAGACATTTTCGGTTTAACACCCGAGATGTTGGAGTTTTACTCAAAAACCCTGGGTGTTGATTACCCATGGAATAAATACGCACAAATTGTTGTGCGCGACTATGTAAGCGGTGCTATGGAAAATACTACGGCTACATTACATGGCTCATACGTTCAGGCAACAAAGCGTGAGCTGATTGATACGTACTATGGCCAGGGCCCAAGCACCATAGCGCATGAGTTATTTCACCAATGGTTTGGCGATTATGTTACGGCAGAAAGCTGGAGCAATCTTACCGTAAATGAATCATTTGCGGACTTTAGCGAAACCATGTGGGCGGAGTATAAATATGGCAAAGACGAAGGCGCAGCGCATATCTATCAGGATATGCAGAATTACCTGAGAACGCCTGATGCAAAAACAAAAAACCTGGTTCGTTTTAATTATGATGACAAGGAGGATGTTTTTGATGTAGTAACCTACCAAAAAGGCGGGCGCATTTTATATATGTTGCGCAACTATTTAGGTAACGATGCATTTTACAAGGGCCTTAACATTTACCTTAAAACCAATGCCTTTAAAGCAGGCGAGGCACATCAGCTAAGATTGGCATTGGAAGAAGCCAGCGGGTTGGATCTGAACTGGTTCTTTAACCAATGGTACTATAACGCAGGTCACCCGGTGTTAAATATCAGTTACAAATGGGATGACGCTAAGAAAACACAAACCGTTTATTTAGCACAAACACAGCCCGGCGATGCCTTTATTTTACCTATGGCCGTTGATATTTATGCCGGGGGCAAAACTATACGCCACAAAGTATGGATGCGCAGCAAAGCCGATACATTAACGTTTACATCGGCAACCAAGCCTGATCTGGTAAATGTTGACGGCGACAAAGTTTTATTAACCGAGAAAAAGGATGCGAAAACACTAAGCGAGTTTGCATTCCAGTATGCTAACGCCCCGCTATTTCTTGATCGCCTGGAGGCCATACAGGCTGCCGTACCGGCACAGGGCGAAAAAGTAGCGCAAGGCATATTAATTGCCGCACTGAAAGACAAGTATTATAATTTACGTAGCGCAGCCATTACCGCGTTAAACATGACGAATGACGATGTGCGCAACGCGGCACAGCCTATATTGGCCAATATTGCCCAAACAGATCCAAATACATTGACACGCGCAGCGGCCATTACTGTTTTAGGTAAACTTAAAGCACCAGGCATGATTAACATTTTTAAAGAGGCCTTAAAAAGTGAATCATATGCGGTACAAGGTGCAGCGCTGAACGCAATAACATTGCTGGATACTCAGCAAGGTTTTCAGTTAGCTAAAGGCTTTGAAAAAGATAATAAAGGCGCACTTACAACATCAATATTAGGTGTTTACGCAGCTAATGGTAGCGATGCCGAGTGGCCTTTTGTATACGAACAATACAAGGAGTCTGGCGCGCAAACCAAGTATAATCTGGCAAAAGCGTTTGCAACAATGGCCGGTAAGCTTGCCAGCTCTGCTTATGCGCAGCAGGCCGTAAGCGAGCTTAAAGCTTTTGGTTTAAAATATAAATCGCAAGGTATAGCGCCTAATATTTTAGTAGTGTTAGAGGCATTAAAAACTGCCCGCGCACAAAAGAACGATACCGCCTCGGTAGCAGCTGTTGATGCAGCGATTAAAGCTATTAACGAAGCATAAATAAAACATTAAGAATAGCAAAAAAGAGGCAGCCGCAATTTGTGTGGCTGCCTCTTTTTTTGTCTGCCCGGTTAGACTAAAAACTATTTCCTGGTGCTGCTTTCAGTAATAGCAGTACGCCGGGTTGCTGTATAAACTACGCCGTTTACCATTTCATATCCGGTTGAAACACTTTGCGAATATTGCTTTAAAATAAGCCCCGTGTTATTATCAATTACAATGGTGCCATTTATGCGGCTGTTTAAATTACCACCCAGCCTTGAAGATTTGTAGGTAATGGTAGTACTACGTGGGGTTATGGCGTAAATAGTATAAGTTGTTTGCGCTTTGGGTGTATTGTCTTGCCAGGAAAAACCTTTTTTTAAGGTACTGCTTGGCGGAAAATTTGCCAGGAAAGGTACCGTGCTTCCCGCCTGAAAATATTCCGGCTGAATACCGGAGAATGACAAAAGCGTATCGTTTAGTTTTACCGGCGGGCGGGTTACAAGTATCTCTCCTTTATTGTTTATGTTAACCTGCAGTTTGGCATTGCTTAAGTTTTGCAGGCCTATCTGTATCATAGAGCTTGGATCAGCAGGCTTTGCCGATGAGTAAATGAAAGACTGATCCATTGCACTTATGGTGTCTATCAATTTAGTGGTTGATATGGCCAGCACAGCCCCCGCCGCGTTGGCATCGGTAACTTTATATGACCTTACCAGCGTTGAAGCAGAGCTTACATGCAGTGTCTGCGCTCCGCGTTGTAATACACAATTGGAGCGCACCAATACTTCGCGCTGAAACTCTTCGCCCTTTTTAAATTTACTTTGCGCACTTGATATTATACTTAAGGCTATAAACACCAGGGCCAACGAATATTTTATACCGACATACCTCATTTTAATTCGTTCTGATCAGTTTAAAATCTATAGTTTGAGGCACGCCAGGGGTGGTAAATAAAGTGCTTCCCGGCGGCGGCCCCACAATTACAGCAGGCGCGTTTACCTCTGGCATTAAAGGCAGTAAGCCCGAGGTACTGATATTTTGTATCGCGTTTCCGGTTGGCTCCTTAGGTGCCGGGGGCATTTCAGGCGCGGTGGGCATAGGCAAATCAATTACTATTGGCTCAGGCATATCCTGAATTGTGCGCTCAGGCATGCCCGGCATTTCCGGGATCTCCGGAACAGGCACATCTGGCAAAGCTGCTAAAACCTCAACAGGTTCAGGTTGCTGGGGCTGGTTAGCACCCGGCGGCGTAATGCTGACAGGAGCCAGTTCAATAAAGGGCGCCGCAGCCGCAGCCTGTATGGCCGTTGGCACATCTACAAACGCTAAAACCGCTACACCGCTATTACCGGCGCGGCCGTCTATATCGCCTTTTGTTGTGGTGCCTGGGGCCAAAGGAGGCGGCACGTTCCAGTCAGACTGGTTTGTACGCTGCGCATTTGCTACATCTCCAAAGCCAATAATCGCCATACACAATAGTATAAAAAAAACCACCAGGCTTTTTGGCATCCCCGCTTTTTCTGTACGCGCCTGTTTATAATATGATCTCATTTTCTAATTATCGTTTTATTGAAAGTGGATAACATATAACAAATGATGTATTCACTTTATCTGATGAAAACCGGGTTAAGTTAGTTATCCCAATTCCAATGGCCAAAGCGTTCTCAAATGGCTTTACGCCAAAAGAACAACCCAGATTCATACCCGACCATTCTACATTAAAGTTAACCTTTTTAAGCAATTCATAGGATATACTTGCAAATATAGCCGTGCCACGGTGGCCCCGGCCTGCCTGTATATCTTTGGGGCTTTTTCTGTAAAACCTGCCAGTGCCTATACCTATGGTATAACTCAGCCTGGAGCTTCCCGGATTTAATTCCGACGGGAGCGATTGAACGGCATGACTAAATGCTACATAAATGGTTGCTCCCGGTGCGTCAGTAACTCTTTTGTTGGCAAACAGCTGCATGGCTCCGGCAGATATACTACTCCCCCTAAATACCCTGCGGCTGGCAGAAAAGTTCCATGAAAAATCACTTGCTTTTGATACATCTACAGCATTTACGCTTACGGCTACATTGGCAAATCGCTCCGGATCGCCAAAACAAAAACCGGCAAACGAAATAAAATCCGCAGTGGTACGGTAGGGTTGAGCATAATTACCCCCCAAACCGCCAAATATATAGGTGCCAAAACCACCCCATCCGGATGGTACGGTTACACTTTGTAAAACCGGGTTAGGCAAAAGCTCATCGGGAACGCCCCTAACAGGTGCTAAAAGCAAATCAAATTTATTTTGCAGGGCACCTTCAAACGTGCCCTGGGCAAACGTGTTGCTACAGCAAAGCAATGCGCCACCTGCCAGCGCTAAATATTTTAAGCGCTGCTGTAGGGGTTTGCAAAACGGTAGTGCCAAAGTCATTAGGTAATTAAGGGCGTATTTTAAAGTAAATATATGATTCTGTTTAAATTATTGCAGCGGACTTTTAACAGCCGTAGTATTTGATTGTAAAGGTACCTTGTAAGTGCCCCGCAAAAAATACCATTTGCCTTGTATTGTTCACCTTTTTTTTGTGCCCTAAACTTGTATCATCAATCTATGAGAATTTAATTTTTAAAGCTATGAGAACATTTTTTGAGGTATTAATTTATTGTGTACCGGTTATCTTCATCGGCTTGTCGCGTATGTATATGCTAAAGTTCAGGCGCTTACAAGGCACAGGCAAAATTCCGGATATTCTTAGTGCAGAGCAAAAGCAAACATTCTTTTTTGTGCTTTCACTGCTAACAGCACTTATAATATTCGTTTTCGTTTAGCGCTCCCTACATCTCCCTGTTAACCGCGGTACACCTGTATCGCGGTTATTTTGCGCCGGTTAATTCAGGCATAGCCGTTATTATATGCTTTGTGTTTTTTATTATCTTTAAAAGGGATTTATCGCCCGGCTATGAAACACATTTTTCTGCTTCTGTTTTTTTTCGCAATTACGCCATGCCGGGCGCAAAACACAGATAGTTTAAAAAAAATTGTTTTTAGCGATGCTTCTGTACAAATAAGGCTGCAGGCGGCAATAAAAACGGCAACATTATTAGCTTCGACAAGGCCCGACGAAATTAGGGAAATTGCTAAAAAAGGTTTAAAGCTGGCACAGAGATATCACGATGATAAATCGGCGGGTTTGTTGCTGCGCGCTCTTGGAAAAGGTCATTTCGCGAGAAAGCAATATGATTCCGCAGCCTACTTTTACAATGAAGCCGGCCAAAAGCTTCAGATGGTTAAATACTACGGCCTGCTTGATAGTGATTATTTAGAGTTGGCAAGAGCGTATTTTACCAATAAAAAATATGATAAAGCCGCTGAACTTTATAATCTGGCCGCACTTTACGCCGCCAAGAGCGGAGCAAGTCAATCGGTAATTACAGCCTTGTCGCAGTTAGGCTTGATACAGGAAATAAAACACGACTACATTGGCGCGCTTGGTTTTTTACGACAGGCAAATGATATTGTTGATTCTATAAGAATAGCGGAAAAAATAAGTAAAAACACGCCGGAGACATACAGCCGTGATTTTATGACGGATGTTGAGGGGGCAATTAAACAGGAGACAGAAACAGCCGAAGAAATATTAAAAACCATAGCCACAAAACAATCGCTAAACGACACATTGGCACTCAGTATAAATTATTTTAACCTGGGGTTGTTATATAAAAACAATCAATTATATCCCCAGGCATTAAAAGCGTTGAAAAGTAGTTTAACGTACGCCACTAAAATAAACTACGCCGAAATGCAGCTTAGTGCCGTTAATCAAATAGCTGATCTGTATGAATTTACCGGCAACAATAAACAAGCGGTTGCCTATCTAAAAAAACGGAGTGCTATTATAAAACTGCTTAACTCGCCAGAAGCGAAAACAGCAGAAGAATTAAAAATAAAGGAAGGCCAGCGCGAGGCGCAGATGCTTGCTCAGCAGTTTGAAATAAGCAGGCGCAATTATTGGATGGTAGCCATATCTGTGCTGATTGTGTTGCTGCTGGTTATTGGATTTATATACTATAAACAAACGCAGTTAAAACAGCGTAACATTGCTATGCAGGCCATTATTCAAACCGAGGAAAGCGAACGGCAGCGTATAGCGCGTGATCTGCACGATAGCGTGAGCCAAACCATGTCGGCAGCCAAGATCAATTTAAGTATAATTGGCAGCGAAATTGCGTTTAAGGATGAGGAGCAACGGCAACGTTTTAACCGTGTTCTGGGGATGGTTGATGACGGCTTTAAGGAAGTTCGCACCATATCCCACAATATGATGCCCTGGGCATTGCATAAAACCGGCCTGGCCAATGTTGTTAAGCAATTTATAGGCAATGTTGAGAACGGTACAATCAGCTTTAACTTTTTTAGCAAGGGCTTTGATGAGCCTTTTAATGACAATGTTGAGCTTATTTTATACAGGGTTTTGCAAGAGAGTGTTAATAATGTGATTAAACACGCCGGAGCTGACAGGGTTGACATCTCGTTAATAAGAGACGAGGCCAGTATAAGCATGACCATTGAAGATAACGGAAAGGGCTTTGATTCCACTAATCCCGAATTTAAAGCGGGTATGGGCTTGGGTAACCTGCGGTCGCGCATCAACTTTTTAAACGGCAAAGTAGAGGTAGCCTCGCAACCGGGTAGCGGTACACTTGTATCGGTTTACATACCAGTTAACACCCTATAAGTTATATTGCAGAATAAATTTAGTTAACTCAACAGGGTTTTTTAACTGTAGTTTCTGCATAATGTTTTTACGGTGTGTCTCAACCGTATAAATACTCAGGTGCAGCCGCTCGGCCATTTGCTGGTTGGTGTGGTTTTGCTTAATAAGCTGTAAAAGCTCCATCTCCCTTTTTGTTAATTGAAATTGTTTTAAGAACGGATCGGGCTCATCAAATTTACTGTTGAACGTTTCTACCGTTTTTTGAGGAAAGCAGGCTCCTCCCTGCCAAACGGCATGCATGGCAGCAATCAGATCATCTTTTTCAACATTTTTAAACAGGTAGCCATCGGCACCGCCGGTTTTTGCTTTTTCAATCAGGTGGTCCTCGTTATAAGTTGATAACATTATAACCTTCACTTTAGAATGATAAGCCTTTATACGCCTGAGTGCTTCCAATCCGTTAATGCCGGGCATATTAATATCCAATAAAACCAGATCTGGCTTATGTGTATTCAACAGGCCCATCAGCTCTTTCCCATCAGCTGCAACAGCAAGTATTTCTACATCCGGCTCGTTTTGCAATAACATGCGCAGCCCGTTTATAAATAATGTATGATCATCGGCTATAATTACCGATAGCTTTTCATCTGTCATGGTTTGATAATAAATTCATTGTAAAGCTAACGGTGGCATAACGAATAAAAAATACCAATTCGTTTGTATTGCCAGCCCCCGCGCTCTGCCATAAAATTGTGTAAGTAAACATAAACAAAAACGCAATTAAAAAATATCGCCCAATAAAGCCGAAAGGCAGTGGCAAGATAGCAGCAACCACAACTAATTAAATACCAACCCACTATGACCCTTATAGCCACACTTATTGTAATGATACTTTGTATTACCGCCCTTAGCCACTCAAAACACGACCAAACCGGCGTACATAAAACAAAATCAAGAAAACCTATTGCAAAATGAAAAAGCTAATTACAATTCTCGCGTTTGCATTGTCGGGCCTGTTGGCCCGTGCGCAACAGTACTCAGCATCAGCCTTAAGCTATAGCTACCCGGCTGTTGCGGCAGAAGAGGTTTTAGCGGTCTCGGCTGTGCCACGCTACTTTTTTTCGCCCATATCTTTACAGGTTTTAGTAGGTACCCAGGGTTTCGGGGCCGATGTAAAGTACGGCGTATCACCTCGCCTGTCGGCGCGGCTGGGTTTTGGCATTGCACCGGTTAATGCCGAAAGAGGCTTTCGCTTTTCTTCGTTCCCCGTTAACGGCGAGCTTGCGGCGCGTTTTGCCAACGTGCATCTGATGGCAGACTATGCTCCCTTTGAGTCAAACTTTATACGGGTTGTTGGTGGTGCAGCTTACCTGATAAAGGGCTCTGCTAATATGCTGATCTCATCAGAAGATGGCTACAGCATAGGTAACCGGGCACTCACTAAAGATCAAATAGGTGTAATAGATGCAGGCGTTAACTGGCGCGGCTTTGCACCCTACGCCGGTGTAAGTTTGTTTAAGCCTTTCCCGGCACAGCGGTTTAATGTAAACCTTGATCTGGGTACTTACTACCTGTCCCGACCCGCCACGTCTTTCACCGGCACCAATTTACTGGCCGACAATGAAGCCGGTGCACAGCAGTTTAATGAAAACATGAAGGGCTACCGATGGATGCCCGTTATACAACTCAACTTTAACATCAAAATACAATAACATTATCACCTATGAAAGCAATCCTTAACCACTTATGGCTTACGCGCTTTAAAAAGCATGCGCGTACAATTACCACGCTCGCGTCAGTAACGGCGCTTGCTGCTATTATCCTTTTTGCCAACAGCTGCAAAAAACCCACAGAGGGTATTGAACTTACTGTTAATGAAAGTACGCTTACCAAGGCACCGGTATTGCTGCACTTTGCCAATGCCAATGCCACATCAACCAACCAGCCGCAGGAGTTTAAAGTTACCATATCTGGCAAAAACGCCGCGCTGGTACAAACAGATGGTGGCGCAACAACGGGCTTCAAAGCATCTCATGGCTTTTTGCCCTTATCATTAACAATGGGCGCAGCGCCGTCGCCTTCATCGCCTGTAACTTTTAGTGTTTCGGCAGATATTCCAGGTTTCGCCCCCATATCACAAACGGTAACCATTACCAGGGATACTGCTACAATTGTTGACATTGCTTTGGTAGAATATGATAATCCGCCTGAGGGTACGGGCGTTTTGGTACGGAGCTCCGCGCTAACCAATGGCACATCAGGCGGCACCGTTTTAAACATACCGGCAGGCATAGGCATGGTAGAAACCGCTCAGGTAACCATTCAGCCAGGCACACAAATGCTTGATGCAAAAGGAGTTGCTATAAGCGCTTCGCAGTTAAAATCAAACATTGTTAATTATAGCGCCACTTCTACCACATCATACGGTGCCTTTCCGGGTGGCTTTAACCCCAGCAATGTTGTTGATCAGCAAGGCAATCAGATCAATGGGGGTAATCCAATCAACTTTGTTTCGGCCGGACTTTTATCTATAAAAATGGCAGCGGGCGGTACACAGGTAAGGCGCTTTTCAAAACCATTGCAGGTAAGCATGAAACTTGACCCTAACACCACCAATTTTGTTACCGGGGAAAACATAAAAGAAGGCGATACCGTGCCGCTTTGGAGCCTTGACGAAGAAACCGGCCAATGGAAGGCCGAAGGCAATGTTACAATTACGGCTAACGGCGGCAGCCTGGTGGCCAATTTTGAAACATCGCACCTTTGCTGTTTTAATTTAGATTGGAGCTGGGCCATTGTGGGCAGGCCATACGGCACATGTTTTACGCCTTTAACCGTACGCATACATTGCGGTGCGGGCAACAGTGGTATTTATGATGTTACTATTGTTACCCCTAACAATCAGTATCTGGCAGGGGCGCATGGTGTTTATGTACGCGACGGGCAGGTTGTTGTGTTCCCCTCTGTACCTAACATAGCTAAGTGTAAGGTGGTTATCAGTAGCTTTAACCTGTATCTGAACCCGCGTTTGCCCATACTTGCGCAAACACACCAGTTTAACCCATGCACACAGGGTTCTGTTGACCTTACCTTCGGGCAACCCAAAAAACCGGCAATGATCAATATCAACTTTAACATGACCGGCCGCTGCAACAACAGGAACATTAATCTAATGCCATCCGGCTGGTTCTATTTATATGATGAGGGCGCGGCCGCATTACGCATGGAGCCCTGGACCTACGTTTATATAAGCAAAGGGGTTATCCAATATGCTTTTGGTGCAGGCATAACCGGTAGTGCAGGGCATTACAGCATACAATTATTTAGCGGTAACAAGTACTATATGTATGCTTATAATAATTTCTTCTGGTATCAGTCGTCGGTATTTACACTGGCTCCGCGCAACTTTACTTTCCCGTCCATAAATGGCATATCGGGTACGGCGCTTTATGATGCCGGAAGCAACACGCTCAACATTAACGCTGCCTTTAGTATAAGGTGCCGATAAGAATAATAATAAGTTAAGTTTTTAAGTTTATAACCCCTGCAATTGTATATCGCGGGGGTTTTTTGTAACTGGTGCAGTTTCAAACTTAATGCCTTTATTAACCGCTGACGGATTCTAAAATTATAACAGGTATTATTTACACAGTAAAACCTCTTTTAACCGAGAGGTTTTTTTATTTCAGGCTATACAGACTCGGAAATATTATTTAATTTAATATCCTGAATTTATCACAATGGAAATAACCCCTAATACCGAATTAAACCTCTGCGGTTGCTGTTACAAGCCAGTAAATATTGATGATACTTTTTGCGAAGCATGCGGCTATCCGCTTAAAGGTTCAGAATTTGAGCAAAAAGAATTTATAGCTACACGTAATATTAAAGAGAGTGATCTTGAAACCGCCAACGAAAAGATAAAAAAAGCCAGTAACGTGTTATACTGGATAGCGGGTGCTACGGCGGTAGTAGGATTGCTTTTGTTTATGATTGCGTATGTTAAAGATGGCGATAACAGTGAACAAGTAGCAACCTTAATAGTAAATTTAGTTTTGGCCATAATCTATCTTGCTTTAGCGTCGTGGAGCAGCAAAAAACCTTTTGCAGCAATAGTTTCCGGCTTTTCACTGTATATTATCGTTATTATATTAAGTGCTATTGCTAATCCGGTAACTATAGCACAGGGAATTATTATCAAGTGTATTTTTATCGGCTATTTTATAAAAGGCATTAAATCAGCCATGGAAGCAGAGGATTTAAAAAAAGAATTAAATATTGGATAACCTACTTGTTAATGACGATTTGAGCGGGAGAAAAAACTGCCTGCAATGCAAAGAAACCATTTCTGCCGAAAGCAAATTTTGCAAACATTGCGGCGGTGTTCAAACTGAGCTGGATGCGGTTAGTTATGGCGCAAAATGGGCCATCATTAAACAAACAGCATTATTTTACGCTATAGAGATTATAATTTGCTGCGTTGCCTCAAATGTAACTTTCTTTAAAACTTTAAACTGGTCTATATTCTTTGACTTTTTATTCGCAATAATAGGTGTAATATTTTTTTGCGATAAATGGCAGGCCAACAGGCACACGCTTAAGTGGCCCAATTTCTCTTTCTTAAAAGTTTGCTTATATGCCGTTCTTGCCATTACAGCTTCGGTAGGTGTAAGTTATTGCACCAAATGGTTAAACCATACTCTTTTTTCGCAGGAGATGTATTATTACGGCGTCTATGCATCAAGTAGCTACGGCAAACTATTAATGATATTTTTTGTGGCGGTTATGCCCGCCTTATTTGAGGAGTTGGCCTTTCGAGGCTATTTATTGCAAAACCTCACTTACCTGGCTGATAGCAAACAGGCGGTATTTATCTCGGCATTCCTGTTTGCAATTATTCACATGAGTTTTCTATCGCTGTTTTGGCTGATACCGTTTGCGTTGTTCATCGGCTTTTTACGCATAAAAGAGCAAACTATATGGTATGGCGTAGTTATTCACTTTTTTTTCAACTTAACCGCGTGCATGCTTGAATTGAATAGTATTTACGGCCGATACATATTTGACAGTTTTTAGTAACAAAACACTGATAGGTGCTAAAACTGATTAACTTCTGCTTTTTCCCAAACAACCCGTTTCGCTAACTTCTTTTCATTAACAGAGACTTAATTTCATCACTGTTGTTATAAAATATATAAACGTTAATGTTATGAAAACGATAACCATCCCCGGCGATCCACACACTTTAACAGCTGTAATGGTACCCCAAACAGAAGAGTTTCATGATCATGAAGTGGTGCAGCTTATTTCCTCAGATGGTTTGCATACAGTGGAAAAGAAAATCTTTCGTGTGGTTGATGGTGGCGAAGATATGTGGGAATTGCAGTTTGAGTAAAAACTGATATTAACCGGCTGAATTACATGGATAAACCTATTTCAGGACGAGACACTGCAACACTTTTTATTTATTTTACACCGATCTGATTATCAATTGCTTAGTCAAATATCACATCTATTTTTCCTGACGAATAAGTAGTTGCAAAGTGTTGCAAGCCATATTTTCAAGTTCTTAAAAATCAAAAACTTATAAAAAAACAGCGTTGCAAGTGTTGCATTTGTTGCTTATATTTTCAGCAACACCTCTAACTATAAATATCCGTTCAGCGCATCCCTAACCCTGCCCAAATAGCCTGCTCCAAATAAATTAAGATGTAGCAAAAGTGGGCTTAAAGATGTTACCAGGCAGTACAAAATATGTTTGTTATTAACGAACCAAAGTTATATTCCCCGATAGTTTCTGTTCAAACTCTTTTGAATCAATAACAAAATAATACACGCCGAAAGGCAACGGTTTACCGTTATTGGTGCCATCCCATGGTTTTGCGTAACCTACGGAATGATAAACAGGGTACCCGGAGCGATCATAAATATTAACAACCATTTTAGGATAGGCCTCAACGCCACCTATTACCCACACATCGTTATGGCCGTCGGCATTAGGTGTAATGGTGTTCGGCGTAGTAATCGGCGGCGACACTTTCACCAATACTGTTGCAGGGTCACTAGGGCAGCCTAAGGCATTTGTTACAACCAGGGTGTAAGTTATATCTACGCCACTACCAATAACAATGGGATTTTTTGCCGTTGGGTTACTTAATGTCCCTAAGGCAGGGCTTTCGGTCCATAAATAAGTCACGTTCTCATCGCTTACTATCGGGTTCAGCGTTATGGTTCTGCCTTGTATTACGTACCTCACGGGGCTAACATCAGCACTAATTGTTGGCGGCGGAACCAAGGTAACAACAATCTCATCAATAATCTGGTTGCAGGGGTTGTTATCGTCGGCCGTTAGGGTTAAGGTCACTTTGCCTGAAGCCTTGTCGGCGGTTCCTGGTGTATAAAAAGCATTAAGATCCGTTGATGTGCTTTGGCCGTTAAAGTTGCCATCGCCGCTGCTTTTCCAGGTGCCGGTACCACTTGCCACCAGAATACGGCCGTTTAGCTGGAACGGTGCACGGTTGCAGGCATCCATATCGGCACCCGCATCGGCTGCCTTAAATTGTTCAAAAGTAAAGGTAACTTCATCTGTTACGGCATCGCAGGCATCAGTTGATTCCAGCCGCAACACAACGCTGCCAGCACGCTCTCCGGCGCCGGGTTCGTAGGCATTTTCCAACTGGGTTGCAGCATTTATAAAGCGCCCCGTTCCGGTTACTATGCGCCATATACCGGTTGATGGTACACCATTAACACCGCGTGTAACTACCCCATGCAAAGCTATTGGCGATCCATCCGGACAAACCGAGCCCCCGGTGCCGGCCTCAACAACGGGTATTGGCCTAATATCAATGGTTTGTGGGTCTGAGGCAATCTCGCAGTTCCCAACTATCACTGTTAAGTTAAAAGGGAAAAGGCCGGGAGTGCTTATACCATTAGGAAGTGTAAGCGTGGGAACGGTTGTTGTAATGGGTATGCCGTCAGGCCCTGTCCACCTGTAAGATGCATTTGCTTCGGTAACTGGATAAACAAGCTCAATAGGTTTGTTAATGCAAACTACTGCCTGTACAAAGCTAAACTCTCGCTTGGGAATGGCAGGTTTTACCGTAATCTTTAATTCAAAACTGGTGCCGTCGCAACCGTTTAGCGATGGTGTTATGGTATAGATAGCTACGATATCAGCCGTGGTGTTGTTGATCAGCGTTTCGTTAATTGGTTTTGAGGTGCCGGTTCTTCGTGCGTTTCCGCCAATGGCTTCACGCACCCATGAATAAGTTATTCCGGGTTCGGCATCGCCTGTTGTTACAATCTGGTAGTTTACCTGCCCGCCACTGCATATTCCCAAAACTCTGTCGGCATCTGTATCGGTAGGTTTAACCCTATCAAAGGTAAAAGTTACCGAACTTACCTGGTCGCAATCAGTTCTACTGGCAGACCGCAACGACAGCACCACCGGCAGAGCACCCGGAGCCCTGTCATCTGCCGATGGCAAATAAGCGTTAATTTTTTTATCCTCGCTCAGCTCAAACCTGCCGGTTCCGGTCTCAATTTGCCATTTCCCTTCTATTGGCCCACCGTTAAGGCCGCCGTTTACCTGTCCATTAAGCGGAATGCGGGTAACATCGGGGCAAAACTGCTGATTGGCACCGGCAACCACTACTGGCGTTTGCTGAACTTCAACAAAAACATCGTCAGATACATTGGAGCATCCGTTAACCACAACAGTAACATTATAGCTCACACGGCCGATAGTTGTAGCAGGCACAGTTAAGATTGGATCAGGGCTTTTTTGAAACAAGCCCGCTGATGATCTCCAGATGTACTCTGTTCCAGGAGCAACCTCTGCATCTTTTACAAATAATTTTACTTCGCTCCCTAAACACACAGGGCTATTGTGGTCAATCTCTGGTTTTTTTACCGGCGGTTTTACTATAACGTATAAGGGGAACTGAGTTCCTATAACGCCGTTCAAATACGGATAAATTGCGTAATAAACAGGGGGGGAGTTTCGCGTGGTATTATTAAATAATACTTCGTCAATGATACTTGATTCGGTTGTACCCGTTCCTGCCGGTTGCCCGGGCAATGCCGTCGTCCTGATCCATTTAAAGGTTACTCCGGGAGTATTTACATTTGATGTTATCTGGTAATTAACAGGTTCGCCGGAACATACCTGTATGTTATCAACGCTGGTAACTCTCAACTCGGGGTTTACAGTTACAGTAAGCGTAAAAGGTGCGCCCGGGCACGAGACCGTTCCGTAACTAAACACGTACTGAACATCAATAGGAGCATTGGTGGTGTTTTCCAACACTTCTCTTATGTTTCGTGATTCCTGCCCTGAAACAGGTGTATTGCTTATGCCGGGCACCGCAGCGCGACTCCAACTAAAATAGCTTGCAACATCAGGGGTAATTTCTACAAGGTAATCAACACTGCCCTTGAAACGAATTGTTTTGGAATTGGCGCTTGTTATAGCCGGAGTTGGCAAAACAGTAACCGTGTAGTTAAAGGCAGGACCCGGGCAACCGGCTAAATAAGGGGTTATAACATATACCACCGTTTGCTCGCTTGCTGTTGTATTAATTAAGGCCTCTGTTATTTGAGTGGCCGATACATCTGTAACCGCAGTGTTGCTTATTCCTGCCACAGCGGCTCTGCTGTAAGTGAAAGTTGCAGAGGCATCTGCTGCAGTAATAGTATAGTTTTGTGGAGTGCCACTACACACCGCGCCTTTAATAGCGCTATTTACAGTAGTGGTAGGTTTTAACGTAAGATCAACCCTCGTTCTCCTACTCACACAACCATTAATAACTATCGCCGCAAAAAAAGTAGTATTCTGTGTAATTGTAGGGGTGTAGTTCTGCGACGTGCTTTTCAGATTACCTGCACCATCATACCATCTGTATGCATCAGCTGTTTCAGTAATAGCCAGTGGTACCGCCCCCAAACAAACCAGGCCGCCTCCGGTAACAGTTGGCGCAACCACCTGCGCCCTTACTGTAACCAGGACAGATCTGCGGTCGCTCTCTATGCCATTAATAGTTGTTGAAGCATAAAATGTCGCATCGGCTGTTAAGGCATCTGTAATAAAATTAACACCTGTTTCAACAGGTGCGCCGCCGGTAGGCTGATCATACCATTTGATCGTGCCGGGGCCTGTAGCAGATAATGTAGCCTTATCGCCGTAACAAATGGTTTGTGGAGCAACAACAGGCGGGTTGGGCTTGGGTACGATGCTGATAACCACCTGGTCTGAGCCGGGGCCGCATACACCCGAAGGTTTATCAGTAGTTAATGTAAGTGTGGCGCTGCCGTTTGCTGCTGCGGGGGTGTATGTGGGGTTAAGCGCGTTGGGATTTGAAAACACATCGCCCGCGTTGGAAGATGTCCATGTTACCCCGAGGCCCATATTTACATTGCCGGCCAATTGTATACTGCTGCCTGCTACTACACTGCGGTTTGCACCGGCGTTTACAACTGCGGCCTGACTTATAGTTATATCAAAAAACGCCTGGGAGTTACCGCAATCGGTTGTTATGGTATTGAACACCCGGTACTGCCCGGGGGTACTGGCGGCAAGGTCAATCTGCCCTGAATTAATGTTGACGAATACCAGGCCCGGTGAAGAAGCAGAGAATACGCCGGCTGTTTTATCGGGTAAAAAATTGGGGCCGGGATTAGTTTCATCACTGCAATAATTACTCTGCGGATAAGTAAAGCTTGCATCCGGCAGGGTAGTTATAGCAATGTTGGTTGTTGTTGGTGTGTTACAAGCACCGCCAGATGGCGTAAAAGTAACGGCGTATACGCCCGGTAGGCTGGTAGATGGGTTAATTCGTCCATCAGAAGCACGTATGTTCAAACCTGCCGGCGACGCGCTGAAAGTACCCGGAATAAACTCTGTAGGCGTGGTAATAGGGCTGGTGGTGCAATAGGTGGCCGAGCTGTATAAAAACTGTGTATTTACAGCCGAAGTAACATTAACGGTTATAGAACGACGATCGCTTTCGCAACCCTCGGGCGTTAACGCTTCAACCCAGAAAGTACTTGTGGTGGAAAGTTTAGCTGTGGTATAAGAGGCTGTCTCTGCTAAAAGATCGCCGCCAACTTCTTCACTCCACCACCTGTAGCTGCCGGTTGAGCCACTGGCGGTTAAAGTTGTGGATGTTTTGGCGCAAATTGGCCCACCCGGTCCGGAAATGGTTGGTCTTGCCGGTTTAGCTATTACCGTGGCGGTAACCCTGGTGCGCGTTATGCTTTCGCAACCATTAGGGCCTATACTTGTTACATAGTAATCTGTGGAGTTAGTAAGCGTAGGGGTTTCAAAAACCCGGCCAGACCAAAGGGGTGTTCCGCCGTTTGCTTGTGCATACCAAACATTGTTAGTGCCGCCTGCTGCTGTCAGAATTGCCGTTCCGCCAATACATGTACTGCCACCTGTTGCCGTAGGTGCTGCGGGCGCAGGCATTATGCTAATGGCCACCTCGGTACGCGCACTTTCGCATCCATCGCTGGTGGTTACGCTAACAAAATAACTTCTATCTGCATTTACGGTTGGGCTAAATGTGGCCGAGGTAGCAAGGGGTGTTGGGCTGGTTGCTGTATCATACCATTTAAAAATAGTACCATCTGTGGCGCTTGCTGTTAATGTGGCGGGGCCTGTGCATATAGTGGTGGCACCGGCCACGCTTGGCGCTATAATGGCACTTTTAACCGTCACGGGCACCGTTTCCGGTTCACTTACACAAGCGCCGCCGCCTGTTACCGCGCGCACATAAAAATCCTGACTTGATAACAGCGCGTCTGTTGTAATAACGGCACCCTGGCGATACACCTGCGCAGAAGTAGCAGAGGTATACCAATTGTAAACTACGCCCGCTACCGGGTTGTTTACACTTAAAGTGGCGGTAGTATTATAACAAACAGGGGCAACAGCCGCCACTGTTGGTTTTGTTGGCGGTGGGTTAACGGTTACCTCAACTTTTACGCGTTCGCTTGGGCATCCATCTTTTGTTGCCTGAACATAATATGTTTGGTTGGCCGTTAATATGGGTGTAGTAAAATCGGGGCTTGAAATTATGGGGGTGCCTCCAGTTGCCTGGTCAAACCAGTCAAAAACAACATTATTAACAAATGTTACGGATAGCGTTACATTTGATCCAAAGCAAACAACATATGGACCGCCAACAACAGGGGCAGGCGTAACGGGCTTAACATCTGCCCTGGCCTCAACCTTCTCGCTAACACAGCCATTGGTTGTTCCGGTAACAAAAAATATTTTGCTGGCGGTTAGGGGGCCTGTGGTAAATGTGGCGCCCGATCCGGGCAGCGGGTTGCCTGCATCGTCATACCATTGATAGGTGGTGGCACCACTGGCAACGAAAGTTGCAGTACTGCCGGAGCATACAGATACCGGAGCAACCACCGGCTTTTCTATTAAGGTTACAGGCACCGACGCAAACGAACTGGTGCAACCCTGTATAGTGGTTGTTACATAAAAAATAGTATTTTGAGTAATGGCATCGGTATTATAAACCGGGCCGGTAAATTTAAAATTGAAGTTGGCATCATACCATTGGTATACGCCACCAGGAGCAGACGCCACCAGCCTTGCCGAGCTACCCGGACAAACAGCGCCGCTTTCATTACTTGCAGTAGGCGCACCCGGCTTTACGGCAGCAGTAACTGTAACCTGCGCGTTGCCCTTATTGTTCAAACGGTCTGTAACCGATACGGTATATGTTAACGCCTTATTTACTGATATTGACGATGTTGTTTCGCCTGTACTCCAAAGGTAGGAATAGGGTGCCGTACCACCTGATGTTGTCGCGGTAAGTGTTACCGGTGCACCCGAACAAATAGACGGAGTTTGTGGTGTTACATTTACAATTATGGGTTGTCCGTACCCTAAATGCGAGAGGAACAGAAAAAATAAACCTGCCAGTAATTTGTTTTTCATAAATAAGCAAAGGTCAGCCGCTTAGCCACCCGGATGTGTGTCAGACAACAACCGAAAATAAGTAAAATCTCTGGCTTTTCATTTAAAAAAACGCAAACAACTTAATTGAAAGGAAAAAGCCACAACGTATATACGTATGGAAGGCGCAAAAAGATATTAATTATGGCAAGAAAATAGCATGATAAGGCATAAAAAAAGCCCACTGTTGTGGGCTTTGGTGGAGAATATCGGAGTCGAACCGATGACCTCTTGCATGCCATGCAAGCGCTCTAGCCAGCTGAGCTAATCCCCCTTAGTATAAAAACATTCCGCGGCTGGAGCAGGTAGAGCCTGCTGCGGAGGGCAAAAGTAGTAAAAAGATGCATAATAGCAATAGTAATGACAACCAAAAAAAAGCTAAAATTAATGACGAGGCGGGGTGACCTCTGCCTGTGTCAGGCCAGGTTCTTAAAACTCATCAGCTGTAGAGCGGCTTTCTGCAAAGGGTGAGCTGTAAAACTTGATAATTGCACCGAACCGGGCAAACGTCCATTCAGAAGTTTGGTCCTTTTTCTCGGTAATGCTATCCTCGCATCCAAAAGTAAAGCTAATATCCAGCACTATTCTAAAGCCGCCTGTATTAGTTGCAGTGTTATAGTTAACCCTGTCAAAGGCTGCGCTTCTAACCTCGGGCGATCCGCCTTGCTTAAACTCGCGCTGCAACTCAAGCGTTAATTGCCGGTAATTGGCGGTACCTTGTTCGAATAAGCCATCAAAAAATGCAGCCATATCAACAGGAGGGGTTCCTAATTTATCAACTTGTTGTGGGCTAAGGCTTATCTCAAAACTTTCCATAGGTTCAAAAGTCGGCAATTCAAAAAACTAATGCGCCGTTAAACAATGTTTTTTATAATTTAGATTTTTCATTCAGCTAAAATGAAACCGCTACACCGCAATCTTTTTATTGCATCTAACTTATACCGGGCATCGGCATTGCTCACGGTTTTGGCTTATTTTTTAACCGGCACAGATGCAGCCCTGCCCGAGGTGCTTATAGTGGCTTTAACATTAATTGTAGCCTACCTGATAAGGGCTGGCTTAAAATGGTTAAAGTGGTTGTTGTTAGTTTGGGATTTGATATACCTGCCATTTTTTATAATGGCGTTGTTAAAGCCCTGGACAGGCAAAGTAGGTATAAACATTTTAGCAATAGTTATAGACCTGTTGCAGATAATAGCCCTGGTGTTTTTATTTCTGCCGAGACAAGAAGAACCTATTGAAGATGAAGCGGATGCAGGCGAAGAGCAACGAGTTGACAACGAATAAATATGCAGTCCGCTTTACTTACGCACATTAAAAAAAATGTTACCCTCTCTGCCAACGAGGAAGAGATTGTTAACGGGCACGTGCGTATATTAAATATTAAGAAGAAGGCCTGGCTGCTTACCGAGGGGCAAATATGCCGCAACAATTATTTTGTTGAAAAAGGATGCCTGCGCATGTATTATATTACTGAGAAGGGCACGGAACAAATTACCCAGTTTGCTATAGAAAACTGGTGGCTGGCCGATTACATGAGCCTTATAACGCAAAAGCCATCGCTGTTTTTTATACAGGCAGTTGAGGATACCCAGGTAATAGCGCTTGATCAGCATAAACAAGAGGAACTATTGCAACAGGTGCCCGGAATGGAACGTTATTTCAGGCTGATGATGCAGCGGGCGTACGCCGCCATGCAGATGCGTATTAAGTATATACACGATCATTCTAAGGAAGGCGTTTACCATCAGTTCAGCGGCTTGTTTCCTGATTTTGTTCAGCGTATACCACAATATATGCTGGCATCATACCTGGGCCTTACACCGGAGTATCTGAGCGAGATCCGCAAGAAAAAACAAAGCTAAAGCATTTCTTAAACCAGTTTAATTTTTGCCCGGAAGGGGTGCTGTATGTTTGTCTCAACAAAAAACATACAACAATGAGCAACAGAATTGACATCCAGAAACAACAACCCGAGGCATACAAATCAATGTTTGCCCTTGAGAAATATTTGAGCACGTCGGCAATACCCCCGCTGCACAAAGAGCTTATAAAAATGAGAGCATCGCAAATAAACGGCTGTGCCTTTTGTATTGATATGCATACCCGCGATGCACGTAAACTAGGCGAAACCGAGCAGCGAATTTATTTGCTTAACGCATGGCGCGAAGTAGCCAATCTTTATACTGACGAGGAGCGATGCGTACTGGCAATAACCGAAGAGGTTACATTAATAAGCCAACACGGGCTTACTGAAGATACCTACGCTAAAGCGGCTGAGCTATTTGAACCGGATTATATAGCGCAGCTGATAATGGCAGTAGTTACTATTAACGCCTGGAACCGCATTGCCATATCTACCCAACTGCAGCCCGCACACGCTTAAATAACACAAGGCCTTAAACCTAACCACCCTGTGTAAACAGGGTGGTTAGGTTTTTATTTAGTTATTTAAAATATTTATCTGCCCATGTTAAAAAGTAGGGCCAGTTAGGCCCGTCTGTATGGCCGCCGGAGTGCTGACGAAAAGCAACGTCGCCATTAACCATTGTTTCAATTTTGGGGAACGCCTCTGTTTCCATTGGCTTTTTGCCCAACAGCTTGTAAACCGGCCCGGCCGCTGCCGAAGCCATAAACATTCCCTGCGCATCAACCCAACCATCCTGGCCAACCTTTGCCACCTTGCCGCCACTTATAAATACCGGGCGTGGGGCACATAAGGCTATTAACTCATGCGAATCAACGGGTAAATCGTTCCACTGCAGCGTACTGCCATATTTTAAAAAGTTACCCGCCATCCAGTGGTATTCTGAGGATGCAGTAACGTTTTCAACCACCTCGCCAAAATTACGGCGATGCAATTTAGCGCCACCCGCGCCTGATGAGCTTACATACGCAGTGGCCATACGGGGGTTAAAGGCCAGCGCAACTATGGCACCCTTACCGTAGCGGGAGTGTCCTTGTATGGCCACCTGCTTTGCATTTACAGCTTTGTTGGTTTCAAAATAATCTATGGCGCGGTCGGCACCCCATGCCCATGCGCGTAGTGCGCCCCAGTCGTCTGGCTTACGGAAAGCGCCTTTATTAACTAAACCTATTATGCCTTTGGTTAGTCCGGCTCCGTTATCGGCCTGTATACTGCCAGGGTTTAACGCGGCATAGGCCCAGCCTTTCTCTAGTATTTGTTGTTGTGCACTTTTAGGGGCAGAGGCGGCACCTGTTCTTGGCGGGCCAAAACCACCAGCCGGAAAGCCGCCTGCAGGTCGGGGTGCAAAAAAGTCCTGCCCGCCAAACACCATTATTACAGGCACCGCGAGGGCGGCGCTTTTAGGCACCATCAATGTTAATTGTATATCAACATTAATTGCCGGGTAAGCAGCATTATCAACATGGCCAACCAGTTGTTTTACATTTACGGGGATGTTATTAACTACCTGGTCGGTATCTTTATAAACTCGCCACGTAACGCCCGGTACATTTTTAGGTATGCGACCATACACTTCTTTTTCAAAAAGTTCCACAATTTCTGCACGGCGTTTTGGCCACTCAGCGGCTTTGCTTACTTTTTTACCATCGTTAAATTTTAACACTTCGGGCAGTTGCGGGTGGGGGTTGGCTTTTGCCTCATCGTAATTGGTAAAATTGGCAGCTGTTGAGTCTGACCCATTTCTGGGTGGCCTCATGGCAGTAATTCCAAGCTGTTTCATCATGTCATTACGGTCTGCCTGGGTGGCATCGGCCTGTGCTTTTTGCGCGGCCTGCTGTTCTGGTGTTTGTGCGGGGCGTTGCGCAAAGGCCGCTGCCGCGAATGCCGCGCAGGTAAAAACAAGAGCGATTATTTTTTTCATTTTATAATTTAGTTTAACGGGTTGCAACGTTGGTTTTTATGCCGGGGATAGCGTATTACACGGCACAATCAGCTTAAAGATATATATTATTACCAGCTGTAATATAAAGCGCTGATAAAATGCTTGTTACAATTGTTAAGGGTACAATTATAACAAGCATTTAAATAATACAGTTGGGGCGCAAACAGGTAAAACTATTTCGATTGAAATAAGGAACGAACAGAGGAGAAGACAATTGTTAAATCAACAATAATTAATTTTACGAATCAGCAAAAAAATATTACTCCGCATGCTCAAAATGCTGATGCAACTTTTCTTCTTCCAAATCAAGCAGATCAAACTGATGCTTAACCAGATCATCGCTAATTTCTTCTTTTTTGTTGAGGGCGTGCAGCAGTTTGCGCTGCTCTTTTAACAGATGCCCCATTATCTTCAGATAATCGTTATAATAAAATTTTTCCCTGGCGTGGTTATCGCCTTTGTCCCAGTCTTTCAATAATTTCATCTCGGCATTATAGCGCATTACCAGGCTTTGCACCATGCCGTTATTTTTGCAAACATCATTATAATGCTCATCTAAAATGCTTAAAGACAAATGTGCCAGCTTTTTACGCACCAGTTGCCGTTGCTGCTCCATAGGCACGGTTAAGTCCGGATCTGGCATTTTTACCCATTTCACTACCAGCGGCAGGGTAAGGCCCTGTAGCACCAGCGTAACCAATATTACCGAAAAAGTGATGAACAATATCATATCCCTGTTGGGGAAAGGAGCATCATTACTAAGGGTTAGAGGGATACTTAAGGCCGCTGCCAAAGAGACTACGCCCCGCATGCCTGTCCAGCCCAACACGGTTGGCGATCTCCATCCGGGGTTTGCATCGGCAACCGTAATTATTTTACCCATTACCATAGTGATAAGCACAGCGGCATAGGTGCAAACAAATCGCCCTATAATTAAAACCGCAGAAATTATAAGGCTATAGTTTATGGCTGATCTTAAGCCGTCGGTACCAAGGTTTTTTATGATAGCGGGAAACGACAAGCCTATCAGCATAAATACAATACCGTTCAATAAAAAAGCTACGGCCTGCCATACACTAACCGCCTGTAACCTACTATGATAAGATAAAACCTGAAACCTACGCGCAGACAGAAACAATCCGCCACTTACCACAGCCAACACGCCCGAAAAATGAAAACTCTCTGCCGCTATATACATTACATAGGGGCTCATAAAGGTGAGCACCACGTCTGTATTGGCCGATGTAGGCAACCAGCGGTGCACGGCATAAAACAGCAGTGCAACTGCTATACCAATGGCTATACCCATTATAATTACCAGTACAAAGCTGATAGCAGCATCTTTAAAAACAAAAGTACCCGTTAACGCAGCAGCCAATGCAAACCTGAAGACCACTAAACTGGAAGCATCATTGAGCAAACTTTCGCCCTCAACAATGGTAACAAAGCGTTTGGGTACCTTAATATTCTTTAATATGGCACTGGCCGAAACAGCATCAGGCGGCGAAACAATACCACCTAGCAAAAACCCTGTTGCCAACGTAAAGCCCGGGATAACCGCCGCAGATATAAATGCCACCACGCATGATGTTAAAATAACCACCGGAAACGCAAAGCTGGAGATAACGCGTCGCCATTTCCAAAAATCTTTCCACGAGGTATTCCAGGCGGCTTCGTACAGTAGGGGCGGTAAAAATATGACGAAGATAAGGTCGGGCTCAATCTCTATCCCCTGCAAAAAGGGCACAAAGCCCAAAGGCAAACCAACAAGCACAAGCAGAATTGGATAGGCTACCTTTATTTTCTGCGCAAGCATTACCACAAACAGGATGATGACCAGCAAACAGGAGTATTGTATTACGGCGTGATGCATGTAGCTAAAATACACATTTTTTTAGGATGGCGGGGGGTGTCCGTGTGTTTGGTTACCAAACGGACACCCAACTAACCCCGTGCGTCTTGGAGGAACGAAGCAATCGCTACACGCGCTAATAAAAGCAATGTTTGATGCTTCTTTCCTTACAGCAATGACGTGGTGGCTTAGCGCTTGTATTATGAAACACTGTCCGACCGTTTTAAAATCGTCCATCCCCAATGACGGACGGCCCCCTAAACAAAACCCAACAAAAAAGGCCTGATCTTTCAATCAAGCCTTTAACCTTTTAGCTTTCGCCTTTTACCTTATTAATAGCGGTAATAATCAGCCTTAAACGGACCTGCAACCGGTACGCCAATGTATTCAGCCTGATCCTGATCCAGTTCTTCCAGCTCAACACCAATTTTGGCAAGGTGCAAGCGGGCAACTTTCTCGTCAAGGTGTTTAGGCAATACATACACCTGGTTTTCGTATTTATCGGTATTGGTCCAAAGTTCTAATTGAGCCAGGGTTTGGTTGGTGAACGAGTTACTCATTACAAAGCTTGGGTGGCCGGTGGCGCAACCTAAGTTAACCAAACGGCCTTCTGCCAAAACAATAACGTCTTTACCGTCAATGGTATATTTATCAACCTGTGGTTTAATTTCAATTTTGCTGCTGCCGTAAGCGCCGTTTAACCAGGCCATGTCAATCTCGTTATCAAAGTGACCGATGTTACAAACAATAGCTTTGTCTTTCAAGGCGCGGAAATGCTCCTCGCGAACGATGTTTTTGTTACCTGTTGCGGTAACTACAATATCAGCCTCGGCAATGGCGGTGCTTAGTTTTTTAACCTCAAAGCCTTCCATAGCTGCCTGTAAAGCGCAGATAGGGTCAATCTCGGTAACAATAACACGCACACCCGCATTGCGTAATGAGTCTGCAGAACCTTTACCTACATCGCCATAACCACAAACAACACCAACTTTACCGGCCATCATAATGTCGGTAGCGCGGCGGATAGCGTCAACCAATGATTCGCGGCAGCCATATTTGTTATCAAATTTTGATTTGGTAACAGAGTCGTTAATGTTAATGGCTGGCATTGGTAAAGTACCGGCTTTAACACGCTCGTATAAGCGGTGCACGCCAGTGGTGGTTTCTTCTGAGATGCCTTTAATACCGGCAACCAGTTCAGGATAACGATCTAAAACCATATTGGTTAAATCGCCGCCATCATCCAATATCATGTTTAATGGCTTGCGGTCTTCGCCAAAAAACAGGGTTTGCTCAATGCACCAGTCAAATTCCTGTTCATTTAAACCTTTCCAGGCATAAACAGAAATACCTGCTGCGGCAATGGCGGCAGCGGCATGGTCCTGGGTTGAAAATATATTACAAGACGACCAGGTAACTTCGGCACCCAGTTCAACAAGGGTTTCAATTAACACGGCAGTCTGGATGGTCATGTGCAGGCAGCCTGCAATGCGGGCACCGGCCAATGGTTTTGAAGCACCAAACTCCTGGCGAAGTGCCATTAGACCCGGCATTTCTGCCTCGGCCAGTTCAATCTCCTTGCGGCCCCATTCGGCCAGCGAAAAGTCTTTTACTTTGTATTGGGTGTAAGCGGTCTCTACTGATGACATAGCGTTTCAATTTTTTTGAAATGCAAAAATACAGTATTCCGTTGTGAAAGTAAAATGCTTTGATTTTGAGAGTGTAATAAAATAACGCTATCCGGCATTCATAATCAAACGGCCGTTATATATACCACCGGTTTCCACAGAAAGTGCACCTGTGGTTATGTCGCCGGTTACGTTACCTGTAGCTGCTATCTCAATAGCGCTTACTGTGATATTACCATTAATGGTGCCATGAACAACGATTTCTTTGGTACGCACGTGGCCGTCAATACTGCCCTGCTTGCCCAAAATAAGTCCGTCTGTTATTTCAACATCGCCTTTTATATGCCCATCAATACGGGCAAATGCTTTGGCCTGCAAACTGCCGTCAACTACCGAGCCTTCGCTTATTAATGTTGTAATAGGCTGATTATATATGCCCGCCTTATTCTTTTTTTCTAAAAGGCCCATTAGTTATTAAGCGTTAAAAACCTGGTTGGGTTTACTGGTTTGCCATTTTGCCTAACCTCGTAATGCAGATGTGTGCCGGTTGAACGACCGGTTGATCCCACCTGGCCCACTTTATCGCCAACGCTTACTTTTTGACCTGCCTTGACAGTTATGCGCGACATGTGGCCATATAAAGTCTCAAAACCATTGCTGTGTTTAATACGCACGCAATTACCATAACCGCCGGCCCATCCCGCAGAAACCACAACTCCATTAGCAGTACATTTTACAGCGTCGCCATAGCTCCCTTTAAAATCTATACCAGGGTGATATTCGGCACGTGCACTGCTGAAAGGATCGCTGCGATAGCCAAACCGCGATGTTAGAGAGCTTATACGGGGGTAACCCATCGGTGTAAATGCAACAGCTGTTACCACGCGGTTCAAATAAGTGTCATACGCCATATAAACCTCTTTATCAGAAAGGGCTGACGTATTCCCGTCGGCACCACCAACAGCAGCGGTTGAGAAACCCTTTAAACCACGTTTCTTTAAATAATCATTTATTTTTTTTAGCTTACCTTCAATGGCCTGCACGTAAGTTTGCGCGGCATGGTCCTCTTCGGCTCGTTTCATACTTTCGGGTATTCGGCCTTTCAGTGTCTTAATCTGCGATAGTAATTGCTGCTTTTCTAACTCGTGGCGTGTATTGTTTTGTTGCTGAATAACAATAGTAAGCACAAGTAATGCTAAAATGCCGAACAAACCTAAAGCGTAGTACCTTAAACGGTGTATGTGCTTGGTTTTAATCTGCAGCGTTTTGGTTGCCGCCTGTCCTTTGTTTAAAATTATGACGGTGCTAACGTCTCTGGGGTCTAACTTTTTCAATCGTAAATTGCTTAGGGTTTGCAAGTTAGAAAAACCATTTAAATAATCAATGCAAAAATTACTTAAAATTTAGTTGTTAAAAATACGCCCACTTTAACGCAAAATTGATAAGCAGATGGCTGGGAAAACGTAGCATGCTTACCACTAAGCAGGGAAGAACCTATTGTCGGCACGCACTAAATATGCTTTATAATTAAATAATTTCCCTCAAAACATAATCACTTAACTGCTGTTTGTTGTAAGAAACATACATCACTATGAAAAAGCTAAAATTAATTTTAATGATCGCCATCTCAACTTTGGCATTGCAGGCCTGTAACAGCGCCGAAAAAGACAGTACCGAAGCTGCTGACAGTGCTAACATGGAAAAGGATACTTCGGTATCAGGAGCTGGTATTGCTGTGGTTGAGGATGACGCCAAATTTGTGGTTGATGCCGGAAACGGAGGCATGACTGAAGTGGAACTGAGCAAACTGGCTCAACAAAAAGCTACCAATGCAAAAGCCAAAGAGTATGCAGATATGATGGTTATGGACCACACAAAAGCTAACGAGGAGCTTAAAGCATTAGCCAAAGTAAAAAATGTAACGCTACCCGCAGTGTTGAATGATGACTCAAAGAAAACCTGGGATGATTTGAATGCGAAATCAGGGGCTGACTTTGATAAAGCGTATGTTAGCGCGATGGTTAGTGAGCACAAAAAGACTGTCTCGCTGTTTGAAAACGCAAGCACCAGTGTTAAAGACGCTGACCTAAAAGCTTTTATTGACAAAACGCTACCTACACTAAAAGGGCATTTAGACAAAATAACTGCTATTAATGACGGATTGAAATAACCAAAGGAGGTTGTAAAAACGTAAAAAAGGGGTAAAAAACAAGAATTTTGCCCCTTTTCTGTTGATTTTGGTATTTTTTTTCAAAAAAAATGAAAAATTTATCCTTTAAGTGCAATGTTATTTTATACCTTTGTGATACTTATTACATCGGACTAAACCAATTTGTTCTTTATGAGGATAATAAGATCAGTTAATGGAAGGAGAAGGGTAGTAACTTCTCCTTTTTTTATTTCCCTACTTTAGCCGAGTTCCAGGCTCAAACCCGCTAATAATTATAAATTTCTTAAAAAAAGACATTTTTATCCGTTTTTATTCCATTTTTCATCTTTTTTAATAAAAGCTGTTTTAGGTAGTGCGGATAATTTGTCTGCCGTCAACGGTGATCCTGCATCAACTACTTTATTAAAATAAGCTGAATTGCATGTTTAATGTGCTACTGCTTGTTTGATGTGAACCTGTTATATGATAAAGGCCTGTTTCTGCATAACGCGAAGCAACGATTATTTCTGTTTCGCCAGCGCGGCTTTTAAACAGATCGAGGGCCAGATCAGGGCAGTTGTTGTCCTTTGAAAGATGCGATAGAAAAAGGTGACTCATAAAATCCGGGCGGTACCCTTCAAAAAGAGCAAGGGCCTGTGTGTTTGATAAGTGACCCTTTCCGCCACGGATGCGCCTTTTTAAATGATAGGGATATCCGCCCCGTTCCAGCATGTCCTCATCATAATTTGCTTCCAGAAAAACAGCATGGCATTGCTGAAAATTCGCTATCAAGTTTTCGCATACAACCCCCAGGTCTGTAAATACGCCTACTTTTACATTTTGGCAGGCTATAGTAAAACTATGTGGCTCTGCGGCATCATGCATTTTATGGAAGGGTGTTACTGTAAGCGAGTTTAAATGTAAAGCAGCATCAGCAGAGAATGTGCGTAACAAGCCGGCATCCAGCTGCAAACCTGAATGTAAAAGTGTTAACGGTGTTATGTAAACTGGTAAGCTATACTTTTTGGCCAGAACAGTAAGGCCGCGTATATGGTCGCTGTGCTCATGCGATATGAATATGCCCCGCACCTTGCGCATGGATAAGCCAAGCCTGGCCATTCTAGCCTCAGTTTCGCGGCATGATATGCCGGCATCTATCAACACAGCATCATGATCATTACCAACATAGTAACAATTACCATTGCTTCCGGAATTTAAAGATGCTACCAGTAAAGACATGTTTACAAATAAACCCGTTTTTATTCAGTAAAGCAATAGGCATAAAAAAACCGGGCATTGTATTGCTACAACTGCCCGGCATATTGTTTAATCAATGTTTTTAGTAGATAAAGCTACCGTCGCCACGGCGCTGCATGTTTATGCCGTCGCGTTGTGCTCTGCCTGTCCATTTTTGCAGGTTAAGCGTAAAGCCTACCATAAAGTAGCGGCTCAGCAGGTTTGAGCGGGTATCGGTATAACCGGTATTTGTTATGGTACGGTTAATAAAGTTGTTTTGATTAAAAATATCAAACATTGATATTCTTAAAATACCATTGCGTTTTGCAAACATTTGCTTTTCAATAAACGCGTTGGCCACGAACGGGTTTTTACTGGCGTTATTAGCAATGCCGCTAACATAATTTTTACTTAGATCGTATTCAAACGTCCAGCTTCTATCCTTGCCGAAATAAAAGCGGCCTTCTAAGTTGGCACTTACACGTGTTATGTTACTTGCAGAACTTAAGCTATTGAATGATCTCTGTAATGTATGAGATATATACGGATTGATCTCGATCACATCGTTAGGGTTTATTCTCGGGCCTAGGCTTTCTGTGAAATTATAGGTGGCTACGGTTTGTAGCTGACCATAGTTTAAGGCTACACGGTAATCGTAAGAAGCCGATCCGTTCAGTTGTATCATATATCTGCGGTCGCTAAAGCTCTTTGATACGTTATAGTTGCTAGATAATGTTTTTCCGCCACTCATATTTACATAACGGGTTTCAGTAAAATTACCTCTTTTATCAGAAGTGTTTACCCGTGTATCACTAACTATCTGGTTATTGTTTAGGCTACCATTGATGGTTGCACTTAAATTTAGTCTTGAATTAGAAAGATAGTTACTATAACGAACCGACATGGTATGCCTGAAGGCCGGTTTAAGATTTGGGTTACCAATGGTTATACTCAAGCCTTGAGATTGATCTGGCACGGGTTGGATCTGAGCAAATGTGGGTTCTGTGGGTGTGCCGTTATAGTTAATAGCCAATTGCTGCTGACGCGACCACTGGTATTGAAAGCGGAATAGAGGCACCAGAAAAAAATTGTTCCTTGATATGCCAATGTTGCCCCTGCTTACGTTAGTTCCTTCTAAATGGGTGGGTATAGCTGTAGCGCCAACAGACAAGTTGAACTTTGTTTTTACTAACCGGTAGTTTAACGCCGCGCGCATTTCATTAAAGGAATAGTTAAATACATTGCTCGCATAATCCAATCTGGTAACAGTCTGTGTCTCACTAACACTATCGGTTAACAAAGAGTTGTCATACCCCCTATAATTCATCTGGCCGTTAAACTCTAATTGTGACGAAGGCGACAACGGTTCAACATAAGTTAAACTTGTACGATAATTCTTTGTTAAGTTTTTGCGATATATTATACGGTTCTGATATGATCCTGTACCTGCATCTGGGCCGCTGGTGATGTCTACGTCCGTTGTTTGCGCATTGTCCTGCGTTTGATCGCTATTAGTTAAGTTAAACTGAATAGATATGTTTCTTCGTGGTTTTTTAAAGATATGCTGATAAAAAGCGATCAAGCCATATTGCGGGGTGTTGTTACTGTTGCTTGTAGTACTATTGCTGGTTTGATTGCGAGACCCAGTTTGCTTTTGATCTTGAATGCTGCTTGATGTAGAATTGGTTAAACTAAAGCTTGGCGTAATTCTGAAAAAGTTGGCACTATCAGGCGTAAACTCAAATTCAACACTTGCCCTATGGGTTTTGTTATTGTTAAGATTAGTGCTGTTCGTAATTGAATAGATACTATCAGTACGGAACACTCCGGATCCGCGAGGTTCTATTTCTTGGCGGTAAGTATTGAACGCGCTTGTATTGTTAAGTACATTGGCATCGGAGTAATTGATATTATAACTACCGGTAATTTGCAATATTTTACTGACCTGGTCGCGATAGCTTACAGCCGCGTTGCCCGATACGGTGTTGCCACCACTGGCATTGCTACCGCCGCCGCCTCCGGCGCCACCCTGGCCGCCCGCCGCACCCCTGCCAACAGTTGCTATACCATTAAGCGTATTTGATAAAGCCGCGTTTACACCTATTTGCTGGTTACCATTTATACGTTGAGCAAATATGCGTTCTTCATGTCGTCCGTTAGGGCCTGCATTGGCGCTGAGGCGTAAGATATTACCTACTGACCTGTCTGAACGGGTGGTTAAATTAAGCGTTTTAGTTGGATCGCCGTTTTTTATGCCGGTACGGCCAGCCTGGTCGCCGTAGTCATCCACTACCTGAAACCTTTCTATAATATCAGCAGGCAATGATTGTATGGCTTGTGCTACATCGCCCCCCGAATAATCTTTACCGTTTAAACGGGCCTTTGTTATCGCGGTTCCGTTAAAAGTTAAAGACCCATCAGTTCCTACTTCAAAGCCCTCTGCTTTTTTCAACATTTCATCAACTGTAGCGTTAGCGCGCACCTTATAATCGCTTGCGCGGTACTCTACCGTATCCGTTTTATACGTTATCGCTGGCGTTCCGTTAATAACTACTTCTTTTAGTAGCTCATTTTCGCCAAACATTTCTATCGGGTCTAAAATAATACGCTTCACCACATCATTTTGCAGGTATTTGCGCACTATTGTTTTCAATCCCATCCCTTTTACAGTTATGGTAAATGTAGCCAGCTTTACGTCTTTAAAAATAAATATACCATCCTCGTTAGTAGCAGTTTGCATCGAGTCCTGGGCAGATATAAGCTTAATATTAGCGCCTATAATAGTTTCGCCTTTTGAGTCTTTAACGACGCCGCTCACTTCGCGTGAGGGTAGCGGTTCCGGAACACCCTGAGCAGGAGCAGCCGGTTGTTGCTGGGCAAATAAACTGCAGCACAAAAACAGGGCTACAGCTGTAAGTATTAGTTTCTTCATTATTTGGTTTGTTAGATAGGGTTAAGTTTATTTTTTGGCCAGTGAGTATTTACCCCAAAAATCACTCGGGCTTATCATTTCCTGAAAGTTAAAAGTTCCGCCACCGCGCCTGCCGCCGCCGCCTGCACCGGCAAAACCGCCACCGCCGTTCATGCGTATAGTTGGAGCGCCGCCACCACCGGCGGGACCTGCACCCGGGCCACCCGGATCTGCGCCGCCGCCACCGAAGCCGCCGCCGCCCATCATGTCAATATTTGGCAGGTTGGGTATCTGTAAGCCGTTTAATCTAACATTATACGCCAGCTCATTAGTGCTGCCGGGCTCAAGCCCCATCAATTTTAGCGGTATAGCTACTTCATATAAAAAGTTGCCTTTGTCATCATAATTAGCCATGGTTTTAACACCGTGCTCATTGTATAGCGATATAAGCGAATCAGGAATATCCTTAAACCCCGACACCTTTATTTCTTTGTATGTTAACAACGCTTTTTTACGTATGGCTATAGTTGCAGAATCTAACGGATCGCCTGGTGCTCCGCCGCCCATCATTGCGCGCATGCCACCCGCGCCGCCGGCACCACCACCACCACGGCCCACTACCATAATAGCTCCACCGCCACCGGCAGGGCCGCCGCCTATAGGGCCACCCGCGCCACGCTGCATGGTAATTGGAGCAATAACGGGGTAGGTAATTTTGTAGGTGTTTTCGGTTTTCTTTTTACCTTCAGTATTAATTGAAATGGTTATTGCACCCGCCACTATCTTATTGTTGTTCATCGCATCAGTTGATTTGATGGCCAGATAAATATTTCTATCATCGTTAGCTATGGTGTAGTAAAGCTTAGTGGCTTTGTTATAGGCTTGAAAACTATCGTTCCATTCGATTAGCCTGCCATCTGCTTTAACACCAGCCGGGGCCCATAAGGCGCCTTCCTGCACATCTTTCAGCTTTTTGTCTTGAGCAAGCGCCACTGTGCAGGTTAGTGCGAACAAAGTAACTATTGTGAGTGTTTTTTTCATCTTATTGTTAGTTTTCGTTTTTTTTACTTTTTAAAGCACGTACAAGGATAGGTAGTATTTAATGTCAACTAAAATAAAGTATACGATGCCTGATAATGATGCGACAATATGGCTTATTGATGCGACAACAATATTAGCCAATGCGCCATAAAACTAAAGAATTAGTGGTGTAATTTTGTAGTTACTCGGTTAGATAAATGGTCAGATCCACAGTGAATTGATCAGGAGTAGTTGAGATAGACAGCTCATGTTTTTCGGGATAAAGTATTGCCAGGCGCCTGCGAACGTTGGCAATGCCAATACCAGAGCTGCTATCTTTTGAGTCATCAGCCGGGCCAACGTCATTAGTAACGTTAAAATGCATCAAACGTTTAGCTTCATCAACAGAAAGCGAAATGTTTATAACAGCGGTATCAAGTGTGCCGGTGCCATGCTTAAACGCGTTTTCAACAAACGGTATAAGCAGCATAGGTTCAATGGTATATAAATCAACGTCGTTTTTTACATCAACATTGGTTTTAACCGCGTTGCCAAAACGTAGCATTTGCAGGCTTATATAGCTTTTAATATAGTCAACCTCTTTGCTTAGTGATACGCGATAATCATCACTTTCATACAACATATAACGCATTAGTTGCGAGAGGCTTACGATGGCTGGCTCAAGCGAATCAGATTTTTTACGTGCAAGCGCTACCAGGTTGTTCAATACATTGAACATAAAGTGCGGGCTTATTTGCGAGCGAAGGAAATTCAGTTCTGACTTAAGATGCTGCGTTTCACGCTCTTTTAGCAGCTGTTGTTTTGCACGGTTATCTATAATAATTCTGTAACAAACACTTAGCAATATAGCTACCATTGGCGACAAAAGGCTCCAATATTGATATCCACCGCGCCTAAACCGGTAGATGTTAGTACGGCTGCCTTCCGGGCGGATATGGTTAATAGTGTCTGCCAGACGCTTCGGAAACGGGAGCCCGCCGGGTTCGCCACGCCCAAAGGCGTCGAGTGTATCGCCAAGTGGCCTACCAAATTGCCTTACCTGCATACCCTCAAAAGGGTTTTGCCTTAAATAAGTAAAGTATAACCAGTAAGCGCCTAACAGCGCAATAAGAGATATAGCGTACCAGCTGGCTTTTTTATTGAGTAAGGGGTAAATAGCGTATGTGTGGATATAAAACACTAACAGCAATATTATATTAGACGTTATAATACCGGTAACAAACCGCCGGTGAAATTCCAGAGGAACAAAGTTGTTCTCATCGCGCCCTAAAACAGGTAGCACCAGCAACAAAAACCAAATTAACAATGGCAGCAAAAATTGAACCCATCGAAGGTTTATAAAACTTCTCATGCTACAAATAAATATATAAAAAAGGCCACTGTAACATTTATGAGATAAAACGCCCGATTGATGCGACGAAATGCGGAAACACATGTCCTTTTTTAACCTGTTATTATATACTTGATATTTAGTATTATTGTAATAACCAATTATGAACTGTATTATAATAGACGACGAACCGCTGGCGGTTGAGTTGATGGAAGATAACGTAAGCCGCGTAGAAAACTTGCACTTGGTGGGGAGCTGCCGGTCTGCAACGCAGGCGCTGCAAATTATGCAGGACAGAGAGATTGACCTGATTTTTTGCGACATACAGATGCCGGGAATAAACGGGCTACAGTTTGTTAAAAGCCTGGCGCAAAAACCCCTTATTATTTTTGTAACTGCTTACCAGGAGTTTGCGCTGGATGGTTTTGAACTGGATGTGGTTGATTATTTATTAAAACCGGTATCGTTTGAGCGCTTTTTAAAGGCTTGCAATAAAGCCACGCAGCAGTTTGAGCTTACCCGCAAGCAGCCCGAGATAAAGGCGGGCGAAGTTTCAAGAAAATACATTTTTTTGTATGCTGATTATAACCTGATTAAGGTTAACCATGACGATATAACTTACATAGAAGGACTTAAGGATTATGTAAAGATACACCGGGTAAGCAACCCAAAAGCCATTATATCAAGAGTTACCATAAAATCATTAGAGAGCCAATTGCCTGCCGATATTTTCTTTAGGGTACATAAGTCATACATTGTTAATCTCGATCATGTGCACTCCATACGTAAAGGGCGCATAAAAATTGCTGATGCCGAAATTCCGTACAGCGATAGTTTTAAAGATGTTATAACCCAGATGACTGGGAAAATGAACTTTTAAACTCAATTTGATCTTATTGGTGTTTGCTATTTTTTAGCATTATTGTATAGATTTAATCTATATGTTATCAATAATTACGATCAGGCGGCGCTTTTAAAAACTGTATATTTGCAGCAAAACAAAAACATTTATTATGATTACTATAGGCGAAAAATTTCCTGCTTTTTCAAAAACTGCTGTTGTTAGCTTAGAGAAAGGAAAAGAGTTTGAAACAATAACATCAGACTCTCTTGCTAACGAGGATAACGTATGGACTGTTATGTTCTGGTGGCCAAAAGACTTTACTTTTGTTTGTCCTACAGAGATAGCTGAGTTCAACAAGAATTTTGGTGAGTTTCGCGACCGCGAAACACGTTTGATTGGCGCTTCAACAGATTCTGAATTTGTGCACGCCGCATGGAGAACCCATCACGATGATCTGCGCGATCTCAAGTTCCCGATGCTTGCCGATACATCAAAATCATTGGCGGAAGACCTGGGTATTTTAGAGCCCAATGAAAAAATTGCTTATCGTGCAACTTTTATTATTGATCCTACTGGCATTGTGCGTTGGGTATGTGTTAACGACCTGAGCGTTGGCCGTAATGTTAAAGAAGTTTTACGCGTATTAGATGGTTTACAAACTGACGAACTTTGCCCATGTAACTGGGAAAAAGGTGAGGCAACTTTAACCGTTTAATTTTAATTATTTAATATCCCCGTGGTAATCGCTTCGGGGATATTTTTTTCCACCTGTAAAAAGTTAATATTCTGAATATCAAAATAATATGAGTGAAACTACAGAAACAATAAGCGAATTGCTGCAAACCATAGGGCTTGACATTACTTACAGAAATGCTAGCCTGAGCCTGTTGGAGAAAGGCGAATCGCGCTACATACGCGATCTGAAATTAAACTTTACCAGCACTTTAACATCTGCGCATTTATCAGAGAAAGAATGTGCTTTGTTGGGTTTATCCACAGCTGTAAATAATAACAATACGCCCCTTATCAATTTTTACACCCTACAAGCCGAAAAAGCAGGAGCTACGGCAGAAGAAACAGGAGAAGCTGCGGGCTGCGCATCGTTACTGGCATCAAACAACGTATTTTACCGTTTCAGGCATTTTACGCAGAAGGAAAAGTATACGCAAATACCTGCCAGGATACGTATGCAGTTAATGATGAAACCCGTAACAGGTAAAGAGTTTTTTGAACTGATGAGCCTAACCATTTCTGCTGTTAACGGTTGCGAGATGTGTGTTAACGCGCACGAGGATTCGCTTATTAAACTTGGCGCTACTGAAGAGCGTATTTTTGATGCTGTTCGTATCGGGTCGTTGGTTACCTCGTTTGGTAAGATTGTATTTTAATTTTTCTGTGTATATTGTACTAACCTATTATATTTGGTAGTGTTAGTGCAATTATAACCACGTTTCCCAAACGAATTAAATTTATTGTAGTTATGGCCGAAAAAAAGATATCAGTTCTGTATGTGGATGATGAGGAGAATAACCTGTTTTCTTTTAAGGCTGTTTTTCGTGTAAAATATCAGGTTTATATAGCCATAAGTGGTGACGAGGCCCTGAAAATATTAAGCGAAAAACCCATTGAGATAATAATTACCGACCAACGCATGCCCAACATGACGGGGGTAGAATTTTTAGAGAAGGTAATTGAAAAGTTTCCGGACCCAATGCGTTTATTGCTTACCGGATACGCTGACATGAACGCTGTGGTTGACGCTGTTAACAAAGGTAAAATTTTTCATTACCTGAGTAAGCCCTGGAATGAGGATGAGTTAGACATCACCATTAAACGCGCTTATGAAGCTTATCTGGAAAAGCAGAGGTTAAAGGAAGAGAATAAGGAGTTAGGCACGTCCAATGATCAGCTGGAGTTTTTACTACGACAAAAACTACTTTCCTAACGGCTGATTAAAGCATTTCTATATCTTTCTCAATCATCATGCGGCGTATTACAGCCGAAAGGTCCTCGGCCAAAAGTGGTTTGCTTAATACGCCCTTTACGCTTTTATAAGAACTTATCAGGTTCATGTCTGCAGGTTCATGCGATGAGGTTAGCGCCACCACATAGTATTTGTTTTGTATAGCCGGATCAAGTGCCTCAAAAGCATCCAAAAATTCGTAGCCATTCATTACCGGCATATAAATGTCAAGTAAAACCAGCGTGTTTGTGTTGGCTTTTAGTAACGTTCCTTCACCCTTAATATAATCAAGTGCCGATACTGCCTCATAAAAAGGCTTAACCTCAAAGCGCTTATAGGCATGGTAAATCATTTTTTTTGCGATGAAATGATCAAGTTCAGTATCGTCAATTACCATAAATGATAGATCCATAGCCTTTTACTTTGTGGGGATAGAAACTTTAAATGTTGTGCCCTTGTTAAGCGCCGAGTTTACCTCAATGTGCCCGTTAAGTTTTAACAGGGCACTTTTTACGTTGTACAAGCCAAAGCCTGAGCCCGCTTCCTGCGAACTTGCGCGATAAAACAGATTGAATATTTCGCCAATATGGTTGCCCAATATACCCATACCGGTGTCCTTCACTTCTATGTTAACAATACCACGGTGCACCACAATGGCCAGCTCAACGCTTTTGTCAGCCTGTGCCTTGTTTTGATATTTAAAGGCGTTTGATAAAAGATTGTTTAGAATAAGCATTAACGGCACAGTATCGCTCCTGAATGGCTCGCGTTGGTCAACAGTTATATCAAACTTTATGTTGTTGGTACCGGCAACCATACCAAATATATCCCGCAATTCGTCTGCTATTTTGTTAAAGTCAACATCGGTAATGCGCAACTCACCGCGCTGCAAGCTATAATAGTCATGCATACTCAAAATGTAGGTGTCCAGTTTTTTCAGCGATTTTTCCATCAGAAAAAGCATTTCTTTCATCTCGCCGATATCGTAGATCTCTCTCGCTACATTTATTGCTCCTAAAATACCCGAAAGCGGTCCCCTAATGTCATGACTTACGCTGTATGCAAACTTGTCTAATTCTGCATAGGCCTTTCGCAGTTCTTCGTTTTTTATAGATAGAACAGAGGTAGTATGGTAATATTTATTAGCCTCATCAATGGCAGATATAATGTCGGCCTGGTCCCAGGGCTTTTTTATAAACCTAAAAATATTGCCACGGTTTATAGCGCCAATAACCGATTCAAGATCAGTATAAGCCGTAATAAGTATGCGTATAGGGGCCGGAAATGTGCCGCGGATATCCTCAAAAAACTCAACACCAGTTTTTCCGGGCATTCGCTGGTCGCAAAAGATGATCTTTATATCCGGGTGTTCCGCTAAATAGCGCAGTGCCTCCGGAACATTCACTGCGGTGAAGATCTGATAGTCAAACCGAAACGATGCTTTAAAACCGGTAAGGTTGTCTGGCTCGTCGTCCAGGTAAAGTATTTTTATCTTCTCTGCCATTTGGGGGGTATGTTGTGCCATAAAAGTAGCGGCAACAACTGTAATGTATGGTTAACAACAACTTTGCAATAATGTGTTTAGGCGGGGGGTAATCAGTTTAATCATTACCGCAGGTAAACCGCGTCTTCCTGCCCCTCTTCATCCAATACTACGTCTATGTGTTCTTTTATAATGGTTGATAATGCAATGCCTGCATAATCAGTATTTACCGGAAAGTTTTTGTGGTTACGGTCAACCAAAACAACGGTGCGTAGTTTTTTTAACGGTGCGTCTAAAAAAACGCCAAAGCCATACGCTAATGATTTGCCGCTGTTCAGCACATCATCTACTAAAATAACAGTCTTATTGCTGCATTCGTCCAACTCAAAGTCAATACTGGCGTTAAGGCTGCTGCTTAACCGGTCTATTTCTATAGTAAGCAACCGGGTTTTAAAGGGCGCTATTTCATCCAGCACTTTTTTAAGACGCGTTGCTAAATGCCCACCCCGTGGCAGCATACCCGCAATAAGTATCTCCTCCTCCTCAAAATTATCTTCCAGTATCTGGTAAGCAATACGGTCAATCTTTTGCTGTATTTGCTGTTTGTTAAGTATTAATAGTTTTTTGCCTGAAAGTTCCATTAGTGGTTGGTTTGTACGTGTAGCAACACAAAAAAGTTGTAGCAGATCAAATGCTATGGTAAAGATAGCGGCAAATCACAACAATCAAACATTAAATAATAAAAATGGAAGGCGCTATTTAATATATGGAAAATAAACAAAATTGGCCCCTTCGGGCACTACAACAAATATGCACATGTAATTTTTTGGGCTTTTATAGCTGGCAATAAAGCGCTCCTTAAGCTCGGGTTTTATTACGCCGCGCTCTACAAACTCTTCAAGTGTAGAGGCGTGAATGGTCCAGTCAGAATTTAGTTCGTGGCGGTCTAATATAACTTCCCCCAGTTGTAATTCATGCTGATGGGCAATAAAAATGGGGTAATTAGAAAGCCCCTCCACAATGATCTCAACAGCAACCTCGCGAAGAGCATCATTAAAAGCTTTAAGATCGCGCTCTAAACTAAGCAACGGACTTTTAGCAGCAGGCTGTTGTTGGCTACCGCCTTCATTAAGCAAATCTTCCGGATTCATATATCTTGATTCTTGCCTCTTAATTCTTGATTCTCAATAAAACCACATTTTCCACATGCTGTGTATGCGGAAACATATCAACGGGTTGTATGGTTACTACATCGTATTTTTCTTTCAGCACCAGCAGGTCACGTGCTTGTGTTGCAGCATTACAGCTTACGTACACAATTTTCTCTGCCTCAATTTCCATTAGCCGCGCAACAACATCGGCATGCATACCCGCCCGCGGCGGATCAGTTATTATAACATCGGGCTTGCCGTGCTCAGCAACAAACGCTGCTGATAACACATCCTTCATGTCGCCGGCATAAAATTTAGTGTTATTTATGTTGTTAATGGCGCTGTTAATTTTAGCATCTTCAATGGCATCGGGCACGTACTCAACACCAACAACCTGGCGCACATGGCCCGCTACAAAATTGGCAATGGTACCTGCTCCGGTATATAAGTCGTACACAAGCTCGTGGCCTTTAAAGCCGGCAAAATCGCTTGTTATTTCATACAAACGCAGCGCCTGCGCCGAGTTGGTTTGGTAAAATGATTTTGGCCCTATGCGGAAACGTATGCCATTCATTTCCTCGTGTATATATTCCGGGCCCTTCCAGGCATGTACTTCCTGATCAAAAATAGTATCGTTCTTTTTCTGGTTAAGGATGTACAGTAATGATGTTATTTGCGGAAACTCCTTCTCTACAAATGCCATCAGTTTATTTACCTGCTCTTCATCAGCATAAGCAAAAACAACTATCACCATCAATTCGCCTGTTGACGAGGTGCGTATAATTAAATTACGCAAATTGCCTTCGTGGTTACGCAGATCATAGTAAGTATAGGCATTGGCACGCGCAAAGCTATCAATGCTATTGCGGATGGCGTTTGACGGATCGGCCTGTAAATAGCAGTGTCTCACATCCAATATCTTATCAAACCTGCCGGGGATGTGAAAGCCCAGTGCGTTCATGTTTAACTCGGCGTCATCGCGGTTTTCGCCGTCGTAAAGCCAGCGCTTGTTGCTAAAGGTAAACTCCAGTTTATTGCGGTAATATCTGTCGGTAGGCGAAGCGACTATGGGCAACATGCCTGCCACATCAATTTTAGCCAATCGGCCTAAAGCATCGGCTACGGTTTTTTGTTTGAACTGTAGCTGCGCATCATAATTCAGGTGTTGCCATTTGCAGCCACCACAGGTGCCAAAGTGTTCGCAAAAAGCGGCAACACGATGAATGCTGGGCTGCTTAAGCGCCGTGATTTTAGCCTCACCAAAGTTTTTCTTACTGCGATATACCTGTACGTCAACTATGTCGCCGGGTACGGCTTTCTCTACAAATAATACAAAATCATCTGCTTTACCAACGCCCTTGCCTTCCTCGGCAATGTCAATAATGCTTACGTTTTCAAAAACCAGGTTTTTGGCTGCTTTACTTCTACTCATTGTTGCAAAGGTAGCAAATGTGCACAAATGTGGATGTTGCGATGTGCGGATATGCAAATGTGCAATATGGAGCCGCGATATGCAAACCCTTCGCGCTTGTGGTAATATAGCCGACATTCTTATAAAGCAATTATTTTAATTACCTATTTGTACTTATGCACGGCTTGGACTATATTTAGCTGTGCAACAAAACAAAACTGATCATTCTCAAGATAAACCGCCGGTTAAGCAAATTACCCACGAGGTGCTGCACGACCTGATACATTTTGATAGCAAGCTTTTCCGTACGCTGCCAGCTTTGCTTTTTAAACCCGGCAAGCTTACCAATGCTGCTTTAAAGGGCAACGATAGTAATTATGTTAGGCCGCTTGCTTTGTTTGTGTTTATCAATTTTTTGTTTTTTATTTTAAAAAGTCCGGGTTTGTTTGCATACAAATTGGCTATTTATGCCAAAGAGTATAAAGATGTTATAGAACACCAACTGGCCGAGAAACACATTAGCATGGAAACCCTTACAGAGCGGTTTAATACGGCCATGCACTTTGAACAAAAAGAGTATATGGTAGTAATGGTACCGCTGTTTGCACTGGCGTTGCAATTGTTATTCCTTTTACGCAGGCAGCACTATATAAGGCACCTGGTTTTCTCAATACATTTTTACACCTTCTTTATTGTTTTTTTGATGGTGATACCACTAATTATAAGGCCATTGGCATGGCTTGGCGGTAAGGGTTTCCCAGCGTTGAAAATGATAAATACCGAAGGTTTTTTAGTAGGAACCATTGTTGTAGCGTGTTTTTCATACCTGATACTTGCCTTAAAGCAAGTGTATGGGGGCAATGTTTTGCTAAACGGAGTTAAGGCTTTGGTACTTAGTTTTACCGTGGTTTTTTTAGTTGTATTTGTTTACCGCACCCTTATGTTTTATATAGTTATGCACGCCATTGCTTAAACGCGCACACTCAACTAAGGTTGCATAACATATGGTAATACATTCCCGGGTAAGGCCTGATGTGCTTAGCTGTTTTTATAGCTCTTTAGTTTTAAGCCATAACGCTCTCCTCTGTTTTATGTGTTAAGAGAGTTGCTTTTTACCAACTAATCAATAACTTACACTTAATGTTAATAGGTATATTATTAACAAATTGTTTAACCCGGCTTTAAGTTGGCCTTACACCTATAAAGTACTTTTGCTATATAATTAGCAGTATTACTTAATGCAGTGCCAACGCTTAAAAGTAACATTTCTAAAAACAATACTCCTTGTTTTAACGGCACTTCAACCCCTAAAAATTAACGCGCAGGTTGTACCCCTTGCAAACGGTTTTGCACATAATGATTATTTTAATAAACGCCCCTTGTTTGATGCGCTTGACAATGGCTTTACTTATATTGAGGCAGATATATTTTTGAAGAATGGACAGTTAGTAGTTGCACACGTTAATCCGTTTTTTAAAGGCGGGCGAACGCTGGAGAATCTTTACCTTAAGCCTCTGGCAAAACGTATTGCCGATAATAACGGCGCAGTTTATACAGGCTATACTACCAGTGTTACGTTAATGATAGACATAAAAACAAATGCAGAAGAAACGTATGCTGTTCTTAAAAACCTTTTAAATAAATATAGCACTATTTTCTCCAGATATAAAAACGGAAAGGTAACCCGTGGTGCGGTAACTATAGTAATATCAGGAAACAAGCCATTTGCAGCCATAACATCAGAGACGGATAGAATGGCTTTTATTGATGCCGATCTTAAGGAAACCCCGTCGCAACTTATTGCCCCTGATATTTATACTACGGCAAGCTGCAAATATGCCCGTTTACTTACCTGGAAGGGTGATGGTGCCATGCCGCCCCTGGAAAAACTGCGTTTAAAATGGTTTATTGCAGAAGCGCATAGAAAGGGCAGAAAAGTAAGGCTCTGGGCTTCGCCCGAAAACAAAACCGTATGGCGGGAATTGCTGGATTGCGGCGTTGACCTGATCAATACCGATAAGCTAATGCTATTAAAAGGGTTTTTACTTAACAATACGCCGCTATATGCCAGCGCCGATAAAATTATTGAACAGTAACTGTTCTGTGTGTTAATGCATGGGCGCTGAAATATCCTAATACAGGCTTATCAAAATTATTAGGCGGATTAGTTGGCGCAACGGATGCATTGCCCATGGCGTTGCCGCTTTGTTTACTAAAAGTAAACCAATAGGTGTAAATGAGATCATCAACGCATTGCATATCAATATCTATTCTGTCGCCGGTTTTAATTTTAACATCATCCTGATATAGCGCCACGCGTGTGCTACGGCCATCAGTAAAATCATCGTTCCGTGCAAAAACCTGCTTAATTAGCTGGCCATTTACAGACATGATGAACCGGTATTGATTTTTTACAGTAGGTGGGTCTGCAAAATAAACAACCACTGTTTTGGTTATTTTATTCTGAAAACTTTGTTCATCTATGGCTATAGAATCTATCATAACCTGGTTAGGCATGGTAGACGCCGCTTTAAAGGTTTTACCATCAACATCAACCTGCAGCGTATACGTTCTGCCGGGTCTGCCCATTATAGCCGGCCCCTGATAAACTCCGGGCGAGGTTTCGGTTAAAGAAATAGGCGTATTGCCCGAACTGATCTTTACTACAGCACCGCTAACACCCGGAAAATTGCTGGGCTCGTTAAAAGCAACTGAACGCGTTATTCTAACAGTAGGATTATGCGGCACGTTAGATACGGCACCCTCAATAACCAGCTGTGGTTCAGCGTCCTTTAAATCCAGGTCTATTACCTTTTCGCAAGATGTAAAAGCAATTACTGCAAAAGCAAGGGCTATTAACTTATAAAATGCTTTCATGTTAAAACTTAAAATTATAAGTAATGGATGGAACTATACCAAATAAGCTTGTTTTTACCGCCTCAGTTCGCGATGGGTCATTCTCTTTGTCACGGAACGTAATAGTATAAGGGTTTTTTTGATTGTAAGCATTATATAACCCAAACGTCCAACTGGAGTGGAACCTTTTATGCTCGCGCCCGTCAAGCGTTACCCCCAGATCCAGGCGGTGGTAGGCTGGCATCCTGTCTGTGTTGCGTTGAGGATAATAAAACGTAGTGACACCGCCAACGGTGTATTTACCCTGCGGATAAGTAACCGCGTTACCGGTACCATATACAAAAGTTGCAGATACAGTTATGCGCTTGCCGGCTTTATACATACCCACCAACGATAAATCGTGTGTACGGTCATAGGTAGCGGGATAGTATTGACCACTATTAATGGCATCAAACTTTCGCTCTGTTTTTGAAAGTGTGTAGCCTATCCAGCCGGTAAGCTTGCCTGCCTTTTTCTTTACAAACAGCTCTATGCCGTATGCTCTTCCTTGGCCGTACACCAACTGAGATTCAACATCTTCATTACCTATAAGCTGTGAACCATCGCGATAGTCTATGATGTTGTTCATGTGTTTATAATAGGTTTCCGCAGAAAACTCGTATGTATTATCATCTTTGTTTCTGAAGTAACCAACCGAAAACTGATCAGATACACCTGGCTTTATATTATTGCTACTCATCACATATAAGTCTGTTGGTGTACTTGCGGTTGAGTTAGCCAGCAGGTGAATGTTCTGCGTGTTGCGGTTATACGATGCCTTTACCGAGCTGAGCGCGGTTAGCTTATAATTAATGGACACCCGGGGCTCGGGATTAAAATAAGTTTTTATAAACTGGCCTGACGAGTAATTATTTGTTGCAGTAATGTCGCCATTGGTATTGTAGGTGTTTATTTTGCCGGGCCCCATAAGCGAGAACCAGCTTAGCCTTGTTCCAAAAATAATATCAAGCCTGTCGGTTGGTCGCCAGTCGTCAGAAACATAGGCCGAAGCCTCAAGGCCGTAGCGGTTTTGAATGGCCCGCGAATTAATAGAAGATGAACCGGACGAGCTTATCTCACCGGGAGCTATGGTATGGCGGGTTGCATTAACACCAAAGTAAAGCGTGTGTTTGTCTGACACAAAATACTGCAGGTCTTCTTTCAAATTTAGATCACGTATTCTTGATGTTACCTTAAAATCGCGGTTAGCAGAGTAGCTTTCTATAATATAGCTGTAATTGCTATAAATTACCGAGGTGTTTAAAAACAGCTTGCTGTTAAACACATGGTTAAACCGCAAGGTGCCGGTTTGGTTTCCCCAGTTGGTTTCAAAGTTGTTTTTAAGGCCAAGTACATCCTTGCCAAAGTACCCCGAAATAAAAAGCGTGTTTTTATCGTCCAGATGGTAGTTTGCCTTGGCATTTAAATCATAAAAATAAAGGCTGGCGTTGCGGGTTGTTGAATCCGGCGATATTTTTAAAAAAAGATCTGCATAAGTGCGCCGTGCGCTCACCATAAACGAGCCTTTGTTTTTAACAATGGGCCCCTCTACTTTAAGGCGCGACGCTATAAGCCCTATGCCGCCTTGCACGGTATAATCCTTATCATTCCCATCAAGCATTTTTATATCAAGCACTGATGACATGCGCCCGCCATATTGGGCTGGCATGCCGCCTTTGTACATGCTTACATCCTTAATAGCATCAGTATTAAAGGTAGAGAAAAACCCAAACAGGTGCGAGGCATTATACACCACAGCCTCATCAAGCAGTATCAGGTTTTGGTCTGATCCGCCTCCGCGAACATAAAACCCCGTATTACCATCGCCGGTTGTTTTAATACCCGGCAAAAGCTGAATTGTTTTTAAAACGTCCTTCTCGCCAAAAATAACCGGGATGTTATCCAGCTGCTTTACATCCAGCCGCATCAGGCCCATTTGAGCACTTTCAATATTATCCGCCTCGTGGCCGGATTTGGCGTTAACAGACACCTCAGTAAGTGTATTGCTATTGGTAAGGCTTACGTTAACTTGTGTATTTGTAGTTAAAGAAAGAGGCTGGGTAAATGTGCCATATCCAACAAAACTTACCACCAGTGTATAATTGCCTTGAGGGGCGCTTAACGAGTAAAATCCGTAGGCATTGGTTGCTGCACCGCTTTGTTTTAATTCAAGCATGCGCACTGTTGCCCCAATAAGGGTTTCGCCGGTGGCAGCATCTTTAACTGTGCCGCTTACAGCATAATTTTTTTGCGGATAGGCATTGGTAAAACAAAAACAAAACAGGATTAACAGCAAAAAATTAAAAACCGGGAACTTATACATTAGCGGCGGGTGATAGTTTAAATAGGCTCAAATATAATCCTATAAGGTATATAAAAACGGCTTTTACCTTACAATAGTGTATAAGGTGCTGTTAAATTATTTTCGCCTCACGTTCAACGGTTATGGTACATTCACTTATAAACGCAGCCAAAGCCCCAACGGCAGCTAAAACCGGCGCTATCACGGCGGCTACCACACCAAATGTTACCGGAAAGCTCATTAGTTCCTTGCCGTCCTTATCGGTTATTGTTACCCTGCTTATGTTTCCCTCGGCAATCAGTTCTTTCACTTTCTTCAAAAGATTTTCGCCGTTCAATGTAAAACTTTCTTTATTTGCCATTTTAGTTTTGTTATTATGACATGCTTGCACGCCCTTTTGTTACATTTTTTTGTTATGAGCAATTTAATAATTGATATTTCCTATATTTAAAGTCGATGTCTGATTGGGGGATCAGTACAGAAAAGCAAGTGTGAATGAATAAATTATAACGCATGAAGCAAGGTTATAAGAATAATGATCTCCTGATGGCGGAAAAGCCTATCAATTTAAGAGCCCTGTATGATAGATACGCAGATGAGTTGTTAGGCTACATTTTGCCAATAGTTAGCAATCGCGAACTGGCCGAAGAGAGCATTGTAAAAATATTTACCAATATCTCTTCCTTAAAAAACACCTTACCTGAAAATGCTTATACCAACACGCGAAACTGGTTAATGACGCTTGCAAACAACGAAGTTGAACGTTTAGTAGCAGCAAAAGCCGGGTGTAAATCCGTAGTTGATGATATTGCGTATATACAATCTCATAAATATCTTAACCAGATGAGTGATCTTCAGCGCCGCGTTTTTTGTGGAGTGTACCACCATCGTAAAACAACCGCTGTGCTGGCAGATGAGTTAAACCTGCCGGAGCAACAGGTGCGGCTTAGCTTGAAGGAAGCTTTTAAGGTAATAAGGGAAGTGAAGGATGAAAATTAAAGAGTACGTAGAAAGCGGGGTGCTTGAGGCTTTTGTATTGGGCCTGACGAGTGAAGCAGAGGAGCGGGAGCTTATGCAGCTTATGCAACAACACCCCGAGCTTAATAGCGCCCTTTTTGAACTTGAAGCCGATATGGAGCGCATTGCCCAATATATGGCCGTTGCACCACCGCCAGACATGTTTGCCCGTATAGAAAACAGCATTAATGATTTGGTGATAACGCCCGATACTGAAATAATGCGCCCCAATGAAAGGGAGTGGCAGCAAAGTAAGGAATCTGAAAACAAGAGCAGGTATATTGAGGTAGAAGCCGAGTCTAACTACATGCGTATACATAAAACCTGGAAATGGGTTTTTGCCGCTGTGTTTATTTTAGGCAAAATATTTTTAGCCTGCGCCATTTATTTTTACCTGGAAAGCCGCCAGGCCAAGCAGCAGTTGCAGGAATTAAAGACTGAAATTAAGGTGCTAAAACATCCTTAAAAGCAATTTGTATACAGGTTTTCAACAAAAAATAAAAAAAAGAAATCGTATTCGTAGTTTGAATAGCAAAAAAATTGTGTATAGTAAAATAATCACTATATTTGTGGTTTGGTAAGAATCCTTTCTTACTAATGTGATAAGGTTTAGGTTGGAGCCTTCTGACAGCGAGTGTCGGGAGGCTTCTTTTTTTTGCAAACTTTATCAGTTTCTGTCCTCTCAAATAATCATAACAGCGCATTATCTCAAAAAAACGGGACAAAACCGCGCTTTTTTTTGATCTGATAACCAGCAACTTACACAAAAAAAGACACAATGGCACAACAATTGAAGAGTTAAAAGCATTATAAATACAGGTTTTTAACAAAAAAGAAAGGGAACATATAAAGCACTTTACTCAACTATTTATTCAATTAAACACTTAAAAGAAGATAACATGAGAAAGTTCCTTTTTATAGCAGCAGTAGCCACATCGGCACTATACTTTGTGCCAGGCAAGGCAACGGCGCAAGTAGCTGATACAACAAAAAAAGCAACACCCGCAGCAGTAACTGCACCAGCGGAGGCTACCACACCTACAGATGATGTAGCACGGGTTTTACTGGCTAACAGCGATTACGCGACAGCAGCGGCGGCGGTTAAAACCGCAGGGTTAGACACCGTACTTAAAAACGGCGGCCCTTACACCATTTTTGCACCTAATAACGCTGCCTTTAATAAATTACCGGCAGGTAAATTAGACAGTTTAACCAAAGACCCTGTTAAGCTAACCGCTTTTTTAAAGGGTCACGTTGTAACCGGAAAATACACTAAGGCTGATATTATAAAAGCTTTAACCGACGGTAAGGGCAAAGCCACACTGACTACCATTGACGGACAGTCGTTAGCGTTATCAGTAAGCCCTAACAAAACCCTGCAGTTAACTAACGCTGCCGGAAGCAGTGCCGAAGTATCACTTTATGACCTTATTGGTACTAATGGGGTGGTAAACGGGTTAAACGGCGTATTGTTACCCAAGTAATTATTGATTTATTAAAAAAAGTGCCCCGACTCTCTGATGAGCCGGGGCACTTTTGCTATCTGGTTTTCAGCTAAACAATAATTACTTCTTTTCGGTTATTTTATCACTAATTCTGAAATAGTCAAAATCAACATAACCACCAGTTGTTTTTGTGGCATAATTAAACAAACCAAAACGGTAGCCCATAAAATGCGGCAACGTGTACGACATTTGGAGCGTGTTGCCAATTGCGGTCCATGCTTTGCCATCAAGGCTATAATATAGCCAGGCTTTGTCTGTTTTGTTAGTAAAATCGCAGTCGGCCTTAAAGTAAACTACTGTTTGATTTATAGGGATATTCGCAGCTTCAATTTCTTTAGCGCCTTGTCCGTCACCCACTACAATGGCTTTACCCGTAGTGGTTGCCTTTACGCCCACCCATTCGTATTTTTTTTGCAGTAATAAAAGGCCTGCGTAATCGCCCTCTTTCATATTTGAAACATCAATTGATGTAGTGCCAGATGATGTTGGGCCAAATGTGCGCTGGGTTAAGGTGTTGCGCGCCTGTAATACATTACTGTCTATACGGCCGGTGGTCAATCTTAAATAACCGGGATGGTCTTTAACAGACCATTTGTCGTTAACCGGGTTGTGGTTCCATTGCCAAACCAGCGGCAGGGCGGGTTCGTTTTTTTTGCGAGTAAATTCATCGCTATTTACCAGGCCGAGTATTAAGCTTTTGCCTGCAGGCAGATTAAGCTTTGCCGGAAATTTGCCGTTATCGCCAATAACCGGCCAGCCATTCTCCCATTTTACAGGGAGTATGTATGGCGCGCGGCCAACTGATCCGTAATCTCGGAAGAGGTAGGCAAACCACTCGCCTTTTGCATTATCAATCAAGCTGCCCTGCGCAACGCCCAGGTCCTGAAAGCCCAGTTTGCCTTCCCATGGGCCGGTTAATTTATCAGCGCGGTGCATCACAACCGTGCGCATACCGTTGCGCGGCCAGGTGATATTAAATAAGTAATATTTGCCATCATGTTTTAAAAGTTGCGACCCCTCGGCTTGTAACGTCATACTTGTTCCGGCGGGTAAACTCGCGTTTTGTATCACTATTTGCTGGGTCTCCGGTTTTATGCCAGACAGGTCCTCCTTTAATTCAACCAAAGTTATCCTGCCGGCATTGTATGCCATATAGATCTTTCCGTCATCATCAAAAAACAAAGAATGATCATGCAAAGAAGGTTTAAAAGAGTGCTCTATCCAAGGGCCTTTTTCAATATCTTTTGAAGTAAAGATGTACGTTTTACCCGTAGTGCTTGAAAACGTAGTTACATAATACAAACCCTTATAATAACGGATGCTGCTTGCCCATGAACCTTTGCCATAGGCATTCTTTTTGCCCACCAGATTAAGGTCGTCATTCTCGCCTAAAGTTTGATAAACATAGCCCACCAATTGCCAGTTCACCAGATCTTTTGATTTCATAATAGGTAAACCCGGGTTCATGTGCATGGTGGTGCTGCTCATGTAATAGGTATCGCCAACGCGTATCATAGCCAGATCGGGTACATCAGCATACACAACAGGCAAGGGCTCCGGCGCGTTTTGTGCAACTGATGTTTGTAAGCCTGCAACCGCCGTTACTATGCCTAGAGCCAGGCATTTAAAAAAGTTTTTCATATGGGTGTATAATTATATTTTGTCGCTAAAACTCCCCTCTTGAGAGGGGCGCGTAGGAATTGTGCGGAAGTGGGTCCAAAGGACTCCTATAGAGGCTGTGTTAGTCTGCTTAAATAACACACCCTTCCACCCCCCTCAAGAGGGCAATCGCACTGTCCACCGCTTTTTAAAATCTTCCCAACACGCTATTTATTCTTTTACAACTGGAATATCAGTTGCATTGGTAACCACTTTTCTCCGGGTTTAGCCCAGGGCAAAGCCTGCTGAAATCTCCACATTAATTCTTCCCACTCCTGTACCTTTGGGTTAGCCGCGTCTGCATTTGCTTTTTGTTCTGCAGAATATTCTTCCGTCACTTCCATTATCATAAACAAACGGTTGCCAATGCGGTATATTTCCATCGCAGTAATGTGCGCGTCTAAAATGCTTTTGCGTATCTCGGGCCAGGCATTTTCACTTCTATGCCAGCGTTCATATTCGGCAATTAGTTCCTCGTCATCTTTCAGATCAAGCGCGAAGCAAAATCGTTCCATAGTTTTTATATTAAATTTTATTGACGGGTTTTATAATGCTAAATAACACACCAGCATTTAAATTTAAGGTCTCGTCACTAAATTGATACTTCTTCGGGTTTTGATGTTCCGAATATCCTATATAATTTCGAAAAAATTAAATGTACAAAGTACATTTAAAAAATCCCATTATGAAACTTCACTTTTTTTCTGCGGCCTTAGCACTATCCTGCTTTTGCGGTATGGCTAACGCCCAAACAAAACTAACGCTAGATCTTACAAAACCCGGCGCAACTGTTAGCCCAATGCTGTATGGCTTAATGACCGAAGAGATAAACTATGCTTATGATGGCGGTTTATATGCGGAGTTGATACGCAACCGGATATTTAAAAATAACCCAACCAAGCCAGATGCCTGGAGCCTTATAAGCGAAAGCGATGCAAAAGCGGCAATTCAGCTGATAGGTGCCAACCCACAGAATGTGCCTAACAACGAACGCGGCCACGCCATAAACGACGCTTTAACTACCTGCTTACGATTAACCGTGGAACAACCCGGTACGCGCGCAGGTATTGCCAACTCGGGTTATTGGGGAATACCCGTTAAACCAAGTACAACTTATAGTGCATCATTTTATATAAAAGGCGCAGGCCAGGCACCACCGCCGGCACGTGGCGGAAACCGCCCTCCGCAGGCTAATGCTGTGCCTGTTCCGGTTATTGAAAATAACACAGCAGGGCCAATAACCGTAAGCCTTGAAAGCAATGATGGTAAAACCGTTTACGCATCAGGAACTATAAACCTGGAAAAAACACCTTACTGGAAAAAATACGCGCTTAAGCTTACTACTAAAGCAGGCATTACACCAACCAAGGATGCTCATTTTGTAATATCAACCAACAGAACCGGCTTGTATTATTTTAACCTGGTATCGTTATTTCCGCCAACTTATGGCAACAGGCCAAATGGCAGCAGGACAGACCTTATGCAGCTTTTGGTAGATATGAAACCCGCTTTTTTACGTTTCCCCGGTGGTAACTATTTAGAGGGACCTTATCTTGCTGATCGTTTCCCATGGAAAACAACCCTTGGGCCACTGGAGCAAAGACCCGGTCACCCGGGTAGCTGGGGCTACCGCGCTACAGATGGGTTAGGTTTATATGAATTTTTGGGCTGGTGCGAGGATGCGCATATGGAACCACTATTGGGTGTTTATGCAGGTTATTCGCTAAACGGCGACCACGTGGATGCCGGGCCGTTGTTGGAGCCATATATTGAAGAAGCTTTAGAAGAAATAGAATATATTATTGGCGATGCCAAAACAACCGTATGGGGAGCCAGGCGTGCAAAGGACGGACACCCGGCACCGTTTAAGTTGCACTACGTAGAAGTTGGTAACGAAGATTGGTTTGACCGTTCCGGCTCATATGATGGTAGGTTCAATCAGTTCAGAGCAGCTATCAATAAAAAATATCCGCAGTTAAAAGTGATATCAACCATAGCAAGCAAAGTGTACCCTACCCAAAAAGTAACAACAGGCCCGCCGATTGATATGGAGGATGAACACTATTATCAAAACTCATGGCAGATGCAGGAAGATGCCTTTAAGTATGATAATTACGACCGCACAAAAGGTCCGAAAATATTTGTAGGCGAATGGGCAACACGCGAAGGAACACCAACTACCAATTTAATTTCGGCCTTGGGTGATGCCGCGTTTATGACAGGTATGGAACGTAACAGCGATGTGGTGCTGATGTCGTGCTTTGCGCCGTTGTTTGTTAACGTTAACCCGCGCAATGAAGCTACCGGCGAACCCGCAGGTATGCAGTGGGCATCAGATTTAATTGGTCACGATGCGCTGACCAGCTATGGTTCACCGTCATATTACGTACAAACAATGTTCAATAATAACATAGGCAACAAGGTGGTACCGGTTAGCGTTAGCAACCTGCCAATGCTGAGCATTGATACAGCCGCGCTTAATAAAACCTTACCGCCTCAGCAGCGCCGGGGCAGGCAGCAAAAGCCAAGCCGCCCATCATTATATTATGTGGCTACAAAGGATACAAAAACCGGAACTATTTACCTAAAAGTAGTAAACGTGGCTGATCATGCCGAAAATGTGACGCTTGATCTGAAAGGTGTTGGAGCGGTAGCATCCACAGGTACGCTGATAGAGTTAAAAGGCGACAAGCCCGAAGCAACCAACTCTATAACAGATCCAAAGCACATAGTACCTGTAACAACTAACTTAACTGGTGTAGGTAAATCCTTCTCGCATTCATTTAGTCCTTACTCTGTAAGTATCATTAAAATAAAAACAACAGCGGGTAAATAACGTCCCTGCGTTAAATAATTTTTGCGCCCCGGTAATATCATATTATCCGGGGCGTTTTGTTTTTAATGGGGGTCATTTTTTAAATTAATTGTTCTTTATACAGTTATAATTGTAATATTGAGTTTTTAATTCGCAGACCAGTTATCCTCGTTTAAAACAGATTTTATGAGAGTGTTTTTTTCAATGCTATTGTTGGGCGGCAGCCTTGCAGTTAATGCCCAGATACCGGCAAAACCACAAGCACCGGGCCTAAAGTTATTCCGTATTCAGGATGTGCATTTGTTGCCCAGCCCTTTTAAATCGGCAGAACGTGTTGATCTTAAATATATGCTGGCCATGAACCCCGACAGGCTGCTTGCGCCTTTTTTACGCGAAGCGGGATTGCCGGCTAAGGCACAAAGCTATACCAACTGGGAAAACACCGGTCTTGATGGTCACGTAGGCGGCCACTATTTAACCGCTTTGGCATTGATGCATGCGTCAAACGGTAGTAAAGAAGCGCTAACCCGTTTAAATTATATGCTGGCTGAGCTGAAAAGATGCCAGGATGCTAATGGCGATGGCTACATAGGCGGTGTGCCCGGCAGCAAGGAACTTTGGGCCGAAGTTTTTAAAGGAAACACCAGTGTACTTGGTAAAAAGTGGGTACCCTTTTATAACATACACAAAACATTTGCAGGCCTGCGCGATGCTTATGTATTAGCAGGCAGCGAAACTGCCAAAGCCATGTTCATTAAATTTGGCGATTGGTTTGTAAAATTAAGTACAACACTGCCGCCTAAACAGTTGCAGCAGGTTTTAGGCACAGAACATGGCGGCCCGAACGAGGAACTTGCCGATCTGTACGCGCTAACCGGCGATAAAAAATACTTAACGGCGGCCTACAGTTTTTCGCACCAGGCTATATTAGAGCCTTTGGAAAAAGGGGAGGACAAGCTAAATAACTTACACGCCAACACCCAGATCCCTAAGATCATTGGTTTTAAACGGATTGCCGACGTTAGCGGTGATTCATCATACAACGCTGCCGCCGAGTTTTTCTGGAAAACGGTGGTTAACAACCGCAGCGTTGCCATTGGCGGCAATAGCGTAAGAGAACATTTTAACCCGGCGAATGATTTTTCGTCAATGATAACAACAGAGCAAGGGCCCGAAACCTGCAATACATATAACATGTTGAAGCTTACCGAAGCACTGTTTTTAACAGACGCCAGCTCGGGCTATATGGATTATTATGAGCGGGCGCTGTATAACCACATCCTGTCGTCGCAACACCCAACCAAGGGCGGCTTTGTGTACTTTACGCCAATGCGCCCCGGCCATTACCGCATCTACTCGCAGCCCGAAACCAGCATGTGGTGCTGCGTAGGATCAGGCATGGAGAACCACGCCAAATACGCCGAGATGATCTATGCGCACGACGCCAATAACCTTTTTGTTAACCTGTTCATTCCGTCAACAGTAAAGTGGAAAGAAAAAGGCCTGGTATTAACACAAAACAACAGCTTCCCTGAGGCTGAAAAAACATCGTTTACTGTAACAGAAGTGAAAGGTGGTCACTTTACTATTCAGGTAAGGTATCCATCATGGATTAAAGACAACGGATTGAAAGTTATAATTAACGGTCGCGCTTTCCCGGTAAAAAAATCAGCCAACGGCTATATAGCAATTAAACGCATTTGGAAAAAAGGCGATAAAGTAACAGTTGACCTGCCAATGCAAACCAAAACTGAGCGCATGCCCGATGGTTCAAACTATGAAGCAGTAGTGCACGGCCCAATTGTAATGGCCGCCGAAATTGGTAATAAAGACATCCCGCTTTTATTTGCTGATGATAGCCGCATGGGCCACGTTGCCGCTGGTAAGCTGTTGCCATTACAGAACATGCCTATGTTTGTAAGCAGCGCTACCGCTAATGATGCAAGCTTTATTAAACCCATAGCCAACCAGCCATTAACCTATAGCATGACGGGTTTGGTTTACCCTGAAAAATTCCAATCGCTTAAATTAATACCATTTTATAAGGTGCATGATAGCCGGTATGTTATCTACTTTGAAAAAGAAACTCCGCAAACTTTTGAGCTGATCAAACAAAAATTGGCTGCCGAAGAAGAAGCTGCCGCCAAACTTGCCGCAGCTACCGTTGATGTGATAAATAGCGGCGAGCAACAGCCGGAATCTGACCATTTTATTGAGAGCGAAAACTCAGCAACCGGCGTAACGCGTGGCCGCCACTGGCGCAATGCCAAAGGATGGTTTAGCTATAAACTGGTTGATAAAAATAAGGAGGGTGCAATAATCCGCCTTACCTACCTGGGCAACGAGCGCAATAAACAGTTCAACGTATTGGTTAACGACCAGATGATAGGTAAAGTTACTTTAGACGGCACCGCCGGAAACGACTTTTTTACGGTTGATTACCCTATCCCGGCTGAAGTTATGAGCAAAGCTAACAACGGAGGCTTAACTGTTAAGTTTGCTGCAGCCGAGGGCTCAACCACTGCTAATATTTATGAGGTTAGGTTGTTGAAGAAGTAAAACCGTTAAAATGCCCCCGGAGGGGCTTCCTATTTGTAGCCTCAATATTGTAGATAATTAATTGCGCCGTAGCACCTACGGCGCAATTTTTTTTGGTGGGCCATTTCTACAAACAGGTAACGCCTCCGGGGCAATATCTGTGGGGGTTTTAAAGCCCAAAATAAATCCATAAAAAATTGTCCAATAATTCCTTCCAAGCAACTTTTTCCATTATGTTTGTTCAACAATGTTTACCAATTGGCAACTGCATTGTTTCACACATAACCAATTAATTCCGAATATTAATTTTCTACATGAAGATCACCGCCATACGCACCAAACTTTATCAGTGGAAGGGGCTGGTAAAAACAACCGATACCGTTTTTGCAACGCCCGTTAGTTTATTACCTTTTCAGGAAGATGCGCAGGCGGCTTACCGCTTCTTCAGCTGGCTGGTTGTTGAAATAGAAACCGATAATGGTTTAATTGGCTATGGTAATGCCGGCTTAAGTCCGGATGTTACCAAGCTCATCATCGACAGCAAATTTAAATCGCTTTTAATTGGCGAGAACCCGCTTAACAACGAATATCTGTACGAAAAGATGTACCGCTCATCGGTAGCATATGGGCGTAAAGGTTCGGTTATAGCAGCCATTAGCGCTATTGATATTGCATTATGGGATATTAAAGGCCAAGCCGCTAAGCTACCTGTGTTTATGCTGTTGGGTGGAAGAACAAAAGAATACATCCCAACTTATTACAGCCGTTTATACACCCGCAATCTTGATCAGTTGCAGCAGGAAGCCGCGCACTATAAAGCAGAAGGCTTTACAGGTATGAAACTGCGCTGCGGTTATCCGCTTACCGATGGTAATGCCGGGTTGAAAAAGAATGTGGAAATGGTGAGGAAAGTACGCGAAACCGTAGGCGATGATGTGGAAATAATGCTGGAATGCTATATGGGTTTTAACTTTAACTACTCCAGGCAATTGCTTAAAGAGCTGGAGCCATATAACCTGCGCTGGATAGAAGAAATGCTGCTGCCCGATGAGATCCACAACTTTGCCAAACTGAAAAACTATACAAACATCCCACTTTCGGGCGGCGAGCATGAATATACCCGCTTTGGTTTTTATGATCTTTTAAAAGCAGATTCGCTGGATATTTTTCAGTTTGATACCAACCGAGTGGGCGGCTTTACCGAGGCGCAGAAGATCTGCACGCTGGCTTACATGAATGGTGTTGAAGTTATTCCGCATGGCGGGCAAATGCATAATTTACATGTGGTAATGAGTTCGTTCGCATCGCCAATGGCAGAATATTTCCCGCAAACAGAAATTGAAGTTGGTAACGAAATGTTTTGGTATATATTTGATGGCGAAGCGGTTGCCGAAAACGGCCGGTTGCAGCTGGATGATAATAAACCCGGCATGGGGCTTGCCCTAAAAACCGAAGGCCTTGAACATTTTAATATCATTGAATAAGTGAAGCACAGCGTATTAAAACAATTTGATTTGACAGGCAAAACCGCCCTGATAATTGGAGGCAATCGTGGTCTTGGTTTAGCCATGGCTCAGGCCCTTGCCGAAGCCGGAGCCGGAATTGCCATAGCCGCGCGCGACGAAGCCGTTAACCAATCGGCACTTAATGCGATAAAAGAAGATTTTACGGTTGATTGCATAACCCGGGTTTGCGATGTTACCAGCGAAGAAAGTATAAAGCAGGCCGTTGGCGCGGTGTTAGCACATTTTGGTAAAATTGATATTTTAATCAACTCCGCAGGCATCAACCTGCGCGGCAAAATAGAAGATATCTCTTTAGATGACTTTAACCGTGTGCAGCAGGTAAACGTTACAGGTGCCTGGCTGGCGGCTAAAGAAGTTATCCCATCTATGCGTAAAAATGGTTACGGCCGTATTATTAACCTGGGCTCCATGCTGTCAGTAACCGCCATGGCCGAAAGAACGCCCTATGCCACTGCTAAAGGTGCTGTAATACAGCTTACCCGCGCATTAGCTATGGAGCTGGCGAAGGATGGCATTAATGTGAATGCATTGTTGCCTGGCCCGTTCGCTACCGAATTGAACCTGCCGCTTTTAAATGATCCTGAAAAATATCAGGCTTTCATGTCTAAAATACCCGTTGGGAGATGGGCCGAGCCGCATGAGATTGGTGGACTGGCGTTGTATCTTTCAAGCCCGGCATCAAGTTTTGTTACCGGCGGCATGTTTTCTATTGATGGTGGATGGATAGCTCAGTAAATTAGCGGCATGGAAAAAAATAAAACACGCTTAGTACAGCTTAAAAATGCTTCGGAAAGATGCGTGGCGCTGGTTAAAGAACCTAACCTGCACATCATCAATAAATTTGATTCGGTTTATAACCTGGCACTGGCAGCTATTGATAGTGGCACGGCTATTACGCAGCTGATAGAAAACAACCTTGGCGACAAGGTATTGGTTTACGACGACGTATACGAAGGCAAAAGCGAGTGGAAACTGCTGCCAGCTTTTGATCACCCCACCAATGTTTTGGAGTGTATGGTATCAGGCACGGGCCTTACTCATAAAAACAGTGCAGCCAACCGCCAGGCCATGCACGAGTCGGCAGATCAAAAACCTACCGATAGTATGATTGTGTACTGGTGGGGCGTTGACGGCGGTGTAGCTGGCGGAGATAAGCCGGGTATTCAGCCGGAGTGGTTTTATAAAGGCAATGGTTCTGCATTAAAAGGTCATGGAGATTTTCTTGAGGTGCCTGCATACGGCAACGATGGCGGCGAAGAACCTGAGATAGCAGGTGCTTACATTATTGACCGTAATGGTGATCCATACAGAATAGGCTTTACTACCGGAAATGAATTTTCTGACCACGTAATGGAGAAGAAAAACTACCTGTACCTGGCACCTTCAAAATTAAGGCAAAGCGCAATTGGTCCGGAGTTGGTAATTACTGATGATTTCTCTGATCTTACGGGCAACGTTCGCGTTAGCCGTAAGGGGAGGATACTTTGGGAAGCCGAAAATATAAAAACCGGCGAAGCTGCCATGGCGCATAACCTGGCTAACTTGGAATATCACCAGTTTAAGTACGAAGGACACCGCATACCGCTACAGGCGCATGTGCATTACTTTGGCACCGGGCAGTTTAGTTTTGGCAAAGGCATATTACTACAGCAGGATGATGAAATGTCGGTAGAATGGGATGGAATGGGCCGCGCGTTAAAAAACTACATTAAAACAATAGAAGACAAGGAAATATTAGTGCCCGTTAGGTCGCTTTAAGATATAATCATCCGCATCCCGCCGTGAGAAGAGGGGTGCGGATATACCAATTATAAACTAATTATTTGTTATTGCGAGGCACGAAGCAATCGCAGACTATTGCACGTCGGCCTTGCTTCCTTGCGATTGCTTCGTGCCTCGCAATGACATTTATTTTCCTTTGTGAGTTAATAAAACCCTGTTTTAAAAATGGAAGCCACAGGACTATACCCAAAGCCGTTAAAAATGCGCTGGATCATGATTGGCATGGCGTTTTTGGCCACCGTTTTAAATTATGTTCATCGGCTGTCATTTAACTACCTAAGTGCTGACGGCCCATTGCGCGAGCTGATTCCTGATAGCGCTTTCGGTTATATCGGCACAGCGTTTTTTATGGCTTACATGATATCCAATGCTTTTTCGGGTTTTGTGATAGACAGGTTGGGTACGCGCCTGGGCTACTCATTATGCATGGCGTTTTGGACAACCGCTGGTTTGTGCCACGCATTTGTTAAAACCCCGCTGCAGTTTGGCATTGTACGGTTTTTTTTGGGGATTGGCGAAGCCGGTAACTGGCCTGCAGGTGTAAAACTAACCGGTGAGTGGTTCCCACCGGCAGAGCGATCAACGGCATCGGGTATTTTCAATAGCGGGTCGGCGCTTGGTGCAATTATAGTACCACCGCTGGTGGCTTATTTAAGTATATACTACAACTGGCAAACCACATTTATTATTTTAGCGGCCTTTGGTTATTTGTGGCTTATAGTGTTCTGGTTTATTTATTACACACCAAAGCAAGGTGTTAATCAAGTTAAACAAAAAGCGCTTCCGGCCGGTAAGCTGTTAAAGTCAAGGTTTGTTATCACGTTTATTATCTCTAAGTTTTTTCTTGATCCGGTTTGGTATTTCGTTACGTTTTGGCTGGGCCGCTACATGGTTGATGTGCATCACTGGAGCTTAAAGCAAATTGGCTGGTACGCCACTATCCCGTTTATTATTGCTGATGTAGGCAATGTGGCGGGGGGCTACTTTACCCAATATATTATAAAACGCGGCATGCCAATACCAAAGGCGCGTAAACTTTCGGTTTGTTTATCGGCAGCAATAATGGGTGTTTCGTTGTTGAGTGCGCCTTTTGTTATTACATCGCCAATGTGGGCACTTATAATTTTTGGTGTCGCGGGTTTTGGTTATACATCATACACTGCCAACTCATTGGCCTGCCCTGCAGATGTTGTACCAAAAAGCTCAGCGGCTACGGTATGGGGAATTGGTTGCGTGGGTACCGGCTTGGGTGGCGCGTTATTTCAGTCGCTCTCGGGTATTACGCTAAACATTTTTGGCAAGGGCAATGTAAGCCAGGGGTATAATTACCTGCTGTTTATGTACGGCGGAATTGCCATTGCAGGTATGTTGGTGGTATGGTTTTTAATGGGGCCTATTGTTAAAAATCAAAAACTCCACGCTTACGCAGCGGAGACCAATGGCGAAGAACCGGCTTAAACAAATATATCAAGATAGGTAACGACATCAGAAACCGGCACTATGCCATGTTTTTGAATGGTATTGAAATATAGGCTGTCGCCTTTTCTAAGCGTATACTCGGCATCGCCCACCTTCATTTTCATTTCGCCATCTATTATAAAAATAAACTCCTCGCCATCGTGCGACAGCTGGTGCGATTTAACCTCGCCTTTCTTTGCTACGAACAAAAAAGGTTGCATTTTTTTCTCGTGAAATTCTGAAGCGTAAGGAAAAATGGAGTAGCCTTTCTCTGTAAGCATCAGGCTGCTTTCAGCTTCGGCACGTGTGGTAACAATGGCTTTAGCCCATCCATCCTTCTCCATTAAATTTGAAATGGTGGTACCCAAACTCTGGGCTATTTTTACTAAAGTAGCAACAGACGGCATTGTTTTGTTGTTCTCAATTTTTGAGATCATACTTTTAGACATCCCGCAATTATCTGCCAACTCTTGTAAGGTGCGTTTTTGGGTAACGCGAAGTATGCGGATCCTGTCGCCAATATTAAAATTTTTGTCCGCCGTGTTTTCTTCCATTAATTATACTGTAGCTTTTGCAGCCACAAAAATAGATAACTTATTTTATAATAATACGGTATGTTTAAAGTGCCCTGTTTAAGCCTGAGCTACTATAGGTTACACAGTTAAATATAGCATTAACTACACCATTAACCGGGTGACAAATATGTTACATTTTAGCTCTTTCAATAGTAAAGGATAGATTTATATTTGTACTTGGGCAAATTGGTCTGCGCAGCAATAGCATTTGCGGCCCGGTGCGCTTTTTAAACCATTTATTAATTATAAACCGTTTGTATTACATCCTCAAACAACCAATAGCATAGCCTATTATACAGGCTATAGGGTATTGGATGAAAGGGTGATCTGGCAAACAAATTTTCTGTATAACACACTGCAATGCCCATGCAATAATGCCGGGTATTTTTAATAATTAAAAGATATATTAGTACAACCAATTACATAACATCATGAAAAGAATATTATTTCTGCTTTTAGCGTTTACAACAATTGCGGCCAATGGCCAGCCAGGTGCGGGCGGCCCGCCGGTGGCGGCATCGCGTGTTGTTAAAAACGACCCATCTAAGTTAAGATCACAACCAAAAATACATGATGGTGCAGGCACCATGGCCTTTACCCAGTTATTTGGCGGCCGCGATGTTAGCACCAACCTTATGTATCTGCACGCGGGTGTAATGAATGCCAACTCAAGCATAGGCGAGCATTTTCACCATAGCATGGAAGAAATGTACGTGTTGTTGGAGGGCGAGGCAGAATTTACCATCAACGGCCGTACATCATTAATAAAAGCCCCGGCACTGGTTCCATGTAAACTGGGCGATGCGCACGGTATGTACAATACATCAGGCAAAACAGTTAAATGGTTAAACTTTGGTGTTGGTAAAACCAAAGGCAACAACGGGGGCGTTTTTAACCTGGGCGATCCACGCTTACCGGGTACTACCCCGCTTGATGCTATTCCTCAATTTGTTTCAGGCAGATTAGATCGCGAAAAGTTGCGCCCTAACAATCCTAACTATACCGGTACAGGTGTAACAGCACGTCGCATTTTTAGCCCGGATGTGTTCCAAACCAACTGGAACAATGTTGACCACGTACTTATTCCGGCTGGTACAACAATGGGCGCACGCACCATGCAGGGTTTTGAAGATATTTATTATGTGGTAAATGGTTCTGGTTCTGTTGATCTGAGCGGCAAACAATTGCCAATTGGCCAGGACGACGCATTTTGTGGTTTACTTAATGAAAAAGTAACCATTGCTAATAACGGCACATCAGACCTGGAACTGTTAGTAATAAGTTTAGCTGTAGACAAAGCCACATTAGCTCCGCAGGGAAGGCAATTTGGCGGCGGCTCTGCTGCTCCTGTTGGTGCCGCGGGCGCACCTGCTGCATCGCCGGTTAATCAGCCTGTAGTACCGGCACAGACTAAGGCAATGTTACTGCAAATGGACTTTGTGGTTGAAGCTAAAAATGCTGAAGCGTTCGAGAAAATGTATACCGGTATTTATGTACCGGCAATGAGGAAACAGGTAGGTTACCTGGAGTCAAAACTTGTTCGCATTTACGCTGCTGATACTGAGAAAAAAATACAGGGCGAGGAAACAACCTACAATTATCAGCTACAGCTTTCATTTGACACAGAGGCTAATCGTATGAAATGGGTAGCGAGCAAGGAACACGCGGGTACCGCCTGGCCTGCTGCAACTGCATTGGCCAAATCATACAAATGGCGCGGTTACGACGTAATAGGCGACGATAACGTAAAAATCAAATAAATTAAATAAAACAACATGAACCGGCCCAAGTAACAGGCCGGTCATGTTGTTTATATCAAAGCGCTTTCAGCTGCAACGGCTGATGCAACCACAGCAATACGGCTACCAATTGCCGGCTAAACCAATAACACTAAATAACCTATTATGAAGATTAAATTTTACGCTGCTACTTTATTTGCGCTGTGTGCCGGTGTTATGCTGGGTCGTGCGCAAGACATTCCGCCTTATACATCAATGGTTTATCCGGGCATGGATGGTAAATTAGTTTACGCTGCCGATAGTTTAGGAAACAAGATCCCTGATTTTTCAAACGCAGGTTACAAAGGTGGTGGCGCCGCCATACCCTATGTTCCCAATAAAGTGACCGTTTGGCCCGTTGCAGGCGATTGCTCGGCTATTATACAGGCCGCTATTGATAAAGTTTCAGCCATGCCATTAGATGCACAGGGTTTCAGAGGAGCGGTGCTTTTAAAACAAGGCACCTATCCGTTAGATAAGCCGCTTTATATTAAAGCATCGGGCGTTATATTACGCGGGGAAGGCATGAGCGAGATCGGCACGATTTTGTTTGGTAGAACCGTTAAACCACGCCCTACAGGACCGGGTGCCGGTGCTGCGCTGATCAACCTGGCCGGCGAAAAAGGCATTACCTTACAGGAAGCTACCAAACAAAGCGTTACTGATAACTACGTACCTGTTGGCGCGCGTTCTTTTAACGTAACTGCAGCTAAAGGTTTTAAAGTAGGCGACAAGGTTTTGGTTAGGCGTAATGGCAACCAGGACTGGATCAAAGAAATTGGTTTAGATAGCGCAACTGTTAACCGTAACAGGTGGAGACCATTTGTAATTACGTATGATCGTGTTATCACTGCTGTTAGCGGAAATACCATTACTGTTGATGCGCCGATATTTACTGCCATTGATACCAAATGGGGTGGTGGCGATGTGGTAAAATACAATGATGAACGTATTGAAAATGTTGCTGTGGAAAACCTGCGTGGCATATCAGAATATGATCCAACTGTACGTACTGCGCAATATTACAATATGGACAGGCCGGATAATAAACCTACCGCCGCTTATAAAGGTGAAGAGTATTACTCTGATGAGAACCATTACAGAAACCTGATAACCATCTCTAACGCTAAAAACGTATGGGTGCGCAGTATGGCTGCTTATCACTTTGTTAATAGTGTTGTGCAAACCAATGCAGGCACCAAATGGGTAACTATTCAGGATGTTGAATCATGGGAGCCGGTATCTGTACGTCAAGGTGCCCGCAGGTTTATCTATCATTTGCAAGGCCAATTGGCTTTGGTACAGCGTTGCTTCTCGCAAAAAGGCAGACACTCTTTTGTGCTGCAACAGTCGGAAGCCAGCGGTAATGTATTTTTAGATTGCAAAGCCGTAAACCCTTACTCAACAAGCGAGCCACATAACCATTGGGCCAATGGCGTTTTGTATGATAACGTTAAAGCACCATTAACTGCCCGTTTCTGGGATTATATCATTGGTTGGGCAGGCGCCAACATTGTGATGTGGAACTGCGAGGGCGATTTCCTGATCCAGAATCCGCCAACGGCTAAAAACTATTCATTTGGCCATATAGGTACTGCATCGGTTATTTATAATGCGCCATTACAGGATCTTACCAAACCACGGGGTTATATAGAATCATTAGATAAACACGTTGCACCCAAAAGCTTGTACTTAACGCAACTGAAAGAACGTTTAGGTATAGAGGCTGTAAGCAATATCATGTTAAACAATTCAGATAATTTTAAATTTTAATAACATATACAACTTGAAAAGATGAAGGGGAAAGGGATAATAATACTGCTGTTGGTTTGCTTTGCAACGGTTAAAACTACGTTGGCGCAAACTATTACTAAAGAGGAAATGATTTTCCTTACATCAGAATGGAAAGGCGAGCGTTTTGCGGATGGCAGGCCTAAAATACCAGATGCCTTGTTGGAGCGTGCCAAAACCATTATGATTGATGATGCCTGGACGGTTTTAAAGAACGCAGGCTATTTACACCAGTACGAAGGCAATTTTAAACGCAGCAGCGATATCACCATGACCGGCCGTGCGGTAACAGCTATGTACATGCCGAGCCGCCCTGACGTAGAAAAGAACATTAAAGAGCGCGGAGCCAAACAGGGCCGCAAGGGTAATACCAACTCATGGCCTATTGATGTGTTGCAAAAAGGTGACCTTTATGTAGCCGATGCTTTTGGAAAGATAAGCGGTGGTGGTATAATGGGTTCAACCCTGGCTAATTCCATCTTCGCAAAATCAGGCAATGGCGTAGTGTTTGACGGTGCTGCCCGCGACTTGCAGGAGATAAGCCGCATGCAGGGTTTCAGCGCCCTGGTGCGCGATTTTCACCCATCGTTTACTGAAGATATGGTACTGATGGGCTTGAATGGCCCTATCCGTATTGGTGATGTAATGGTACTGCCGGGCGATTTAGTACTGGTGCAAAAAGAGGGTGTATTATTTATCCCTGCTCACATGGCCGAAGAAGTAGTAAGCACCGGCGAATTTGTGGTACGTAAGGACCAGTTTGGCTTTGAGATGGTGCGTACCGGCAAATTCAGCACCGGCGAAATCGACAGTCAGTGGACAGACGTTATTAAAGACGAATTTGTGAAATGGTTGGCAGGCCACCCGGAACTGGGTAAAATGACACGCGCCGAAGTGGATAAAATGATGAGCAAGAGGACCTGGTAAAGGGATAAAATAAAACTAAAAAGTGGTGGCTTGTGCGATTCCCCTCTTGAGAGGGGGGAGAGGTGTGTTCATAGCCGCGCGTTTAAACACACCCCCGCAACCGCTCTGTCAACCCGCCCCCTCTCAAGAGGGGAGTCTAGGCGATTAAAAATGTTATTATAAATATCCTTCATGAAATGAAAAGACTTTACCGTTTAGTACCCTTGCTTGCCGTGCTGCTAAGCGCCTCCAATTCCTTCGCCCTTGTAAGAGTTCCGCCTATCATCGGCAGTGGCATGGTGCTTCAACAAAACGCCAACGCCACGCTATGGGGCTGGGGTGATGCTAGCGAGCGGTTTACGGTAATCTCTTCATGGAAGACCACTGCGGATGAAGTTACCACAACTCCCGCCGGTAAATGGAAGGTGCAGATAGCTACGCCCCCCGCCGGCGGGCCTTATACCATTACGCTGAAAGGCAGATCAAACACTATTGTGTTAGACAATATTTTGATAGGCGAAGTTTGGCTATGCTCGGGCCAATCAAACATGGAAGTTAGCAACAACAAGCAAATAAAAGACGAGCTACCTACCGCGGCTAACGATAAGATCCGCTTTTTTCAGGTGGCCCACGCATCATCAGAATATCCGCAGGAATTTGCCGACGGTAAATGGATGGCTTGTAATGAAGAATCGTTAAAAAGATTTAGTGCCGTTGCTTACTTTTTCGGTAAGAAAATAAACAAGGAAATGAATGTTCCCATCGGCCTCATCCAATCTGCCTGGAGCGGAACACCAATAGAGCTTTGGGAGCCGCAGTCGGTTATTGATACCGATGCTGATATGATCAAGGCATCAAAAACCATCAAAACGGTTACTTACCGCCCCGACAAGCCGGGCCTTATTTATAACTCAATGATAGTGCCTATCATCAAATACACCATAGCAGGCACTTTATGGTACCAGGGCGAAGGTAACGCGCCACGTGCTTACGCTTACGAAAAAATGCTTACCGGCATGATAGCCGACTGGCGCAAGTTGAACGGCAACGAGTTCCCGTTTTACATAGTGCAGATAGCGCCGTTCTCCGGATATGAAACACCGATAGAAGCTGCATTGCTGTACGAACAGCAAACCCGCGCGCTCAAATATCCTAAAACGGGCATGGTGGTAATTACAGATCTGGTTGATGATATAAAAAGTCAGCACCCTATAGATAAGCTAACCGTTGGCAACCGCCTGGCTAACCTGGCTTTAGCAGATACCTATAAGAAGCCTATTCCGGTGGCAGAATACCGAAACCCGCTGTTTAACCGTATGGAGATAAACAAAAGCAAAGCCACTTTATACTTTGATTACGCGCCCAACGGCTTTATGCTAAAAGGTGATGCCAAGCAGGCAACGGAGTTTACCATTGCAGGCGAGGATAAGAACTTTGTTCCGGCTGATGAAGTGAAATTAGATAAAGGTAAAATAGTGGTATCAAGCAAAGCGATACCCAACCCGGTAGCTGTACGTTTCTCGTTTACCAACATAGCCATGTCAAACCTGTTTAATAAAGAGGGTTTGCCGGTTAATCCGTTCAGAACGGATGACTGGAAGTAGTGTCCATAATTGAAACAAGAATTTGATAAGCAAGAAATCTCTGCGACCTTTGTGTAACTCTCTGCGGACTGTGTGGTAAAAATTAACCACAAAGCCCGCAGAGAGAAGCTACAGCGTTCCACGGAGCAATATAAACGCCTTCCATTTTTGTTAATGCCGCCTCTTGTTTTATTGACGTACAGATACATCAATATGGTTAACCCAAATAGCCTTCCTATCAAGTGTGTTCTCAAAATTACTGAGCATATAAGTTTTACTATAGCTCAATTTTTTCTGAAGGTATTTTTTCCCGTTTACTACCACCGTTACCGGCTTGTTTAAGTCAACCATTTGCGGCGAGATTTGTAGGGTAAAAGCTTTTACAGCGGATGTTTCGATAGTGAATACATTATTGGCATATGTGGCCTTTACAGCTCCTGATTTTTTGTTGAATTGATAAGCCTTAAGCATTGTGTCGCGTTCAATGGCTTCGCTTTTTTTATTCAATAACAACCATTTATTTATGCCAAAGTTAATGTCGGTATGCCAGGGCGCCCGTCGTGCCGTTGTATCCAACGCGTTTATTGTCAGCCAGTCGCAATTGCCGTATTTAACATCATCACACTCCCAATATAAATTGGGTTTGAAAGGATTACGCCGCCGCACTGCCAGATCATCAAACAATATTTTATAAGCCGGTTCCGACTCATCAAACTGTGGGAACCAATGCGGAAAACCATTATACCTGTGGTCCTGATAATCTGCTTTCAATTTCTTCATCACCATAGTCAGCGTATCATTTGCTCCCGGGGGGAAGTAGTAGTCCTGATCTGTTGATACATTGAAGAACGACCGGTTTAAAATATTGCGTAAATAGGTGCCGCCTGTTGCAACAACCGGGCGTGTATTAAAACCATAAAAAGCCGCGAATGGAGACGGTTGCTTCATGAGGTAGGAGAATGACCCTGTGGCCCCATTGGAATGCCCGGTGATGAAAATCCTGTTATCATCAACATTGATAATGTTCTTCATTTGACGCAATATGGCGGGCAACATGTAAAAACCTTCGTCAGGATACATCCAGTTGTAATCTTTGTTACCATGCGGGTAAGCCATAATCACTTCTCCTGCATATTTGGTGTAATAACGGTTCCAACCCCGCGTATCCCAATCATCCGCATAGTCAATGTAACCGGTATTGCTTCCAACTGCACCATGCAAAAAGAACAAAACCGGGTATGATTTTTTAGCGTCGTACTTTAGTGGAAGCACCACCAGAAAAGCCATATTCAGGCTGTCGGTTATCTTAAACTGTAATGAAAGCATCCGCGATTTTATTGGCGGATAATTTTTGTAATTTTTAATAGTGCCGTAAGCGGATTTTGCATCAGCATGCTTAAGCCGGGCTATGATGCCGGACAGCCCACTTTGCTCCAATGATTTTTGAACGGCTACGGCGCTATCCACCTTTTCCTTCTCCTTCAGCCGGATAGCCTTTTCGTTTTGTTTTACTCCCGATAACAGGCTTATCCAACGCGGGTCTTTTCTTACAAAATCAAAGCCCGCCTCACTTTCCAGGTCTTTGCTAAAGAGGTAGTAATTATTTAGCGCATTGTTCCGGATATAAACTTTAATTGCGTTTATCGTCCCGTCTTTATCCCCGGTTTTTGCCCACGCCAGGGCAGAACGGTAAGCAATACCATTTGATGAGCTATCGGCCTTGGCCAGGTAAAGATCATAGTTAGTAGCTGCACAGGCGTAATCGTTAAGTTTCATGCAAGAGTCGGCCTTGCCCACATAGTTTTGCGCAAAAGCAACGCATGGCATCAGCAGTAAAATAAAGATCAATTTTTTCATTACAGGGTTTTTTAAACTAAAGTAAGCGGGCAGTAACAACTTAACATAATAGTATTGATGAAGTGGCGGATAGCCTTGACCAATGTGGTATCTATGCCATTTACCCCACTAGTATTGTTTAAAAGGTCTTGGTCATTAAAAATTGTGCTTTCATGTATTTTTACAGCCCGGTGCTGAATGAATTTTTAATTTTAAGGCGTGAAAAAGAAGAACGTCATCCTGATACACATAGCCATCTGGACGCTGCTATTCATCAGTAATTTATGGGGGGCATATTCCGGGCATTTTTTTAAGCCGGAGACCGGCGGTATACCCGTGTTCTTAAAATATTTTATTCTGGAAACAGGCTATATCGCCATACCCGTTTTTTGTTTTTATACGGGCTACGGCTGGGTTGCAAAGCCGTTGTTTGTATCTAAGCAGTTTGTTAAAGCCTTTTTATATTTTTTATTGTCGATAATCGGCGCGGTAGCTGTGCGTTACGCGGTAGAATATTTTGTTTTTTTACCGGTACTGGGTTTCGATAATTATCGCGGCCAACAATGGCCGGCTTACGCATACATCAGCAATGTTTTTTTTTATTATTTCCCCCGGTATTTTGTTTACGGGTTGATGTACTTTTTTGGCGAAAACTGGTATAAAGCAAGGCATCAGCAACAATTGCTTGAAAAAGAAAGAACGGCTGCAGAACTGGCTTTGCTGCGCTCGCAGATCAACCCACATTTTTTGTTTAACGCCATTAATGATATTTATTCGCTCAGCTACCATAAATCAGATCAGGCACCACTGGCCTTACTTAAGCTATCAGAAATATTAAGATACACCCTGCATGAAAGCAAGACAGAGGTAACGCATTTAAAGGACGAGATCAAATATTTAGAGAATGTAATTGAGTTACAACGCATAAGCGCCAAGGGTAATATTTATGTAGATTTTGCTGTGGAAGGAGATATAAATACGCAGCGCATCCCATCATTATTATTAATAGTTTTTGTTGAGAATGCGTTCAAGCATGGCGTGATAAATGATCCGGATCATCCGGTTACAATAAAGCTGGCGGTAAAAAACAATGAAGTAGATTTTTCAGTGAGCAATAAAGCGGGCAATTACCAAAAAGACAAAACCGGGGGCATTGGCCTTAATAACGCTAAGCGGCGGCTGGAGCTGCTGTCACCAGGTAAATATCATCTGGCTATAGCAGATAATACACTATATTACAACGTAAACTTAACCTTGCAAACAAATTAATAATGGGTATTAAGTGTTTGATAGTTGATGATAAACCTTTGGCCATTGATATTCTGGTTGATTATGTGAAAAAGACACCTTTTTTGGAACTGGCCGCTACAACAACAAATCCTATTGAGGGGCTGAGCATCATCCGCAGTAAAACAATCGACCTGGTTTTTTTGGATATTCAAATGCCTGAACTTACTGGTCTGCAGTTTATTTCAATAGCGGGCAGGCAATGCAAAGTTGTGCTGGTAACCGCCTATGCAGAATTTGCTTTAGATGGCTTTGAAAATGATGTTGTAGATTATTTGCTAAAGCCGGTGTCCTTTGATCGCTTTTATCGTGCGGCAGAAAAAGCTGCGCTGGTATTAAATAAATTACAAGCACCAGCCATTATAGATGTACATGATAGTAATGAGTTTATATTTATAAAAACGGCCTATCGTATTCAAAAAGTAAATGTAGCTGATATATTGTATGTAGAGGGCCTTCAGAATTATGTTGCTTTACATACAAGCACAGAAAAAGTATTGAGTTTGCAGACTTTGAAAAATACTGAACTGCAATTGCCTGCAACAAAATTTATAAGAGTGCACAAGTCTTATATAGTAGCGTTGCGGCACATATCATCAATTGAGCGAAGCCGGATATTTATTGGTGATGCGGTTATCCCGATAGGTGATAGTTATCGGGATGCATTTTTTAGGGCGATTGGAAATTCAGCAGAGAAATGAAAACAGTTGCTGCACTTTATATCAAAAAAGACTTGATGTATTACATTTGCAGGCCATGATTAAACGTATACACCGGCACGTTAGAACAGCGCGCTACATTGTTTATAAAGAAACCCTGATTGATTTTAGAGAGCATTTCTGGACGTTTTTGAGCTCTTTTTTTGGAATTGCTTTAATAGGCATTGTTAGCAGCCGGCACGTTAACGCGTCAGACAATCTTTTTCTGATCGGATCATTCGGTGCTTCGTCTGTTTTAATATATGGCGCTATTAATAGTCCGCTGGCGCAACCGCGTAATTTAATAGGCGGGCATGTAGTGTGCGCCATTGTTGGCGTTACTGTTTATAAGCTGATACCGGGGCAGCTTTGGCTATCCTCAGCGTTATCGGTATCCCTGTCAATTGTGTTAATGCAGATGACAAAAACGCTGCACCCACCGGGCGGTGCCACTGCATTAATAGCCAACATAGGTTCTGATAAGATACATGCACTTGGTTATATTTATGTGCTTAACCCGGTGTTGGCTGGTGCTGCCATATTGCTGCTGGTTGCCATTATTTTTAATAACAGTACAAAACACAGGCATTATCCCAATAATAAAAATTGGTATAAAGTGTGGCGCAGATACAGGCGTATCCCCAATTCGCAAAAAAAATAGGGCGCTACGAAGTCTTATTAAGCAGCTTTTAAACTTACGCGGAATGCGTCTCCGCGCGTTAAAAAGCGTTTCACCATGCTAAAAAAAAGGTAAAAAACTCAAGCCATTTCGGTCAATTGATATACAGCGATTTCAGGCAATTTTACAGCTAAACTTCCTGACGAATAAGTAGTTTCATTTTGTTTCACATCAAAATGTTAAATATTTAATAGTCAGAAGCTTGCAGAAACAGGTGTTTCCTTTGTTCGCTTGTATACTATATTTTTGTGAAACACGCGGCGCAGTAAAAAGCTTCGTGCTTGCCAGTACAAAAAACGGCCCTCACCTGTTAAGATGGGGGCCGTTTAAATCATGTTGGTATGCTTACAGATAATTAATGTGCCCTGTAGCGTTAGTGCGGATCTTATAAACTTTGCTCAAGCTTACAATGTAAAGTGTTTTCATATCCTTATCGCCAAAGCAAAGGCTAACCGGGAACTGCGGCAGGTTGATCATGCCAACAAAAGCGCCTTTGTTATTGAATATTTGCACGCCGTAGTAAGTAGCCACATACAGGTTACCATTTTTATCAATTGCCATACCATCGGCACTTGATGAGCGGCCTTTTCTGTCCATTACCAGATCAACCAGGAACAGTTTAGCAAACTGGCGGCCATTGCTGATGGTACCGTCAGGGTTAACATCATAGGCCCAGATGTAGTTGTCTTTTTCGCTCTTAACCGGGTACCATGATTCATCATCATAGCAATTGTTAATGTAAAGCGTTTTGCCATCAGGCGATAACACAATACCGTTAGGCATAGCAAACTCGTTAGGCTTGGTTAAGCGGGTAACTTTGCCGTCACCCGGCGATACATAGTAAACCGCACGGCCAGGCTGAAACTTGGTTGGCTCCATAGTAAACTGCGGATCGGTAAAATAAACACCGCCCTTAGCGTCGGTAATTACATCGTTAGGGCCGTCGATAGATTTTCCATCGTATTTGTTGGCAATCACTTTAACAACCTCGCCTTTGGTGGTCATTTCAACTACCTGGTGGCCCATCATATCGCAAACTATCAGGTTGCCGTTTTTGTAAGGGTACAAACCATTGGTTTGCATTTTACCTGCAGTTATGGCCTTGTAAGTACCGTTTGGATCTATCTCAACAGTTGAGCTCTTTTTAGGGTCGGCGTTAAAATCCTTATCAAAATACATGCTTGACATGTAGATCTTACCGTTCATCCATTTAGGGCCTTCGCTAAATATCAAACCTGGTTTGGTTTTCGTACCGTCTATAAATAATTCAGGTTTGGCACCTGCCGGTATAATAGCATGGTAGGCTGCCGCTGCGGCTTTTTCTTTTTCAAGATAATCTGTGCGTGCAGGCCAGAACATATCAATGGCATCGCAACCCAGATCGCCAATGTTGGCGCCGTGCACCATGTTGTTTGGTATACGCACAACATCGCCGGGTTTCATGGCTTGCTCGCCATCCAGCAAAATCTCATCGCAGCCACCACGCAGTACAAACATCATTTGCTCCTCAGGATGGATATGGCGCTCAAAAACAGAACCCGGGTCCATAGAAATAAAGCTCAGCTGAACGTTTCTGGTAGATATCAGGCGGGTATGCGCGCCTTTAGCAATTGGGGTAAGCTGAATATCGTACAGATCATAAACCTTGTTGGCTTCAATATTTGGCTCAAGTGTGGCCTCAACATCTTTTAACTCTGCAGGCAGATTCTTTACACCGGCCTTGGTCAAATAATCTAAACGGAAGGGGCTGTAAACCTCTAATATTTTAGCACCTGTTGCGCCTGCTGTAACAGCATTTTTACTGCCCTTTTGCAGGTAAACAAAGTCGGTACGCGGTGTACCGGCGTGTTCGCCATCAGGTGCTGCGCGTTTTACCGCTGTCATTGTAACAGCAGCACCATTAACAGTTTGATCAATTGATCCTTCTATAACAAACAAAAGTCTGTCAGCAGGCAGGTTTTCTTCAGGTATTTTGGCGTTAGCATCAAGGGTTATTAAAGCACTCATTAAACCGGTTCCCCAAAAAAGCTTTGCCTTTACACCTGGGTATAATTCGGCGCTGTCTAGGCTGCCGGTGGCTATAACTTTACCTTCGGTTAGGTTAGATGCTATGCCGTTTTGCGGTAGCCCTGTAAGTTCTCTTTTGGTTAACTTGTATTGTTCAATAAGTTCTTCATTCTTTTTTTCCCACTCTGTCGTCGGGGCCGGTTTGCACTGCACAAGCGCCACTGCAAATACTCCCAATAGGCATTTAAAAATGCAGTTGTGGATTGATGATCTTTTCATAGTTTGGTTTGGTGATAATTGATGGGAAAATTAACTATTTCGATTTCAAGTGCCAAATTTCTTTTTTGTTACAAAGGTGATGTTATGCTAATTTAATTAGCAACTTGTTTAATAAATCCTGATATTTATCTGCACATTTGCACACCAGCATATCTGCACATTAAAACAATGGCTAAAACCAGGATAGCATATTTTTGCCAAAGCTGCGGCTTTGAGAGCGCCAAATGGCTGGGCAAGTGCCCGTCATGTCAGCAATGGAATACTTTTGTTGAGGAGGTGCTGGAAAAACCCAATACATCTGTACCCACGTGGAAAGTCAGCACATCTACCACACAACAACGCGCCAATAAACCTGTAGCTGTTGCAGACATTACTTTTACCGAAGAACACCGCCTTCTTACTCCCGATGCTGAGTTTAACCGCGTTCTGGGCGGTGGTATAGTCGCCGGGTCATTGGTACTTATCGGTGGCGAACCGGGTATAGGTAAATCAACCTTAATGCTGCAATTGGCGCTGAATATGCCGGGGCAAAAAGTGCTCTACATATCTGGAGAGGAAAGTGATAAGCAGATAAAGATGCGGGCAGAAAGACTGCAGCCCCCCCCGCCCCCTGAAGGGGGAGCCATTAAGTTGGCTGATATGCTTAAAGCTCCCCCTTCAGGGGGCGGGGGGGGCTGTTGCTACATCCTTACCGAAACGTCCACCCAAAACATATTTAAACAGATAGAAGAGCTGCAGCCAGACTTGGTGGTGGTAGATTCCATCCAGACGTTACACTCTGCACATATTGAGTCAACGCCGGGCAGTGTATCACAAGTGCGTGAGTGTACTGCCGAATTACTGAGGTTTGCCAAGGAGAGCGCTACCCCAGTTTTTTTGATAGGCCATATCACCAAAGATGGTATGATAGCCGGCCCCAAAATACTGGAGCACATGGTTGATACCGTATTGCAGTTTGAAGGCGACCGGCATCATGTTTACCGCATTTTACGTACGGTTAAAAACCGTTTTGGCTCATCGTCAGAATTGGGGATATATGAAATGCTGGGCGAGGGACTGCGGGAGGTTTCTAATCCGTCAGAGATATTATTGTCGCAAAGGGATGAGCCTTTAAGCGGCATAACTATTTCGGCAACGTTGGAAGGCATGCGCCCCATGCTGATTGAAACGCAGGCTTTGGTAAGCACATCGCCTTACGGAACGCCTCAGCGTAATGCCAATGGCTTTGATACCAAGCGCATGAACATGCTACTGGCGGTGTTAGAAAAACGGTGCGGGTTTAAGTTAGGGGCTAAGGATGTGTTTCTGAATATTACCGGCGGCATACGGGTTGAAGACCCGGCGATTGATCTGGGACTAGCGGCTGCCATCATTTCATCGCACGAGGATATACCCATACCGTTTAAAACTTGTTTTGCGGGCGAGATTGGTCTATCTGGAGAAATTAGAGCGGTAAACCGTGTAGAGCAGCGTATTGCCGAAGCGCAGAAGCTAGGCTTTGAGCAGATCTTTATATCAAAGTATAATTTGCCGCAAGGAGGCAAAGGCAAGCAACTAAGCATTGACCTGTCGCGCTATAGCATCCAGATAAAACCTGTAGCCAATATTGAAGAAGTATTTGGTTTGTTGTTTGGATAATCATCAGCATAGTTTTTATGCTGATGATTATCCAAATATTTTAAGGGGTTACAGTAATTGCCAGTTTACGTATCATGTTATTGCTAAAATCGGCAACGTAGGCATTACCGGCTGCATCTAATGTTAAACCCGCTGGCACATTAAAGCGGGCATCGGCCCCCGTGCCGTTTGCAAACCCGGCAGTGTTTAATTTACCCGCCAGTGTATACAGCGCCCTGCTGGCTACTACCAGTTCTAAAATTCGCCCGCCTTTATCAGCTATATAAACGTTGGATTGGCCGTCTGTTGCTACCGCAACCGGAGATCCGATCTGATCGGGCGCTATTAAGCCCCCTGCCACTGTTGAGGTTGTGCCGGTTGTTACATTTACCTTGCGTATGGCTCTGTTGTTCTGATCGGCCACATATAAATTACCCAAAGCATCAACAGCTACAGCTATTGGTCCGTTAAATGATGCTGTGTTATTATCAGAGCTGCTGTTTATATAACGCGCAACACCATCGCCTGCTAAAGTAGTTACGGCACCGGCAGTGCTTATTTTACGAATGCGGTTATTTCCAAAATCGGCCACATATAGATTGCCGGCAGCATCAATAGCAACGCTTCGCGGGCTTCTAAACAGGGCTTTTGACGGATCTGCGTAATCTGCATAACCGTAATCGCCTGTTGCAGAACCGGCAAAGGTACTTACCACGCCGGTGGCGGTTATTTTACGAATAACATTATTACCGGCATCAGCAACATACATATTGCCTGCGGCATCAACGGCCGTTCCGCGTGCACCATAGAACCGGGCAGTAGCCAAAGAGCCGTTGGTATAGCCTCGGTCTGTACCGGTTAATGAGCCTACTGTACCGGCAGTTGAAACAGTTCTTATGGCATTATTAATCACGTCGCTTACTTGTAGTAAACCCGTTGCTTTGTTTAAAACTATAGCTTCGGGCCCGTCAAATCTGGCATCAGAGCCCACCCCATCAGTGTACCCAAATTGTAATGCACCAGCCAGCGTGCTTGCCGTAACATCAATTTTAAAAGTGGTAGTAGGCGTTGTAAAAGAAATTACATCGCCGTAAGCAGTACCGGCTTTGTTAATAACATATGCCCTTGCATAATATTTTGTAGCGGGGGTTAAGCCGGTTATTTTTACCTTAAACGAAGCCACCAGAGAATCTAACACAACTTTTGAATCGGACACCGTTGGGTTTGCGTTGCTTGCACTCCAACAAACTCCGTTTGATGTGATATTACTGCCCTGGAACAAGATCTCGCCGCCAACTTTAACTGAGGTAGGAGCTACATCGCTTAAAACAGGGCTTGTTACTAGAAACGCGGCTATTTCAGGCTCTTCATTCTTGCTACAGCCCATTATCACTGCTGTCAATATTAAAAAACAAGCTAAATTTCTTGATAAATATCTTTTCATGATCACGTTATAATCTTAAGCACGGCACGCGGCTTATTTAATGCTTGTGTGGCCGGGGTACAAAAGTAGTTGTTTAAACGGTTTTGACCGCCTGCCTGCTACAATAAAATTTGTTAAATGTATTTCAAATCAATAACTAATGATTACCCGGCGGGTTTAATTTAACATATATTAACATATTTTGCGCTGGGGGCTGCAATCCATAAAGGCTTGCTAAACGTTTATCTAAGTTATTAAAACTGCGGGGGTGGCTCACATGGGCTCTTAGGGCTCTTGGTGGCTCACCCGGCTCAGAGTCACGTCAACCAAACAACTATGCCCATGGGTAGTCAATATCATTTCCAAATTAATTAATGTTCATATTTGTAGCTTTATATTGCCGTAACGCGTATTCATGAAAAAAATTAAAGAGAAGCATTCTTTAGCCATGCGTTGGTTCCATTGGTTAAACTTTCCGCTGCTAATCATTATGATATGGAGCGGATTGCTTATTTACTGGGCTAATGATGTTTACACCATAACGCTGTTCGGCCATACTTACGTGCGTTTTTTCCCCGTATGGTTTTACGGTGCTTTAAAGATCCCGCACCGCTTATCAGAAGGCATGGCCTTTCACTTTCTGTTTATGTGGTTTTTTACCTTAAATGGCATTTTTTATGTGTTATACACGGCAATATCAGGCGAATGGCGGCAACTGATGCCCAACCGTAAATCGTTTAAAGAGGCGTGGCTGGTTTTGCTGCATGATTTGCATATTCGTAAAACAGCACCTCCGCAGGATAAATATAACGGGGCGCAACGCATAGCTTACACCGCTATAATAATAATGGGCCTGGGCTCTGTTATAACCGGATTGGCTATTTACAAGCCGGTTCAGTTTAATTATATTACGTGGTTATGCGGCGGTTACCATTTGGCCCGGATTTTACATTTTGTATTAACGGTGGGCTACGTATTGTTTTTTGTAATACATATAGTGCAGGTGGTTTTAGCCGGATGGAAAAATTTTAGTTCGGTAATTACCGGGTTTGAAGTGATAGAAGGAAAAAAGGTTTCAAAAATAAAAAAGAGCGATGAGAGCGAAAATAACTAAGAAGCCACTCACCATTGATCAAAGGATCAGCAGGCGAACTTTTATTTCGTTTGGTGCTTTTACCGCTTTATCTGCCAGTGCTTTTTTTTCGTGGCGATGGTTGTATAAGTCGCCAACAGAAGCAGGAGGAGTAACAAAAGGTGCTCATGCCCCGCTGCGCAGAGTATTAAATAATAACGAACAGGTATTTAGAAAAACCTTCAGCCATAAAAACCTGGTTAAAACGTACCCGAGATCAATGGCGGCGAAGGAAGTGCGATACAATAGTTCTATCGGCATGAACCTGAAAGCCCCTTTTGATATTGCAGCCTGGCAACTACAGATAACGAAAGTATCGGGTGAGGTGTTGAATGTTACATTAGATGATTTAAAAGCACTACCCAAAACAGAAATTGTTTTTGCATTTAAATGTGTTGAGGGTTGGGACCAGATCTCGCATTGGGGTGGCGTAAAGTTTACCGATGTGATAGACCATTACAAACTGCATAACGAAACCCAGCTGGCCTACGTAGGTTTGGAAACGCCTGATAAAAGCTATTATGTTGGCCTGGACATGCCCAGTGCCACTCATCCCCAAACCTTATTAGCATACGAGGTTAACGGCCGACCGCTGCCACTTAAACATGGCGCGCCGTTGCGGCTAATTATTCCGGTTAAATACGGCATAAAGAACCTGAAACGCATTGGCATAATCAGTTTCAGCAACACTCGCCCGCGCGATTACTGGGCCGAAAAGGGATATGATTACTACTCTGGCTTATAATTCATGATCGATATAAAACAAAAACTCTATCAGGCTTGCCTGGCGTATGCGCAGCGCAGTATTGATGCAGCGCAGCAAGCAATTAATGAGGCCCAGCAGGCCGCTAAAGACGACACCAAAAGCAGCGCTGGCGACAAATACGAGACCGGGCGCGAAATGGCACAACAGGAAAGTAACCGTAACATGGCCCAACTGCACGAGGCTAATAAACTAAAAGTGCAGCTGCAGCTAGTGCCCGTTAATGCATCAAACACTGTTGAAAATGGCAGTGTTGTTATTACCGATGCCGGGAATTTTTATATTGCTGTAAGCGCAGGCACCTTACAGGTAGAGGGCGTAAACTACTTTGCCATATCGCTTGCATCGCCCATAGGGCAAAAAATGAAAGGATTTAAGCCGGGCGATGGCTTTAATCTTAATGGGAAAAACTACGCTATAAAGCAGGTCATTTAGCCAACATTTGTTTAATGAAACGGTGCCCCTCCGCGGCATTTTATACAGATGTAATTAATCTCTTGAGCTGAAACTAATAAAGACTCAACCCCAAGCCCGCATTGTCACTCAGCAAATATTTGCCATTAGCAAAAGCAGGCATTGCGTAAGGGTTGTTGGTAGTTAAAAAAGGCCCGTCAATATCCGCCCAATCGCATTGTGGTGCTAATGAAGCCGCCGCCAGTGTAGCACAGCTGCTTTCGCTCATGCACCCAATCAGTACTTTTAATCCGCATTGCCTTGCTTTATCAATCATTTGCTTAGCCTCAAACATTCCGCCCGATTTCATCAGTTTAACATTTATGCCGTGATAAACATCAACGGCCTTTTCCACATCGGGCAGGCGCTGAACGGCCTCGTCGCCAATTATTGGGATCGGGCTTTGTGAAGTGATCCACGCGTTACCATCAACATCATGTTTAGGCAAGGGTTGCTCCAATAAAATAACGCCCTGCGCAAAAAGCCACCATATCATCTCTAACGCAAAATTGCGGTCGGTCCAACCTTGGTTAACGTCCACGTAGAGCGGCACATTCGTAACAGATCTGATTGCCGTGATACGCTCTTTATCATCCTCGCCACCCAGCTTAACTTTAATAATTTTGAAATTCCTTGCTTCAAGCGCTTTTGCCCGCATTTCATCAGGGGTATCAATGCCTATTGTAAAACTGGTTGGGGGCATAAGCGCGGGCTTGCTCTGCATTAATTGCCAGCAGGGGGTATTGGTTAATTTGCCATGCAGATCATGTAGGGCAATATCAATCGCCGCCTTAATAGCAGTGTTGCCGGGAGCGATACTATCCAGATAAGCAACTATAGCGGCAAAATCAAAAGGAAGCTTAAACTTCGCTATTTTTACTTTGCTCAAAAAATCTACAGCTGTATTAATGTTCTCGCCCAAATAAGGCACCATAGAAGCTTCGCCATACCCTATAACACCCTCATGTTCCAGTTGTACCAGCATTAAAGGCGTTGATACCCGCGAATGCCCGGAAATGTTAAAGGTGTGTTTGAGTAATAGATCAAAAGGCTGGTAGCTTAGCTTCATAATGTACTGCCAAAGCTAAATATTCTTTTGGAAATGTATTGTGCTGAACAGTGCCTGCAAACCCAGCTATGGATGAATATAAAGTAATTTCGCCGATGATCAACCTAACTTCAAATTTTTCACCGCTCCAAATTACCCATTCACCGAGTTGTTGAACAGGCTAACCTATTTTGCATGTGCTGATTTTAGTTTGTACATTACTTTTGATTCAACAAACAAAACAAAAAACTAAAACAATACTAAAATGGACTTCTATAACAACCCTTACATGTCACTACCCGGCGTAACAACCGAAGAGCTTACCTTTTTACAACAAGCCACAGCCGAGCTGAGTGAAAATCAAAAGAAACACTTTTACATGATCTATACAGGCAAACGCAAAAGCCCGCAGGATCTGTTAATATTCACCTTGATTGGCTTTTTTGGTGTAGCTGGTATACAGCGTTTCCTTGTAGGACAAATAGGCATGGGTGTTCTTTACTTCTTTACCGGTGGCCTTTGTTTTATCGGAACCATTGTTGACTTAGTAAATCACAAACAATTAGCTACAGATTTTAACCGCAAAATGGCTTACGAGAGTTTCCAGATAGCTAAAATGGGCGCATAATTTTTAACTTATAATCATCATGAAAACACAATACAAACAATCAACTAAAACCCTGTTATCAAATTTTGATAAACAACTGAAGAACATTATAATGAATGATCTTAACGCCATAAAAGGCAGATCGGCCAGAAAAAAATAAGGATAGTTTAATTCTATCCAAAAAGGATCAAAACAAGGTAAGTCGTGGTAAACTTTAAAGGGTAGGACCACAGAAAATATTACCGGTGTTTTGATCCTTTGTGGTTTTTGACGATTTCGGTGTTTTAAAACATCGAGCCACATTGCTACCTTAGAGCAATTATGAAACTTTCTCAAATTACCACGTACCTTGAAAGCCTGGCCCCGCTGGCCTACCAGGAAGATTACGATAACGCAGGCGTTATTGTGGGCCATCCTGATCAGGAAATACACCAGGCGCTGATATCCCTTGATTGTATTGAGGCGGTTGTTGATGAGGCCATTGCCACGGGTTGTGAGCTTATTATATCCCACCACCCCATCGTTTTTAAAGGCCTAAAAAAGTTTAACGGCAAAACCTATGTAGAGCGCGTGGTTGAAAAAGCTATCCGTAATAACATAGCCTTATATGCCATCCATACCAATCTGGATAATATACACACCGGCGTTAATGCCCGTATTTGCCAAACTTTGGGCCTGCAAAACTGCCACGTTTTAGCGCCCAAACAAGGTCTGCTTAAAAAACTGGTAACCTACGTTCCTGATGTGCATGCCGAACAGGTGCGGAATGCCTTGTTTCATGCAGGGGCAGGCAACATAGGTAATTACAGCGAGTGTAGTTTTAGCAGCGCCGGTAGCGGCACGTTTAAGGGCGGCGACAATAGCAACCCCTATGTTGGCCAGCCCGGCGAGCGCCATACCGAAAGCGAAGTAAAAGTAGAAACAGTTTACCCCGCCAATTTAGAAAGCAAGATATTGATGGCATTGGTATTAGCACATCCATATGAGGAGGTAGCGTATGATCTATACACACTAACTAATCAGCACCAGCAGGTAGGATCAGGCATGGTGGGCGAACTGGAATTACCGATGGACGAGGAAAGATTTTTGTTAATGATAAAAGAAAAATTGCATGCACAAGTGATAAGACATACCCAACTACGCCATAAAACTGTAAAAAAAGTAGCCGTTTGCGGCGGCGCGGGCGGCTTTTTACTAAAGCAGGCCATAGCTGCTGGGGCAGACTTTTTTGTTACCGCTGATTATAAATATCATGAGTTTTTTGATGCCGACGGAAAGATAGTAATTGCTGATGTGGGACACTTTGAAAGTGAGCAATTTACACAGCAACTATTGTTAGAAATAATTCAAAAGAAATTTAGTAACTTTGCCGTCCGTTTAACAGAAATAAATACAAACCCTGTCAAATATTATATTTAATGGAACAAACCGTAGAACAGAAGCTTAAAGCTTTATACGAACTTCAAACCATCCACACAAAAATTGATAAGATGCGCCAGGTAAGGGGTGAGCTACCTATGGAGGTTGCCGACCTAGAGGATGACGTTGCCGGTTTGGAAACCCGCATTCAAAAAATAAAAAGTGAGCTGGATGATCTGGAGGATGATATAGTTACCCGCAAAAACGTTATAAGAGACGCGCAAGCTAACATCAAAAAATATGAGACGCAGCTAAACGAGGTTAAAAATAACCGCGAGTATGATGCGATATCAAAAGAGGTAGAGATACAAGGCCTTGATATACAGGTAAGCGAAAAAAAGATCAGAGAGTTTGGGTTTGAGATCACTTCAAAAACTCAGGTTTATGAGAAAGCTTTAGCAGACCTTGATGCCCGCAAAGCTGACCTTGACGCTAAAAAAGCAGAGTTGGATACTATTACTTCTGAAACCGAAAAAGAGGAGACAGAGTTAATAGCATTAGCCGATAAAGCTATCCCGAATATTGAAGACCGTTTATTATTTGCTTACAACCGCCTGCGTAAAAACGCTAAAAACGGTTTAGCTGTGGTAACCATTCAGCGCGATTCGTGCTCAGGCTGTTTTAACCAGATCCCGCCTCAGCGCCAATCAGACATACGCCAACGTAAAAAGATCATTGTTTGCGAGCATTGCGGACGTATATTGATCGACGAGCAAATGGCTTTAGAAGAAGAAGAAGCTAACGCATAAGCAATAAGAAGTATTTAAATGTGAAGCGATGGGTTTAGACACCATCGCTTTTTTTGTTGGCAAGCATTTGAACGTATACTCTATACCGTCGCTTTACCGTGGTACACGGAGTGCTGGAATAATTTAAATTTGACTAAAGCCGCTTGTTTGCCTATTTCTCCCTGCCATAAATGGCATCTTCCAGTCGCACCATAAATCTTCATTTCCGTTGGTTTCAACCAACTGATAAATAGCTCGCCAACCAGAGGCTTCGGCCGAAACATCATCCAAGTTTATAGCCCGTCTCCGCGCACCCAGTCTTCACCCATAAACTGTTGACATTTAGCACAATGTTAACAAATAAATGATACTGCATTGATGTTAATGTGGATTGTTATGCCTTATTTTTATAAACCTCAATCCAAGGTTTCACAAAGTTCACCAAAACTATCTTTTATGACCTGGAGAAAATTTAGCGGCGAGATCATCCAATTGCCCATTATTGAAGAAGTAGAAGCGGCTATAGAGCGCGAAACCCTGTTAGGTAACAAGCTAAAAGTGTGCATTGGTACCGATTCGCAGGTGAAAGGCACCGTAACCGATTTTGCCACCGTTATTGTTTTTTTACGCGAGGCAAGGGGCGGCTTTATGTTCATTCACCAGGAACGCACCAGCCAAAAGATGAGCATTAAAGAGCGTATGTTATCTGAAGTGCAAAAATCTATTGATACGGCTTACAGTCTTTGCGATCTGCTTGATCTGTATGATGTTGATCTGGAAGTACACGCTGATATTAACACTAACCCTATGTTTAAATCAAACCAGGCTTTGCACGAGGCTATGGGGTACATTTTAAGCATGGGCTTTGTGTTTAAAGCCAAACCCGAAGCATTTGCCAGCTCGTACTGCGCTAATAAGATGGTGCAGTAGTCATTATTGGTCTTATTCAAAATAAATCCGGTCTAATCTTATTAGTGGCTGAATTTTTGTGCACTTTGGAGCGTGAAAACATACCACCTAAAATTTGAGCAGAAACTTCCCATCCCATTAGCCGAAACGTGGGACTTTTTTACTTCCCCTTTAAATTTAGCTAAAATAACACCGCCGCAAATGTCATTTGAGGTAACTTCTGTTTTTGCACCGGGTGAAAAGGTTTACCCGGGCATGATCCTTACCTATAAAGTGTCGCCTTTGCTGGGCATTAAACTTAACTGGGTAACCGAGATAACGCATGTTAAGGAGCTGGATTATTTTGTAGATGAGCAACGCTCCGGTCCATATAAAATTTGGCATCATGAACATCACTTTAAAGAAATTAAAGGCGGTGTGTTAATGACTGATATTTTAAATTACGCCGTTCCTTTTTGGGTTGCAGGCCAGATAGCCAACAAACTTTTTGTACAGAATGAAATTAAAAAGATATTCGCCTATCGAGAAAAGGTAATTAATGAAATGTTTGGTGCTTATAAAGAGCGGGATTAGTTTATAAAGCAAGCTCAATAGCGGGGTCCCAAAAAACAGTTTTAAAATCCTGCACTTGGTCGTCTTTTACCTTTATGCCTTCGGCTTCCAGCAGGCTTTGCATGGTATCACCACCGAAATGAAACTTTGCTGTCAATAATCCTTGTCTGTTTACTACCCTATGTGCCGGTACCGATGGACTTGCTGATCCGGCGGCTTGCATGGCATACCCCACTATGCGCGATGAGCCTTTGGTGCCTAAATAGCTGGCTATAGCACCGTATGAAGTAACGCGACCTGCCGGTATCTGCCGGGCCACATCATACACATTGTCAAAAAAGCCGTAGTCGGGCATCAGTTATTGAAAGGAAAACTTAAGGTAATTAATATTTTTATTATGCGCCAGATATTTTTTTTCGTAATAGGTTTTTATAGATAAAACCTCGTTTGCAAATTCAGAATTATAAAGGTCTGCCGTGTTAATGTGAAGGTTTAACCCCAGTTCGGCTATTTTTTCAGCAGTGTAGGCATAAAAACCGTCGTTATCGGTTTTTAAGTTGATAGATCCACCCGGTTTTAGTACGGCGCGATACAGATCTAAAAAGCGCGGCGAAGTAAGGCGTTTTTTTTCGCGGCTCAATTGTGGTTGTGGATCAGGGAAAGTGATCCAGATCTCGTCCACCTCGCCCGTTGCAAAATAATCAGTTAGGTTTTCTATCTGAATGCGCAAAAACCCGACATTGTTAACCCCTTCTTCTAAAGCGGTTTTGGCACCGCGCCAAATACGGTTGCCTTTGTAGTCAACGCCAATAAAGTTCTTATCAGGGAAAAGCTGTGCCAGGTTAACTGTATACTCACCCTTACCGCAGGCTAGTTCCAACACAACAAGGTTATCGTTTTTAAAAAACGCTTTGGCCCAATTGCCTTTTAACGGCTTACCTTCATCTAATTGAAAAACGTTACTAAACGTTTCTATCTCGGCAAATCGCCTCAGTTTGTCTTTTCCCATGCCCCTAAATCTCCCCTAAAGGGAGACTTTGTTAAACAGTTTATTATTTTATTCTTTCATACTACCGCCTTGTTTAAGCCTCCCCTTTAGGGGAGGTTTGGAGGGGCTCTTACTTTATCCCATAATGGTCAGCCATCAGCTTTTCAAACAAGCCGCTGGGCAACGCTTTTTTTAACGTTATCGCTATAGTTTGCCCGATAGCTCCCACCAAATATTGGCGCGATGGACTTGACTGCCCCACAATTTTAACCAATTGCTTACCGATAGCCTGCGGATCAGACCCTGCGGCTTCGTCTTTTTCCATACTGGCAACTGCTACGTCATACTGGCTTTTTAACGCAGCGTTATCAACCGTAAAAGCTATCTTCTCGCGGTTGCTGCTAAAGTCTGATTTAAAATCGCCGGGGTTAATGGTTACTATTTTTATACCTGTTTTAACCAATTCCATGCGCATACTTTCTGAGTAACCTTCAATAGCATATTTTGATGCACTGTACATACTTTGGTAGGGTAAACCAAACAAGCCACCTAACGAGCTGATGTTTACTACAGTGCCTGTATTTTTTTTCAGCATTTCAGGTATCAGTTTACTACACATACGCACCACGCCAAAAAAGTTTACCTCAAACTGCTGTTTGGCTTTATCAACCGGCATTGCGTAGGCCGGGCCTGCAATGCCATTACCGGCATTGTTAACCAATACATCAATTTTACCTTCGGCTTTAATTATTGCGGCTACTGCCGCGTCGGCAGATTCATCACTTGTAACATCCAGTTCTATCAGCTTAAAAGGAACACTTTTAGCTTTTGAAATATTGCGTGTAGTGCCATAAACAGTATGTCCCGCATTGTGCAGGGCAGTAGCGCTGGCCAGGCCAATGCCCGATGATGCGCCGGTAACCAAAATAACTTTGCTCATTTTTAAGGTTTTGTTTGAGCACCAAATATAGTATTTTGAGTTTGCAGTTTTGAGTTTGCAGTTTGCAGTAAATTAGGTTAGCCGTATGCATTTGTCAGTAGTTTTTTGTTAGTGTTTCTATCAGTATGTAAATTCTTATTTTAGTTGCTGCCAACCGCAAACTGCCTACTGCAAACTGCCAACTAAAATGACTAATATTACGGCATGAAATATTACGGATTGATCGGCTTTCCGCTTTCGCATTCTTTCTCCAAAAAATATTTTGCCGAGAAGTTTAAGAAGGAAAATATTACCGACGCTGTTTATGATAACTATCCGTTAGAGGATATTAAGGGTTTGCAGGACCTGCTGGATGATCATCCAGATCTTTGTGGGCTTAACGTTACCGTTCCACATAAAAAAAATGTGCTGCGTTATTTGGATTGGATAGAGCATGATGCCCGTAAAGCTGGCGCAGTAAACTGCCTGCGCATCAGAAAAGAGAGCCCCGTATTAGCAGCTTTCTCTGGCGAGGTTGGCGTTAAAGACCATGATTTCAGGTTAGAAGGATATAACACAGATTTGTATGGTTTTGAGATGTCATTAAAACCCCTGCTAAACAGACATCACGAAACGGCATTGATATTAGGCGACGGTGGCGCAGCGCAGGCCGTTAAATGTGTGCTTGAAAACCTGGAGATACCCTACCAGACTGTTACGCGTAAAGCGCATGGGAGCAATGTTTTATTTGAGGATTTGAAGCCGCATCATATCAAAAACAACAAGCTAATAATAAACACCACACCATTAGGTACTTATCCTAATGTTGATGATTTCCCCCCGATTCTGTACGACGCCATTACAGAAGATCACTTGTTGTATGATCTTATTTATAATCCGGAAGAAACAGTGTTCTTAAAAAATGGACGCGAGCAGGGCGCTGCAACCAAAAACGGCTATGAAATGCTGCTTTTACAGGCCGAAAAATCATGGGAGATATGGAACTCGGAGGAAAAACACCCGTGAAGTGGCCCTTTTTGATATTAGTTGCTGTGCTTCTTATTACCGCCTGCGGTAGCGAAGCTAACTACGCACCCAAGCCACGTAGTTTTTACAGAGTAAACTTCCCCGAAAGGGCTTATCAACAATATGTTTCCGGTAATCCTTTCGCGTTCAATTATCCAAAATATGCTGTAATGGAGCGCGATACCCTATCACGTACAGCAGGAAAATTAATTAACATGAAAACGCTGTTGAACATGCAGTTTCCACAGTTTAACGCCACCCTACACCTCAGCTACGAGACCATTCCTAACAAGAAAATATTTGATAAACTTGTAGAAGATGCGCACATATTCGCCTTTAAGCATACGGTTAAGGCAACAGGTATTGACGAGGCTATAATACGTTACCCAGACCGTAAGGTTTACGGCATTTATTATACCATTGATGGTAATGCCGCATCGTCTGTGCAATTCTATTTAACAGATAGCGTTAAAAACTATTTAAGGGGTGCCCTCTATTTTAACAGCGAGCCACGTTTAGATTCCATTCAGCCTGTGCTGAACTTTGTAAAGCAGGATGTGGATGTAATGATAAAAAGCTTTAGATGGAAATAGATCGATGTCGGATTTATCAATACACGCATAGCCTAAATTACGGGTGAAAAAAATAAAAATCCGAAATCAAAATAAATCCGAAATCCGAAATAAAAAATGGCTGCCATACAAATATTCCCTAATAACCCCTTCGAGGAAAACACCTACATCGCGTATGACGAGACTAGCGAATGCGTAATAATTGATCCGGGAATGTATACAGCTTCGGAACAAAACGCCGTGATTAGCTTTATTAAAGATAATGCCTTAAAACCTGTTGCGTTGCTTAATACCCATTGCCATATTGACCATGTGCTGGGCAATAAACTGGTATTTGATCTATATGGTTTAAAGCCACAGTTTCACCGGGGCGAGTTGGACGTTTTAGAGGCTGTAGTTGCTTACGCCCCGCAAATGGGCCTGCGTTATGATCCCTCGCCTGTACCCGACGAGTTCCTGTCAGACGAGGGGTGGATAAACTTCGGCAACGCTACTTTTCAGCTTATTTTCTGTCCCGGTCATTCACCGGCGCATTTGTGTTTTTATGACGAAAAAGCCAACCAGTTAATAGGCGGCGACGTATTGTTCAGAGGCAGCATAGGGCGGGCCGACCTGCCCGGAGGTAATTACGAGCAACTTCTTTCCAACATCCGGGAAAAACTGTTTACCCTTCCCGATGATTGTGTGGTTTATCCCGGGCATGGCCCGGCAACTACCATTGGCTTTGAAAAACAATACAATCCGTTTTTTTCTTAGCATATGTGTTAGGTTGTACGTGTTACGTTATACGTTTTATGTAGTTTTGCCATATAAGTATTACGTTATACGTCTTACGTTTTGTCTCAACACAGCTGGTATCAACGTATAACTTACAATGTAAACGTATAACAAACAAAACTTGAACACCTCCATCTATATAGCCAAACGGTATCTTTTCGCAAAAAAGAAAACCAATGCTATTAATATTATTTCGGGCATTTCAATGGTGGGCGTTTTTATTGGAAGCGCTACGCTGATTATTATACTGTCGGCATTTAATGGCCTGGAAGATGTTATCCTTAAGTTATACAGCAACTTTACACCTGAACTAAAAATTGAGGCGCGTTTAGGTAAAACCTTCAATCCAGAAACACCTTATTTTAATTCGCTAAAAAAAGATAAGCGCATGTTCTCTTTTACCCAGGCTTTAGAAGAAAAGGGCATGGTTAGGTACCGCGACAAGACCTTTATTGCTAACATTAAGGGCATGAGCGACGATTTTTTGAAAAACAGCAACCTTGATAGCGCTATACAGGATGGCGGATTTGTTTTAAATGCCGACGGAAAACCCTTTGCGGTGATTGGCACCGCTGTACAAAACAGTTTGTCGGTTAACGTGCATGATGGGCTTACACCTATGGTTATTTATTCGCCTAAGCGCACAGCAAGCAGTGGTTCCTTAAACCCAATGGACGAGTTCAGGGAGGCGTTGATCTACCCATCAGGCGTATTTGCCATACAGCAGGAGTTTGATGATATTGTTGTGGTGTCGCTAGCTTTTGCACGCGATCTGCTGGGAGAACCAAATATGGTCTCGTCCCTGGAGCTTACCTATAAGCAAGGTGCAGACATTGATGACATACAAGAAGCAATACAGGAAAAAATTGGTGATGAGTTTACCGTTAAAAACCGCAAGCAGCAGAACGTTGAGTTATACAAAACACTCAACTTTGAACGATGGTCTATATTTATGATACTTACTTTTGTACTGATAGTAGCCATATTTAATATAGTGGGCACACTTACCATGCTGGTAATTGATAAACGGCAGGATATAGCCATTTTAACCAGCATTGGTGCAGACAAAAGCTTGATAAAACGTATATTCTTTTTTGAGGGAATGATGATATCCATGATAGGTTGTGTGGCAGGGCTGGCTATTGGCCTTATATTTTGTTTGTTGCAGCAACATTTTGGATTTATAAAAATGAGCGAAAATGTGGCGCTTGTAGATGGCTACCCGATTAAGATAATTGCAAACGATTTTACATTAGTTTTGCTGACGGTAAGTATCGTTTCCTTAATAGCTTCGGCCATAAGCGCCCGTTTAAGTGTTAAAGGATTAGACGATATCAAACATGATTTGTAAATTTACGGCATGGGCATTCTGCGTATAAGTTATTTTGGGGTTGTAGTTTGCCTGTTAATTATTGGGTTGAGTTCATGCAGTGATGAAAAACAGAAGGCTGCAAACCCCGTTGTTATTAAAGGTTTATACAGTTTTGGGCCCGAAGCAGCGCTTTTTATAGACTGTGCTACAGGCAAAGAATACTGGACGGCTGATAGTTCTGCTAAACTGGAGCTGCAATATTCGCAGATGGGCTTTGAAAAACCTTACGAGTCTGTTTACATAGAGGTTGAGGGTGCTATCAAGCCTTCAGCAAAAGGGGGCCCGGCCTCTGCTTATGACAGCACATTAACGGTTACAAAACTTATCAGCATTAAAAAGGATATTCCCGGGGGTATTTGTAAATAATGCCGTATGGTTAGGGCTTTTAAAATTGAATTTAATTGCTTTTTTTGTATAAAACTCATTTGCCTGTTTGGCGTTAAATAAATTACTATGGAGTCAAAACGTCAACAAAAATTTGCCGGTGTAATTCAGGAAGATCTTGCGGCTATATTTCAGCGCGAAGGCATGAATTATTTGCCTAACACACTGGTAACTATAACCAAGGTGCGCGTTACGCCTGATCTGGCCATTGCCCGCATTTTTTTAAGCTTTTTTAACAGCGGTGATATTGCCCAGGCGCTGCATACGGTTAAGTCGCACGCCTCAGAGATACGGTACAAACTAGGCGCCCGCATTAAAGATCAGGTAAGGGTAATACCGCAACTTGAGTTTTTTGTTGATGACACCAGTGAGTACGTGGAGCGCATGGATAAAATTTTTGATAAGTTAAGCAAGGAAGAGCGCCAGCCAGACAGCGAGTAAGCTTCCACCGCTAGTAAGCCATAGAACGGAGCTACGTCAGCCAGCATCGCTTCGTGCTCCTTGCCTGATATCATCTGCTATTACAAAAAACACCTTGCTGTATAAATTCACAGCCACAGTATATTTAACATCGGTATATTTGCTGCATGACAGCTGCCGAGATCAACAAGAAATGGAAAGAACTACAAGAACGTATCGCTAAAGATTTCGACAGTGATACGCCCGATGTTAAGGTAATGCTGTTTTTAATAGGCGTGCAGGAACTGGGGCAAGGACCAAAAAAATTCAGCAAGCGGCAAAAGGAAGAGTTGATGCATATTGCTACGTGCAAGCTGATGAGCCTGATGGGTTTTTACGAGTTGGAGGGGCTTGATCAAGACGGCTGGCCACACTGGAAACTGATTAAAACCATACCCAACTATACACTGCTGGAGCAGGAAATGCTGATGAGGTCATTGATAATAAACTATTTTGATGAACTGGAAGGATGAGAAAGGTATTTACCCTTTGTTTGCTACTCCTGGCAGTTAGCAGCTTTGCCAAAAGGCCAAATTACTATGTGCGAATTAAAACAGTGTATGGCGAATGCATCATTCGTTTATATAATGAAACGCCGTTGCACCGCGACAATTTTGTTAAACTGACTAAAAAAGGGCATTACAATGGCACGCTGTTTCACAGGGTAATACAAAACTTTATGATACAGGGCGGCGACCCCGACTCGCGCGATACCGCCAAAAATAAACCGGGCATGGAGCTGGGCAATGGCGATGTGGGCTATACCGTTCCTGCAGAGTTTAGAGATAGCCTTTTTCATAAACGTGGGGTATTGGCTGCCGCGCGGGATGATATACCGAGCAAAGCTTCAAGTGGTTGCCAGTTTTACATTGTAGAGGGTAAGCGTTTTACTGATGAGGACCTTGACAAACTTATACAAACCCGCATGAAAGGACGGCAAATCCCGCCTTCGCAGCGATCAGTATACAAATCCGCCGGAGGCTCGCCGCATCTTGACCAAAATTATACCGTTTACGGCGAGGTGGTAAGTGGCCTGGATATGGTTGATTTGATTGCCGCTGTAAAAAAAGACAAGAACGATAGACCGCTAACCGATGTACCTATGACAGTATCCTTGCTGAAACGGAGCGAATGCAGAAGGTTGGATAAAATACTTTCTCCCACGCTCTAAGGCCGTTTTATTTCGAATTTCGAATGTTCAATTTCGGATTTGAAATATATATTTAGAGCTTAATTTAATAATCCAATAGTGTTTAAATTCGAAGTTGAATATCCGAAATTCGATATCACATCATGAAGATCATTACCTATAACGTAAACGGCATCCGTTCTGCCATTAATAAAAACTGGCTGGCCTGGCTGCAAGCTACTAATGCCGATGTTGTTTGCCTGCAGGAAATTAAGGCTACACCCGATGTACTGACGGATCTGCACCTGGTTGAGGCTTTAGGCTATCAGCATTATTGGTTCCCGGCTGAAAAGAAGGGCTATAGCGGCGTTGCCATATTAACCAAACGCACTCCCAACCATGTAGAATACGGTTGTGGCATTGCTGATTTTGACCGCGAGGGCCGCAGCATCCGGGTTGATTTTGATGAGGTATCGGTAATGAGTGTGTATTTTCCATCCGGTTCAAGCGGCGAGGAGCGCCAGATCTTTAAATTCCGTTTTTTGGATGAGTTTGGTAAATACTTAACACTGCTTAAAGTAGAACACCCCCGTTTAGTTATCTGCGGCGATTATAATATTTGCCATAAACCTATTGATATTCATAACCCTAAATCAAACGCAAATTCTTCCGGCTTTTTACCCGAGGAACGGGAGTGGATGGAGAATTTTATAGAGTCGGGCTTTGTAGATACTTTCAGGCATTTAAATAAGGAGCCCCACAACTATACATGGTGGAGCTTCCGGGCTAACGCCCGCGCCAAAAATTTAGGCTGGCGCATAGATTACGCTATGGCCAGTAAAGAGCTGGAAGAAAACATTAAACGTGTTGCCATTTTGCCCGAGGCGAGGCACTCTGATCATTGTCCGGTTTTGGTTGAGATGGATTTTAGTCTGTAAGCTCCCTGTTTTAGTTTATTTTTAGGTTGTTTGGGGATGTCGCCTTTGCATATGACTGCGCAACACGAAAAAATACGCGCACGTTTTAGCAATGTTCACCAAAATTCTCTTAATAATTGCGCACCATCATTAAAAATATTGGAAGCTTATTAACAATTATTTCCATAATGCTTAAAAGTGTTATGTGCTGGTAAATAGAGAAACTTTATTTTTCGGCTTTGCGTTTAATTATTAACTAAATTAAACGTAAACGACTATGCCAAATATAATTTTATCGTCTCTGTACCTCATTGTACCCACAGTCTGTATCGCTATTTCATACCTGTTAACGGCTCGGCACCGGAGTATATAAGTAGGTTATTTGATAAGGATATTTATCGCTGGAGTTTTAACTGTTCCCCGGGTGTAACAAATTCGTCCTCCCGCCGTCCAATTTATAACCAAGCCCTTGCTTATGAACCGGAAGATCAGTCTTTTCAAAAAAAACGCCGACAAACCCAAAGTTAAAAAAAGCAAAACCCGCGAGTGGGTTGATGCCCTGGTATTTGCCCTGGTGGTTTCAACAGCCGTGCGTGGACTGTTGTTTTCGGCCTACGCTATTCCATCAGGCTCAATGGAAGGGACACAATTGCCCGGCGATTATTTGTTTGTAAGCAAAATAAGCTATGGTCCGCGTATTGCTATCACCCCTTTTGCTATTCCTTTTACCGAGCCTGTTGTGGGTGGCGTAAAAACCTATTGGAGCGGTGTTCAACTGCCCTATATGCGCCTGCCGGGGTTTTCATCGCCCCAAAAAGGAGAGATAGTGGTTTTTAACAAACCAGATGAAGCGGGACCGGAATATAACATCCCCATTGATGAGCGCACTACTTTAATAAAACGCTGCCAGGCCACACCCGGCGATGTGCTGAGCATTGTGAACGGACAAGTGTATATAAACGGCAAGGCTATGCCAAACGCGCCAAAGGCGCAAACATCATACGCAGTAGTTACAGACGGTGCGGACCTTAACCCCAAGATGCTGGAGGACATGCATATTACCGTGCGGGGGCAATATAGCGCCAACACTTTCGAGATGATCATTCCGGGCGACCAGCTGGCGGCTTTTAAAAGCATAGCCAACATAAAAGGTGTTCAGGCTATGGTACAAACAGCGGGTATGTATGATGCCGGGGTGTTTCCGCATAATGAACGTTTTAAGTGGAACATGGATAACTACGGACCGCTTAGAATGCCCGCTAAGGGATGGACAGTTGCGCTTAATGACTCTACGCTTACCTTATACCGCCGCGCTATTGAGGTGTATGAGAACAACAGGGTGGCGGTAAAAGGCAATGACATTTTCATTAACGATAAAAAAACCAATAGCTATACTTTTAAAATGGACTACTACTGGATGATGGGCGATAACCGTCACGATTCATTAGACTCAAGGTTTTGGGGTTATGTGCCCGAGGACCATATCATAGGGAAGGCTAAGGTAACCTGGTTCAGTACAGACTCAACCCAAAATATTTTAAACCGCATACGCTGGAACCGTTTGATGCGGCCCATAAAGTAGAGTGTTTCACAAAAATATATAACACAATAGAAACGGGCGAAACGCAATTTATAATAAACCGCTGATTATTAAATGTTTGATTTTTGCGAGGAAACGCCGTGAAACTACTTATTCGTCAGTTTTTTTAGCTGTAAAATTTCATCAACTTTCTTAAAATCAAATATTTACAGAAAGCTCAATTTTACACTTGTTGATGAAACGCTTTTGGCCCGTTTTAATAGTTGGATGTCATTACCACGCGCCTCAGTTTTGTCATAATAAACAACAACCGCCAACCCCGCTCAAACACCAATAAGGCGGAAATTATTCATACATAGTTGCTGCCAACAATATATCGGCGAACACTTGCCAATTTATATTTTGTGGCACTGGAAGCTTATTATTGATATAATACCCCTCCATAGATTCTGTCCATCGTTGGGCTGCATCCAGATAATCCGGTAACGTAATATTTTCCCACTCATTTTGATGGTCGTTAAAATATTTAATTAATAATTCTAAAAATCGTAAAAAATCTTCTTTATTAGTAATGCTTTGTTGATTGAATGATTCTATCATAATTTATTTATTTAATAATCATTGTTTTTCCATTGCCAGGTTTCAATATAATGTATTTCCCCCCGCCAATTCAAGCGCGCGCTTATGCTACAACAATTACTTACTAAACACCTCCACCAAAATCTCCTGCTCATTTTTAACGTCAACAATATAATCCCCCTTGTCCCCGGCGTGCTTATGCGAAAACACACGCTGTTTATCAATGCTTGGCGATAGGTCGCGTTTGCGCAGGTAGTCTGCCCAGGCTTTTTTATCGTCGTCAGTAAGCGTGCCGCGACTTTGTTTTTCAGTCATGGCAATCATAAAAGGTTCGCGCGAGTTGCTGGTCCAGCGGGTAGCATCCTGTCTTACTTCAACTTTATAGCGGCCCTCAACGGGCCCTTGATTTTTAGGTACTAAAAATCTGCCCAATTCACCCGTGCCGGTATTTCTAATAAAAACAATAGCCGGTGGGGCATCTTTATTGTCCACAGGTGTTAGTATCACCATGCCATCAAGCAGGGGTTTGCCATCTAATTTTACAACACCCGCCAGGCTAACCTGTGGCCTGGCGGTTAGGTAGCCGCCCGCTTTCATCCAGTTATGCAGTAGGTTTGTCCATTCACCCAGTACCGGGTCGCCCAGGGCAAAGCCGGTTCCGTGTATGCCGTTCCTGAAAAAATGCGCCTCTACCGGCGCGTTCGCTTTGTATAAACGGGTGTACATATCCAGCATACCGGTTTGGCTGCCCTTGTCTTCAACTGTACCATACATAAATGTTGGCGGCATGGCGGCTAAGGCAGCCTGGTCAACGTTTTCTGGGATGCGGGTAGAGCCGTAGGCGAGGATCAAAAAGTTGGGTTTTGTTGACAAAGCACTCAAGGCATCTGTTCCATCCATCTTTACCGGATTTAATGCCATATCTGCTATCAACGTTGCCCCTGCAGAAAAACCAACAGCACCCACACGATCGGCGGATAGGTTATATTCAGCAGCATGTGCACGTATATACTGCATCCCCCGCTGCCCGTCGGCCAGCCATTCATTGCGGCTATAAAGCGGTCTTAGTCTGTAGCGTAGCAAAAACGCGGTAATGCCATGCTCCTTTAGCCATTGAGCAACCAGCACCCCTTCGTGGTCAACCGCGCGGATGGTAAAACCCCCACCGGGCACTACAAGCACAGCCGCACCGTTACGTTTTGATGCCTCAGGAATAAAGGGAATTATAGCAGGTTTATCTTCGTCGCTTACGCCTGTGGCTCCCGGTGCGCCCCCGGGCCATAATAGTATCGGATCGGCCAGTTTTTGCGCAAGGGCATTAAGTGACAGCGCTGTAAAAACTACAGCGGCAAGCAGGCAATTAAATTTCATTTAAAATTGGTTTATAAATAAAGTTAGCTAAAATCTGAACGATTTAGACTAACTCAAAATTTATACGGCTAATACAAATTAATTAGTAACCAAAGATGTTGTTTGAACCCTCTGCCATATAAACAAATTGTTTCGGAAATATTATCAATAGGTTAATTTTATATAATCTGCTTTTATGGTGGTGACAAATAGCTATTTTACCTGCTAAATTTTGCTTACAAAATGATAATTGTAATTGTAGCAGTTGTTTCATTAGTGTTACTGCTGTTGTTTTTTCACACCATTATACCTAAAGATATTCCGGTTGTTTTTTGGGCCAAGGTCGAGCTTTTTTGGGTACTTATATCTTTTATGGGCGTAATATACGGTACCATTGAAGTGCTGGGTATAGATAAGAAAGGCGAGTACGAAGAGCGCCATGATGTTGCTCGTATGGAGTTTCAGGAAGCGCAGATACTTTTGG
>Ga0247814_10000032_pt1 | contig 152961 bp, 139 predicted proteins | sample UWRJL179409R1_FD_179947 | JGI IMG/M metagenome (GOLD analysis project Ga0247814, IMG submission 179947) | Plant litter microbial communities from Arlington Agricultural Research Station in Wisconsin, United States - UWRJ-L179-409R-1 | ecosystem: Environmental > Terrestrial > Plant litter >... | reverse complement strand
CATGGCACGTTGCGCGCCGGTCGGCCGGATCAACCTCGTGACGCTGACGCCTGGACCTGGCAGGGACAGGCGTTGACCAATGTCTGGCAAGACAATCCTCGCGCTGACTGGCGGGCGTTCGATGTGGCCGATCAGCCGGGCGCGCCGATTCGTCAGGCGGCGGCGTTCGTTGCTGTGCACCAGGACGCTGCGTCGGTGGCCAGGGCGCGTATTGCGGTAGAGAACATTCGGGGACCGCTGTTGCTGATTTCCGGTGACGACGACGGGTTCTGGCCATCGACCGCTTATTGCGTCGAGATCGAGGCGGATTTGCGCGCCCGTGATCATGCCTGGCCGGTTGAACATGTGCTCAATCACGGTGCCGGGCATGCTATCGGTTTTCCCTACGTGCCAACCACGGCGATTGCTCGCTTGCACCCGGTGGCGAAAGTGCTGATCAGCGGCGGTGGCACGCCAGCCGCCAACGCATTGGCCAATCAGCACAGTTGGGGCAGGGTGCTTGAGTTTCTTGAGCGTGCCGTTGCTGCCCAGGCGTTACAGCGATGAGTGCGGCGCTGAGTGTGCAACACGTCGGCCTGACATATGCGACGCGGCGCGGGCAGATTCAGGCCTTGAGCAATATCGACCTGACCATCGCCGAGGGCGAATTCGTGGCACTGCTGGGCCCGTCGGGTTGCGGCAAGTCCACGTTGCTGAAACTGGCCGCAGGTTTGCTGCCGGTTTCCAGCGGGCGCATCGAACTGGCCGGCGTCGCGGTCCACGGGCCGAGTCGGCAAAGCGGCGTGGTGTTCCAGAAACCCAACATGCTGCCCTGGAAATCGGTGCTGGAGAATGTGCTGCTGCCCGCGAAAACCTTGGGGTTGCCCATGGCCGAGGCTCGCCAGCGAGCATTGCAGTTACTGGAACTGGTGGGTTTGCAGGCCTTCGCCAATGACTACCCGTTCGAGCTTTCCGGTGGGATGCAGCAGCGAGTCGGTATTGCGCGCATGTTGCTGCATGATCCGCAGATGCTGCTCATGGACGAGCCGTTTGCTGCGCTGGACGCCATGTCCCGCGAGGCGTTGACCCTCGAACTGCAACGGATCTGGAGCGTGCACCGCAAGTCGGTGCTGTTCATTACCCACAGCATTCAGGAAGCGGTGTTTCTTGCTGACCGGGTGCTGGTGATGTCGTCATCGCCCGGCACGATCATCGACGAATTGGCCATCGACCTGCCGCGCCCGCGCAATCTGGATACCCTCAATGACCCGCAGTTCACCGCGCTTTGTCATCACCTGCGCAGGCACTTCAGCCATGCGTAAATTACTGCCTTTGCTGTATCCACTCACCAGCCTGGCGGTGCTGATTCTGGTCTGGGACCAGGCCGTGCGCTGGCTGAGGATTTCCGATTATCTGTTGCCGCCGCCGCTGGCGGTGTTTCAGGCCCTGGCCAACGGTTTCGCCGACGGCACGCTGTGGCCCCATATCGCTGCGACGGTGATCGAAACCCTCAGCGGCTATGTCATCGGCTCTGTGCTGGCGGTGGTCCTTGGGGCTCTGCTGGCCGAGTCGCGAACCTTCGAACGCTTCGTTTATCCGTTGCTGATCGGTCTGCAGGCCACGCCCAAGGTCGCCCTTGGGCCGATCATTCTGGTGTGGTTCGGCTTTGGCATCGCGTCGAAGATCGTGCTGGTGACGCTGGTGTGTTTCTTCCCGCTCTTCGTCAATACGGTCAACGGTATCCGCCGCACCGACCCCGAATTGCTGGATGCCTGCCGGGCATTTTCGGCGTCGCGCATGTATTTGCTGCTGCACGTGAAATTCCCGGCAGCGGCGGGCGAGGTGTTCGCGGGCTTGCAGATCGGTATTTCCCTGGCGCTGATCGGCGCGGTGGTGGGCGAGTTTCTGTCTTCGCAAAGCGGCTTGGGTTATCTGATTGCTTCAAGCTCGGTCAGCATGAATATGGCGACGATGTTCAGCGGTCTGATTTTACTGGCGTTGATCGGCTTGTGCGGCGCGCAAAGCGTACGGGCGATACAGCATCGGGTGATTTTCTGGGAGCCGGGTGCTGCCCGGCGACAACGCAAAAACTAGCTCAAGGAGCACTCATGGCTTTCGATTGGCAAAACCCTTACCCCACGACCCGGATTCCATTGTTCGCCCGTAATGTGGTGTCGACATCCCATCCCATTGCCGCGCAGGCCGGGCTGAACATGTTGCTGGCCGGTGGCAACGCCGTGGACGCTGCGATTGCAGCAGCCGCGATGCTGACGGTGGTCGAGCCGGTGTCCAACGGATTGGGCAGTGACGCCTTCGCCATCGTCTGGGACGGCCAGCAATTGCACGGTCTCAATGCGTCCGGGCCGGCACCGCAAGCCTGGGATCTGGCGCATTTCCACCAGCGTTATGGCGAGGATGGCGCAGGGCACGCCAAGCGTCCGGTGCGGGGTTGGGATGCCGTCACCGTGCCAGGCGCCGTCGCAGGTTGGGCCGCGTTGCATGAGCGCTTCGGTAAACTGCCGTTCGCTGATCTGCTCGAACCGGCTGCGCAAGTCGCCGAACGCGGCATCACCCTGGCGCCCACTGTTGCCCATAAGTGGGCGGGCGCTGTGCCGTTGCTCAATACCCAACCCGGTTTCGCCGAGGCGTTCATGCCTGGCGGGCGTGCGCCGCGCACCGGCGAGAAGTTCGTGTTCAAGGACGCCGCGCGCACCTTGCGCCTGCTCGGCCAGCAAGGCGGTCGGGCGTTTTACGAAGGACAGATCGCCGAAGCGATTGTCGGCTTCTCGCGTCAGACGGGGGGCTCGTTGTCACTGGATGACCTGCGCAACTATCAGCCGGAGTGGGTCGCGCCCATCGCCAAGTCTTACCGGGGCTATGACGTGCACGAGATTCCGCCCAACGGCCAGGGCATCGCCGCGTTGATCGCCCTTGGCATTCTGGAGCGTTTCGATCTGGCGTCGTTGCGGCTGGATTCTGCGCAGTCCCAGCATCTGCAGATCGAAGCCATGAAGCTGGCCTTCGCCGATATCTACCGCTATGTCGCCGATCCTTCGAGCATGGACGTCACGCCTGAACAGATGCTCGACGACAGTTACCTGGACAGCCGCGCCAAACTCATCAACCCGGCAAAAGCCAGCGATCCGGGCTTCGGCATGCCGCGCAGCGGTGGCACGGTGTACCTGAGCGCCGCCGATGAAAACGGCATGATGATCTCGTTCATCCAGTCCAACTACATGGGTTTTGGCTCCGGTATCGTGGTGCCGGAATATGGCATCAGCCTGCAGAATCGCGGCGCCGGTTTCTCCAGCGATCCAACCTCCGCCAATGTCGTCGCACCCGGCAAGCGTCCGTTTCACACCATCATCCCGGCTTTTCTTACCAAAGACGGCAAGCCGCAAATGAGTTTCGGCGTGATGGGTGGCGACATGCAGCCCCAAGGGCACGTGCAGACGCTGGTGCGCATGCTCGACTACCACCAGCAACCTCAGGCGGCCTGCGATGCGCCGCGCTGGAAGGTCAATCGGGATTTTTCGGTGGATCTTGAAGACACCCTGGCCGCAGCCACTGTTGATGGCCTGCGCGATCTTGGCCACCGGCTCAAATCGGTCGAAGATCCTTACATGGACTTCGGCTCAGGGCAGTTCATCTGGCGCCTGTCGGATGATCCGGATCACGGCTACGTCGCCGCCAGTGACAGCCGCCGTGACGGGCATGCGGCGGGGTTCTAGCTGAGTCTGGCGGTTGCAGCGCTGCGGTTCATTTGCCCATGAACTCAGCGCTGCTCCACCCGATTCAAGAAGCGTCGCGTCCTCTCATTGTCCGGCTCGATCAATATTTGCCTGGCACTGCCGTCAGCGACGATCTTGCCGGCTTCCATGAATAGCACCCGGTCGGCAATGTCCTGAGCGAATTTCATTTCGTGGGTCACCAGCAACATGGTCATCTGCTGTTCGTGGGCGATGGAACGGATCACCGCCAGCACTTCACCGACCAGCTCCGGGTCCAGCGCTGAGGTCACTTCGTCGAACAACATCACCTGCGGGCGCATGGCCAGCGCGCGGGCGATGGCGACGCGTTGCTGCTGGCCACCGGAAAGCTGGCCTGGATAGGCATTCGACTTATGGCTCAGGCCGACCAGGCCCAGGTACTCGTGGGCTCGTTCCCGGGCTTGTTCCTGGCTGAGCTTCAGAACCCGAAAGGGCGCCTCGGTGACGTTTTCCTGCACGGTGAGGTGCGGAAACAGGTTGAACTGCTGGAACACCATGCCCACTCGATGCACCACCGGCGGCTTTTTCGATCCGGGCCAGCGCCAGCCTGAATGCTTACCCGGCACCGCAGCCCCGGCGACTTCGATACTGCCTTGCTGGTACGTTTCCAGTCCCTTGATCAAGCGCAGGACCGTGGATTTGCCTGAGCCGCTGGGGCCGATCAAGGCGACTTTCTGGCCCAGGGGAATACTCAGGTCTAGATGATCGATGACCCGTGTGCCGCCGAAACTCTTGACCACTTGTTTCAGTACGATTTGCGCTGGAGCGCCAAGACCGTGTGCGAGATCAGACATGACTGCGCCTTTCGAAAAATTTGAAGAGCAGGGAAGTGGGTATGCTGATCGCCAGAAACATCAGCGCCATCACCGTGTACGGCTCGTTGTAGCGATAGGTCATGCCCGCAATCTGCTTGGCCGCCTGAAACAGCTCGGGAATGGTGATCACCGCCAGCAACGGGGTTTCCTTGAACATGCCGATCAGGTAATTGCCGAGGATGGGCAACATCGGCTTGAGCGCCTGGGGAAGAATGATGCGCTGCCAGATTGTCGCGGTGTCGAAATCCAGGGCGCGAGCGGCTTCCCACTGGCCCGCCGGTACACCCTCGATTGCGCCGCGATAGGCTTCGGCAATGTAGGCGCCGTAGTAGAGTCCCAGTCCAATCACGCCGGTAGAGATCGCCGGTAACGTGATGCCGGCCAAGGGAAAGGCGAAAAACAGCACATACAGCTGCACCATTAAGGGTGTATGGCGAAAAAAGCTCAGGTAACCGCTGCTCAGCCGCCGCAACCAGGTGATTTTCGAGCGTTGGGCAATCGCCAGGAGGAGACCCACCAGCACCGCCAGCAGAAAACCCAGCACCACCACTTGCAGGGTAACCAGCAGACCCAGAAACAGCTCGGGCAGGATCGACCAGGCGAACGCGTAATCGAAACTCATGAGGACGTCTCCTGGCGCCACGCCGTGACATGACACTCATAGCGACGCACCAGCCAGCTCAACGGCCAGGCCATGAGGAAATAACATACCAGCACGATGCACCAGATCAGCGTTTGCTGGCCCAGCGTGGTAATCAACTGTGCGCCTGAGAACGTCAGGTCGCTCAGGCTGATCAGTGATACCAGCGAGGTGGTCTTGAGCAGCTCCACCAGTTGATTGCCCATCGGCGGCAACATGAACGGCAACGCCTGGGGCAGAATGATCCGGCGAAAGGCGGTGATTGAATCAAAGTCCAGCGCCTGCAGTGCATCGCGTTGCCCGCGACTGACGTTGGTCAGTGCCGAACGCACGATTTCCGAGCCATAGGCCGAGAAGGTCAGGCCCAAACCAATGACGCCGGTGGCCATGGGCGACAGGCTGATACCAAACAGCGGCAAAATGAAGAACAGATAAAACAACAGCACCAACGCCGAAATACCCCGCAGGATCTCGACGTAAACCGTGGCAATCCAGCGCAGTGCGCGCCACGGCGACAAGCGCATCAAGGCAATGACGAACGACATCACCACGACCACTACTTGGGCGAGCAAGGTGATTTCCAGGGTCAACAGCGCGCCGGATGCCAACTGACGCGCAATAAAACCTGCTGTGTCCACAACAGAAGGATCGAAGAACATGGCCTGTACTCGTATGGGTTGAGGCCGTTTGCCGCGCAGATTTCAATGCCGCCACCGCCGGTGACGAAAACGATCAACAGGTGATGTTCAAAGAGTGCTGGCATGCAACGGTGCGACGCTGATCAGCCATTCGCTTTACTTGCGAGACCTCAAAGGTTGCAACGTTGCTCGGCGGTGATTGCGGCGTCCGGGAGTTCGTTCTCGGTGTAGCCGTATTTCTGCAGGATCTTCAGCAGCTCGCCCGACGCACGCAGTTTCGCCAGTTGTTCGTTGAAGGCCAGGATGAATTCAGGGTCGTTTTTCGGCAGGCCGTAAGCGTGGTAATTCCACGTCGGCTTGCCCTGAGCATCAGGGATTTGCACGTAAGGCAGCGCACGTTCGATGGTCGGGCTGTTGGCTTTCTTCACCAGACTGATGATTTCGGCGTCCGGGAAATACACCACGTCGACCCGGTCGGCCTGGAGCGCGGCCAGTGCTTCGGTGTCTTTATCGAAGAGCACGACGTTGCCGTTGGCGATGCCGCTGTCCTTGGCCTCCTGAACCTGATTGCTGCCGGGTTGCGTGGCCAGACGCGCCTTGCCGTTGCTGGCGACGTCCTTGAGGCTGTGCAACTTCAGCGGGTTGCCCGCTTTGACAATGAACGCGCCCCCTGAGCGGGTGACTGGATTGGAATAGCCGATCACTTTGCAACGGGCGGGGTTGATGAACAGCCCGGCGCCGATCAAGTCGAAGCGTCCGGCGGCCAGCCCCGGTACCAGCGAGCCAAAGTCGGTGATGGGCGTTTCAATCTGGGTGATGCCCAGCGGTGCGAGAACGGCTTTGAGCACTTCAACGTTGGCACCAGTGACTTTGCCGTCCGTGCCGATATAGGCATAGGGTTGCTCGTTGGCAATCCCCGCAGTCAAGCCACCCGCGCGGCCCTTTTCCAGTAATCCCGCCGCCATGGCGGAGAACGAACAAACCGCGCTCAACAATACGGCTGAACCGAATGCAGCTGACAACGACAAGGGTTTCAGGGCTTTCATCAAAAATGCTCAGGTATGAGAAATGAAGTGCGGTGCGTAGGTATTTCTGCCTCAGCACTTGCGTTGCTCATGCAAGCATATGGTTCTAAAAAACTATTTCTAAATAATTATTTTGCATTAGCTTATGGCTGAATCGCTTGGTCGACGGGAGGCGCGGCGACCGCGATGTCAGGGATATCCCGCTGGCCGGGCAACTGAAAAGCTGCGCGGTCGCCAGAGCGGTTTGACCGTAGGTCTTAAACGAAGAACTGTTCCAGATTTAGCCTAAGTAACGGCTTGCAGCAGTCGATAACCCGTTAGAGCACAGTAATCCGTAGCTGGCCTTGGCCCGCTGACGACGCACAGGTCAAAGGGAAATCACCGGATGTCGATAAAATTACGCTTGATTTTGCTGATTGGCACCAGCTTGCTTACCGCCGTGATCGTCAGTCTGGTCAGTTATCTGGGCAACCTCCAGATGCGTGATGCAGTCAATGACAATGAAGTCAGTATGACCGCGCTGCGCAATCACCTCGAAGCGGACATGATGCACGATGCGCTGCGCGGCGATGTGTTCTCGGCGATGCTGGTGGGGCTGGGGAAAAGCACCAGCACCAAGGATGAGGTGCGTAGCTCCATTGCGGAGCACGCGGAACACTTTCGTCAGATGCTCGGTGACAACCTCAAGCTGCCGGTCAACGACACCATCAAGTCAGCCTTGAGCAAAATACGGCCAAGCCTCGACACCTACATCAGTGCCGGCGAGCGCATCGTCGGGCTGGCGCTCAATGATCCGAACGCTGCGCAGCTGGAACTTGCCACGTTCAATAAAGCCTTCAGTCAGCTCGAAGACGAGTTGGCCGCCCTCAGTGAGTTGATCGAAACCGACACTCGGTTGACCGGCGAAGGCACTCAGCAAACCATCAGCAATGCCAACATGACCCTCGGCGGCGTGCTGCTCGCCAGCCTGCTGTTGCTGTTGATCCAGGGACGCTGGGTGATTCGCAGCATCATGGGCCCGCTGCAATCGGCCAGCCGGATTGCCGACAGCATTGCCCATGGCAACCTGAGTGAATCCATTGCCGAGCCTGTGCAACGGGACGAAGCCAGCATGCTGATTCGCAGTCTGGCGACCATGCAGCGTGATCTGCGGGGCATGATTGAGGTGGTTCGCAGCAACGCCCAAGGCGTAAGTGGCATGAGCCAGCAACTGAGCAGTGGCTGTCATCAGGTCACTGGCAGCAGCCAACAGCAAAGCGTAGCGGCCAGCACCATGGCCGCTGCGGCCAGCGAAATGACTGCCAGCATCGAGGAAATTACCCGGCACGCCGAGCGGGCATTGACGATGGCCAACCAGGCCGAAGAGCTGGCCAAGAATGGCGGCCGGGTTATCCATCAGGTGGTCAATGACATGGACGGTATCGCGCGCTCCGCGCAGCAATCTGCGCAGGTAATCCGCACTCTCGACAAGGAGTCCGAAGGTATTTTCAGCATTATTCAGGTGATCAAGGGCATCGCTGACCAAACCAACCTGCTCGCGCTCAACGCGGCCATCGAGGCCGCCCGCGCCGGTGAGCAGGGCCGTGGTTTTGCTGTGGTCGCCGACGAGGTGCGCAGCCTGGCAGGAAGAACCAGTGCTTCGACCCAGGAAATTGCCAGCATGGTCTCACGCATCCAGCAAAGTACCCGAGAGGCTGTCACCAACATGGAAACGAGCGTTGCGCAGGTCGACAAAGGCATGGCCGTGACCGCCGATGTCGAGCGCGCCATCCGCGAAATCCTCGACGCCACGCTGAAGACGACTCAGCTGGTCAATGACATCACCCGGACCATCGGCGAGCAAAGCCTGGCGAGCAATGAAATCGCCCATCAAGTGGAAATGATTGCCAATATGTCCGAAGACAACAGCCGGGTCATTGGCCAGACGGCGGCGACCACCGATGAACTGTCCGCGCTGGCGGGCAAGCTCTCGCAATCGGTTGATCGGTTTCGTCTCTGATGGGATGGCGGGGTGCCGTTCTCGGACGGCGCCAGGCTCACAAATCGAGAACCAGATCCGACGTCGGTTTGCTGCAACAGAGCAGCCGCAGCCCCTTGTCAATTTCACGCTGGCGGATACCGCCGTTGTGATTCATTTCCACCGTGCCTTGCAGGATTGCCGTCTTGCAAGTGCCACACACGCCTTGGCTACAGGAGGAGGGGACGATCGCTCCGGCTTTTTTGGCCGCCGTAAGCACCGTCTGGTTGCTCGACATGCTGAAGGTTTTACCTGAACGGGACAGCGTGACGGTAAACAGACCTTCCTGTTGATCAAGGACGCTCGCCTGCTCGATAAGCGGCTCTTCGTTGAGCACCGCGATATCGAAACTTTCCTGATGGTAATGCTGGAAATCAAAGCCGCCCTGTTCGAGCAGCGATTTGATCGCATCCATGTAGCCTTGCGGTCCGCAGGTGAAGACTTCTCGCTCCTTGAAATCCGGCACCTGCTCGCTGAGCAGGGCCAGATCCAGGCGGCCAATCGGGCCTGCCCAATCCGGGTCGGTGCCGCGTCCTTCGCAGATATTCAGAACACGCAAGCCAGGCATGCGGGCCTGCATCCGGCTGAGTTCGTCATGGAAAATAATGTCGATTGGCGTCCGCGCACTGTGCACGAAGACGATATCCAGGCCGCTCGCCAGATCGAAACTCGCCCGAGTCATGGACATCAGCGGCGTTACGCCGGAGCCTGCCGACAGATATAGCAGTTTGGCCGCTGGACGCCCAACCGGGGTGAAGCTTCCAGCGGGGCCGGAAGCGAGCAGCGTATCGCCTGTACGCAAGTTGTCGTGCAGCCAGTTCGAAACCGTTCCGCCGGGAACGCGCTTGACCGTGATCGAAAGCGCGAACGGGCGTGTAGGCGTGGATGACGCCGTATAACAGCGAGACACGCTTTGCCCGGCGATGACTGGCGATACCGTGATGAATTGCCCTGGCTCAAAACTGATTGCCCTGAAATCCGCACAGCGAAAGATGAAGGTCTTTACGTCATGGGTTTCGTCGTGCACAGCGCAGCATTGCAGCGACTTTTGTTCGCCGCTGTTCCATTGGGTGCCATAAGCGCTCCAGGTATCAGGATCGGTGAAGAGTGCCTGTGCGGATCTGCTACTCGCGAGGGGCGGCGGTTTGGCAAAGAGGGTCATGGTCATTCCTTACACGCCGTGGGCGGCAAGCCTTGCGGCGTACCAGCGAGAAAACTGATCAACGTAGGATTCGGTGAATGTCGAGAAGGGTCCGGGTGTGTAGCCGGGATCCTGCGTACCGCTGTGAGTGATCGCCACAAGGTCGGCGTCCTGCTGATTGGTCGCTTTCCACACCTCGATCAGCTTGTCCAACTCGTAATCCATACCCTCTCTGGCGTCTGCATTCACCAGCCATTTGGTCCGCACCAGAGTCTTGTCCGGCGCAAGGGGAATGATGTACGAAATAACCGCGTGATCACTCATCACATGCGTCCACGAGTTGTGGGTCCACAGATGCACGTCGCCCAGGTCTCGACGGACAAGGTCACCAAAAAGGCGTGTGCATGCCACCCGTGTATCCAGGGTTTGCGACTCGCCATTGCCGGCGATAGCCAGCCGCTGCGTGCGAAATTGAGTTACTGCGTCTACGTCCAGGTGCTCAACCGCATCGCAGATAAAGCCATCATTTCCCCAATTACGTTTTGCAGCACTGTTGCGTTCGTAATATTCATCCAGTGCCTGGAGTGATTCTTCGCTAAGCCCATCGGTGCAGAAACCGAAATCTTCCGGCAGGAAAGACGCCGTAAGTTCCGGATGTGTTGCGGAACAGTGATAGCACTCGCGATTGTTTTCGATAACCAGTTTCCAGTTGCCGTTTTCGATGATTTCCGCTTCATGGGCAATCTTTGAATGCGTCATGTTGTACGGAGCGAATCGAGGAACCATTGTTTGTTCCAGATGGGCGATATCTTCCGGCGGATGTTCACCCAGACAAACGAATACGTGTGTGCCGACCACTTTGGTATGCACCGGCATCAAACTCTTACAGGTCGGATCGAAATCCTTGCCCATGTGAGCAGCGTGTTTGAGGCTGCCATCGAGATCGTAGGTCCATTGGTGATAAGGGCACACCAGCATGCCCACGGTCGATTTGCCTGCCGACTTCAACCGCGCGCCCCGGTGGCGGCAGACATTGCGAAAAGCCTGTACCTGCTCATCGTCGTCGCGTACGAGGATGATCGAAGACTTGCCAATGTCCACGGTCGAAACATCCCCAGGCTCGGGAATGTCAGCCGTGACGCCCACCAGAATCCAGTGTTTAGTGAAAAAGATATCGACGTCCGTTTCGAAGATATCCGAGCGACCAAATAACGCGCCCTGCATACCATGTCCCGGTGGGCGTGCGGCAACAAGTTCTCGTTGGGACTTCACGGCAATAGTTGTCATTATTAACCTCATGGACGCGATATGAGTATCTAAATGGCAGTCATGAACCATGCTGCTGTCTTTTTAAACGGGCCCGCGATAACGTTGCGATAGCACTAATCAACGTTTGCGCGTTGGATACACAGCAGCTTGAAGGTTTGATAAAGACAGTCGCCCCGGTATTCTATGGCCGGATCGCGAGGTATTTCGAAAGGGTTTGTTTCATGGCTCATCTTGGCGGCTCGTCGTTGTTTTATATGGAGTCTCTGCCTGTTAGCGATATTTATATATCCGCGCATTGCTGACAAACGATTTTATGTCACTGGCTCATGAGTTTTTATCATTAATGACCCCGGCTTGTTGCATCAGCCATTCTCGAAATCTGCCCACGACATGTTGGTTGCCGCTACGATCGGCACGCTCCAGAAGGCAGAACTGCGCGTCGGTCTGCAGCACATCAACGACGGGCTTGACCAGGTTACCAGTCTCCAAATGGTTGCCAAGCAGATGCGACCAGGCCAACGCGATACCCTGGCCGGTCAGCGCGGATTGAATCAGCATCGAATAGTTGTTGATGTTCACTCGATGACGAGGTGCGCGAGCCTGGTAGCCCAGCCGGTCAAACCATTCTGGCCAACCGATCCAGTCGCTTTGGGAGTCGTCCATCCATAACCAGGTTGCCGCCCCGAACTGATCGATGTCGCGGATATGCGGATTGCGGTCCAGATAGTCTTTGCTGCAAACCGGAAAGACTTCCTCTGAAAACAGTGGCGTCACGATCATGCGCGCGGGTGGGGTGCGGCAGTAATACAGGGCAAGGTCGCAATCGAGGCGCGAGTAATCCTTGGCCCGGTCATAGGCAACGATCCGAAGGTCAATATCCTCGTTGAGGCGTTGAAAGTCGCCGACTTTTGGCAGCAGCCAGAATGAGGCCATGGCCGAGCTGGTCATGACCGTGATTTGCCGGCGACTTTGCCAGCGGCGGATCTCTTCGGTGGCCTTGGCAACCTCGCGCAGCATGGGATCGACAGTCTTGTAATAGCGGTTACCAACCGGACTCAGGCTGACTTCTCGAGTGTTGCGTTCGAACAGGCTTTCCCCAAGGTAGTCCTCCAGCAGCCGTATCTGCCGACTGATTGCGCCTTGTGTGACGTTCAGTTCCTTCGCGGCGCCGGTGAAGCTCAAATGGCGCGCGGCTGCTTCGAAAGCTACCAGGCTATTGAGAGGCGGCAACGGCTGGATTTTCATCATGCTTGGTCTCAAGGCGGCGAGGCTAGGGGAAGTCAATCAAATGTACTCAGGTGTACATTCAAAGGTCATCGGAGTACATTTAAATTACACGTTTTTGAATAAGGCTGCTCACATGTCCCAGTTAGGGAAGGCACGTGGCAAGGCACAGGATACCGGGTGGCGCGGGTCGCCGGAGGGATGGCTTGAAGCCGCCTATGATGCGCTGAAAGAGTCGGGCATCGATGCCGTTCGGGTCATGCCGCTGGCCAAGCGTCTCGGTTTGTCACGAACCAGCTTCTATTGGTTCTTTGAGGATCGCGAGCAATTGTTGGCGGCCTTGCTGACGCGCTGGCGCGATACCAATACCGGTGGGCTGATCCGCCAGTGCGAAAGCTATGCAGAAAGCATTTCCGAAGCAATCCTGAATGTCTTCGAATGCTGGCTCAATCCACAGCTATTCGATTCACAATTCGAGTTTGCGGTGCGCAGCTGGGCGCTGCAATCAAATGAAGTTGCCGCAGAAGTCGCAACCATCGACGAGCAACGCATGAACGCATTGGCGAGCATGTTCAAGCGTTTCGGCTACGACAGCCAGGGCGCTGACGCACGGGCTCGCACGATTTATCTGACGCAAATCGGCTATATCACGATGAACACCAATGAGCTGATTACCGTACGCTTCCAGCGCATCCCTCATTACGTGAGCATTTTCACCGGCAAGGTACCCAAGCAGCGCGAGCTGGACCGATTCTTCGGCAAATTCGGTTATGCCGAAAAGGAACCCGGGATCTTCGTGCCGTTGACAGACACTTTCGAAGAGGCGGCGGCCGATGACCAATGAGACGCTGGGCATCATCGGCGGAACGGGCTGGCTGGGCGGATCAATCGCCAAGGCCGTGCTCGCAAAGGGGCTGTTTGCGGCTGGCAAGCTGGTCATTTCGAACCGATCAGGTGTTCACCCGTTGGCTCATCAGGGCGCCCGTCTGGTTACCGACAATCAGGAGCTGGTGGACCGCAGCGATCTGGTGATCATTGCAGTGCGTCCTGAACATTTCGCCGACCTGAATATCAACGCAGTGGGCAAAGTGGTCATCTCTTTGATGGCCGGAATTACCGCGCAAACTATTGCCTTGCAGACATCGGCTTCGGCAGTCGTGCGGGCGATGCCCAATGCGGCGGTGGAAATCGAGCAGTCCTTTACGCCCTGGTGTTGTTTTGGGGCGATGGACGCATCGAATAAAAGCCTCGTGCAGCGCCTGTTCGAATGCGTCGGCACGGCGGCCGAGGTTCAGGAGGAGGGTTTCATTGATTACCTTTCGGCGCTCTCCGGCACGGGGCCTGCCTTTCCTGCTTTGCTGATGATGGCACTGAGCAACCAGGCTATGGCTGCCGGCATCCCCGCTGATATAGCGCAGTTGGCGGCAAAAAATGTCGTGGTCAATAGCAGCCAGCTGCTGACCGGTCGTGATCCTCAGGAAATGATTGATGCCTTGGTGGCTTACCGAGGTGTGACGGCCGCCGCTTTGCAAACGATGACTGTCGGTGGTTTTGAAACGCTGATCGGCGGGGCGTTGCAAGCTGGGGCAGCGATGGCCCGCAAAGGGCTTCAATCCTGATCAACCCGGCCTGAGCAGGAGAATGCCCCTGACCGTTAAGTCAGGGGCATGCCGTCAGAGGTCTTTCACCAGTCGCAAAGCATCGTAGATGGCGGCATGGGTATTGCGCGCCGAGACCGCATCGCCGATCCGGAACAGCTGGAAGCGGCCTTCGGGGTTGGTCACGATATTCTGAACATTCCCGGCAATCAAATCCTGCTGCTCCACGGCACCGCCGTTGCATGAAAGGGCGCGCAGATCGAAGTACAAATCGTCCAGCGGAAGGGTACCGTGGTTGATCACCACCTGATCGACCACGCGCTGCTTGTGTACCTGGCCATAATCGCTGCCAAAACTGGCTAACAACTTACCGTCCCGTTTCTCCACGGATTCGACCCGATAGGTCACCGTAAACGTCACGTCCAGGTCTTGCAGGCTGCGCATGTACGGCACCAGGTTCATCGCCATGACTTCCGGTGCGAACGACCGATCCGGTGTGACGATTTCCAGCGTTGCGCCACTGTTGGCGATGACTTCCGCAGCCTGCAGCGCCGCATGGTCGCCAGCGTCGTCGAAGATCAGCACATTCTTGCCGGGTTTGACGTCGCCGGAAATGATGTCCCAGGTGGACACCACCAGTTCATTGCCCTGTTTCAGCACCTCGGTGTCCGGCATGCCGCCGGTGGCGACAATCACTACGTCTGGCTCTTCAGCCAACACCGTGTCGGCTTCGGCCCAGGTGTTGAAGTGGAAGCGCACGCCGAGGCGTTCGCATTGCGCCATGCGCCAATCGATGATGCTGATCATCTCGCGACGCCGCTCGCTGAGAGAGGTCAGGCGAATCTGCCCGCCAGGCTGGTCAGCGGCTTCGAATACCGTGACGTCGTGGCCACGTTCACCGGCCACCCGGGCGGCTTCCAGACCCGCCGGGCCGGTTCCGATCACGACCACCTTGCGTCTGGCCGGGGCTTTGGGGATTTCGTGGGGCATGGTGGTTTCGCGGCCGGTCGCCGCATTGTGGATGCAATACGCCGCGCCGCCTTGATAGATACGATCCAGGCAATAGTTTGCCCCGACACAAGGGCGGATCTCTTCTTCACGCTTTTCGATGATCTTGCGCACAATGTGCGGATCGGTCATGTGCGCGCGGGTCATGCCCACCATGTCGATTTTGCCGGAGGCGATGGCATGCCGAGCGGTGGCGACGTCGGGAATCTTGGCCGCGTGGAACGTCGGGAACCCGGTCGCCGCGCGAATTTCACCGGCGAAATCCAGGTGCGGAGAGTTGCGCATGCCCTGAATGGGGATCACATCGGTCAAACCGGCATCGGTGTCGATGTGCCCGCGCACCACGTTGAGAAAATCAACCAGGCCGCTGTCCTTGAGCATGTGCGAAATAGCGAGGCCTTCCTGCACCCCAAAGCCGCCAGCCAGATCTTCATCGCCGGTGTAACGCACCCCCAGCAGAAAATCCTCACCGCATTGCTTGCGGATGCCGCGCAGGATGTCGAAGGTGAAGCGCATCCGATTTTCCAGGGAACCGCCGTAAGGGCCATCGAGGTCGTTGGTCAGCGGTGACCAGAACTGATCCATCAAATGCCCGTAGGCCTGAAGCTCGAGACCGTCCAGACCCGCAGCTTTCATGCGCTCGGCGGCATCGACATAGTCCTTGATGATCCGGTCGATATCCCACTCTTCCATTTTCTTGGGGAAGGAACGGTGCGACGCTTCGCGGCGGTGCGACGGCGAAACCACCGGCAGCCAATCGGCTTTATCCCAGCGAGTGCGCCGACCCAGGTGAGTCAGCTGAATCATCACGGCCGCGCCGTGTTCGTGGCACTCGTCCGTCAGGTCCTTCAGCCAGCCGACCACTTCGTCCTTGTAAGCCAGGATGTTGTTGAACACCGGCGGACTGTCGCGTGACACCGCGGCGGAACCGGCGGTCATGGTCAATGCCACACCCGCCTTGGCGCGCTCGACGTGATAAGCCCGATAAAGCTCTTTGGGCATGCCGTCGACCGGGTAAGCCGGTTCATGGGAGGTGGTCATGATGCGATTTCTGAGCGTCAGGTTTTTGATTTTATAGGGTTGCAGCAAGGGATCGCTGGACATGTGGTGCGCTCCTGGAACAGAACATCAGGCTTGGTTTTGACATAACGGTATGTCGAATGTACGTATGTGTCAACGAGTCAGACACACATGTACATTTTGCTTGCGTCAGCAAAAATCCAGGCTTAATATCCAGCAAACAGGGGCTGATCTGGCTCTTTCGAGCAAAAAGGCGTTGTGAGGGGAGGTGATCGATGTGACGTGGATTAACGCGCGCCACTCATCGGTCAGACACGCAACGTCAGATCGCGCTTGCGAGCGAAGGAGGGACGAACCACCGGAATGGACAGTGCTTTCGCATAACAATAATTCATCCAGCTTTAACTGAATGCCCCTTGTGATCGCGATGTCACTTTGCGCTCATGAGATAACTTGATTCATCTGCTGCCCTGCCAATAACTATTCATACAGTACGCGGAGATGCACCATGATTACGTTATCCAGTAAAACGCTTGTTGGCTGGTTCGCCGGCCTCGCCATGACCTCTTGCAGCCTGCTTGCTCAGGCTGCCGACCCGGCGCCTATCCGTATTGGTTGGGTGAACTGGTCTGACACGGAAATCGCGGTAAAACTGGCCAATGCCGCTTTGGAAGATCACCTCAAACAACCCGTCAAACTGGTTCTGGCGGACATTGGTATTCAGTTTCAGGCAGTGGCCAACGGCAATATCGACCTGATCCCGATGGTCTGGTTGCCGAGTACTCATAAGGCGTTCTACGATAAATACCGCGACAAGCTTGAAGACCTCGGCGTGCTGTATGAAGGCCGGATCGGCATGGCAGTGCCCACTTCCATTCCTGTCAGCGAAATTGCCAGTATCGAAGACCTCAACAAGCCAGCGGTGAGGGAAAAGCTCGGTGGCAAGATCCTGACTTCCGAAGTGGGTAACGGCCAATACAAGCTGACGGAAAAGGCCATCAAGGACTACAACCTCGACGGCTATAAAATGGTGGCCTCTTCAGAGTCTGGGATGCTGAGCGAACTGGATCGTAATCTGAAACGTGACAAATGGTCGTTGATCAACGCCTGGAGCCCGCACTGGATGTTCTCCAAGTGGCCGCTGCGTTATCTGGATGACCCGAAGCATGTTTTCGGTGGCGCCGAGCAAATCCACGCGGTTGCCCGCAAAGGCTTCAGTGCCGAGCACCCCGACGTCGCGCGGTTCTTCGCCAACTTCAAGATTCCCCAGGCTGATCTTGAGACGCTGATGGCTGCCGCACGTGACAGCTCTTCAGACAAGGTCGTTGCAGAATACTACGCGGCCAACAAGCCTCGCTTTGCCGCTATGTTTGGCGCTCAGACTGCAGCTGCAACCGCAGTTCAGCCATGATTGCCACTGCACGGTAGTCGTTTTCATACGCTGTCTTTCACTGAGGGTGAAGGGCAGCGGCTGAATTTCCAAGTCCCGCACGTTGATATCAGACGATATCGTCAATAAGGATATGGTGCTGGCCACGGCTGCAGCGCTCTATCCGCGCCTCGACCTTGTAGACCTCGCGAAGCATCGATTCGGTAATCACTTCGTTGCTCGGGCCGCTGCCCTGAGTGGTGCCATCGGCAATGATCAGCACCTGATCGGCAAAGCGCAGCGCCTGATTCAGGTCATGGATAGCGATGAAGACTATGACCTGGCGCTTGCGGGCCAGGGCCCTCATGAAGTTCAACACCTGAACCTGCCGATGCATGTCGAGGGCGCTGGTGGGTTCGTCCATCAACAGGATTTCCGGCTCGCGCACCAGCGTCTGCGCGATGGAAACCAACTGTTGCTGCCCGCCGCTGAGCTCACCCAGGTTGCGGAAAGACAGTTCGGTGATCCCCAGCGCGGCGAGAATTTCGTCTACCAGCTTCAGCTCTTCATCATGCACGACCCAGCCCGGAGTCAGCTGTTTGCGGGCCAGCAGCACTGATTCGTAGACCGTCAAGCGGGCGCTGGCATTCAGGCCCTGAGGCATATAACTGATGCCCGCCAGCCCCTTTTTCGAATCCAGCAAAACCACCTGCCCGGGGCCTTCGATCAAGCCTGCCATCCGTTTGAACAAAGTGGACTTACCCGCCGCGTTGGGGCCGACCACCGCCACCACCTGACCGCCGAAAAAAGTCGTGGTGGTGACACCGGTAATGACCGTGCGCTGGCCGTAGCGAGCGCCGAGGTTTTCCAGCTGGAGGGTCACCATGAGTTTTTCTTCCCGCCGAGAATCAGAGATATGAAAAAGGGCACGCCAATCAGCGAGGTGACCACGCCGATGGGGAAAATGGCCCCGGGGATCAGGGTTTTGCTGACTACCGAACTGGCGGACAGGATCAACGCGCCCGTCAGCAAGGACGCCGGCAGAAAGAACCGTTGGTCTTCGCCGATCAGCATCCGCGCAATGTGCGGGCCGACCAGCCCGATAAAGCCGATGGTGCCGACGAAGGCCACCGGGAACGAGGCAAGCAGGCTGACCATGATCAATGTTTGAAAACGCAGGCTGCGCACGTTGATGCCGAAGCTGGCGGCCTTGTCATCGCCCAGGCGCAGGGCGGTCAGGGCCCAGGCGCGCTTGGCGAAGATTGGCACGGTGATCAGAATCACCAGGCAGATCACCCCGAGTTTGGGCCAGGTGGCTTTGGTCAGGCTGCCCATGGTCCAGAACACCACGGCCGCCACGGCCTGCTCGGTGGCAAAAAACTGCACCAGCGCCAGCAACGCATTGAAGGTGAACACCAGGGCAATGCCGAGCAGCACGATGGTTTCGGCGGTGACACCTCGGCGCATGCTCAGGAAGTGGATCAGCAACGCCGAGAGCATGGCCATGATGAAGGCGTTCACCGGCACCATGTACTGCGCCGCCAGCGGGAACAGTGCCACGCCAAACGCCAGGCCCATGGCCGCGCCGAAACTGGCCGCAGCGGAGATGCCCAGGGTGAACGGGCTGGCCAGCGGATTATTGAGGATCGTCTGCATCTGCGCGCCGGCCAGCGACAACGCCGCGCCAACCGCCACAGCCATCAGCGCTACCGGCAGACGGATGTCCCACATCACCACCCGGACTTGCGCCGAAGCGCTGTCCGGCGAAAACAGGGCGCCCAACACTTCGGTGAGGCTGTAGTTCGCCGGCCCAAGGGCCAGATCCAGCAGCACACTGCCTAGCAACAGCACCACGAGGCCACCCAGAATCAGACGTTTACGCAGCACCAGGTGACGATAGGTTTCCCGTTGAACTACCAATGCTCCGTCCAATGCGCTCATGGTTTGAGCTCCGGTTCAGGCAGGCTGACGAAGTAGCCCGGTTCGTAGGGCACAGGTAGAAACCGCTCATGCAATTCACGAAATGCGGCATCCGGATCCAGCTCGGCAAACAGCGTCGGGTGAAACCATTTCGCCAATTGCTGGATGGCGACGAACTGATACGGGCTGTTATAGAACTGATGCCAGATCGCATGAAAAGCCTGATTATCCTGAGCTTTGATGCCCGCATAAGCAGGCCGCTGGGTGTACCACGCCAGTTTGTGTCTGGCTTGGGTCATGTCCGCGCCGGGGCCGACACCGATCCAGCGACCACCCGGCGCAAAGGCTTCCCAGTTGGCGCTGGTGACAACGACGTGGTCAGGATTGGCGACAATGACTTGCTCGGGGTTCAACTGGCCGAAGGTGGTGGGAATGATGTGTTTGGCGATGTTGTTGCCACCGGCCATTTCCACGAACAGGCCAAAATTCTCGTTGCCGAAACTCAGGCAGCAATCATCGGTGTAGCCGCCAATACGCTCGATGAACACGTTGGGGCGAGCAGGGCGCTGCGCTTCGATGACATCGGTGACACGCCGGATTTGCTGGTTGCGAAAATCGATGAACGCCTCGGCTCGCGCTTGCTTGCCGAACAGCTGGCCGAACAGACGCATGGTCGGCTCGGTGTTCTGCATCGGGTTATTGCGAAAGTCGACGTAAACCACCGGGATTCCCAAAGCGTCCAGCTTCTCGATGTAGCGCGCGTCTTCCGTGGCGTGCCGGGCTTCGATATTGAGGATGATCACGTCCGGCCGTTGGGAGATCGCTTGCTCAATGTCGAAGGTGCCGTCTTCAAATCCGCCAAAGGTCGGGATTTTGGCGATAGCGGGAAATTTGCGCAGGTAGGCGCCGTAGGTGTCTGGATCGGACTGGATCAAGTCCTTGCGCCAGCCGACGATGCGCTCGATGGGGTTTTCCGTATCCAGCGCCGCGACCAGATACAACTGGCGACCCTCACCGAGGATGACGCGCCTGACCGGAAGGTGGACCTTGACCTTGCGCCCGAGCAGATCGGTCACTGTGCTTAGCGCCGGATCCTGCGCGGCGGCAAGCGCACTGCGCGGCGCCACGGAAAGCAACGACAAGCCCAGCAATCCCGCGAACAGCAGCGCAGCGAGCGTTTGACTGCGACGAAAAACGGTAACCATGGTGTATGCCTTTGCAGAAGCCAGGCCGGACCCCGGCGCATAACGCCGCCCCGGACCGGAAGTTTTAGAAATCAATGGTGGCCGACAGCAGCAGGGTGCGTGGCGAACCTTGGGAGAACGCGCCGTAGGAAGCCACGCCCGACCAGTACTCGCGGTCGAACACGTTCTGCACAGTGGCGCGGAAGGTAGTCGGTCGCTGGGCGATGCGGGTGGCGTAACGCGCGCCGACATCGAAGCGGGTCCAGGCCTCCAATTCTTGGGTATTGGCCTGGTTCACATACTGGCTGCCGGTATAGATCGCACCGCTGGTCAACGTCAGACCCTCCACACCAGGGGCGTCCCACTCGGCCCAGAGATTGGCCTGAACTTGCGGCACGCCAACCGGTTTATTGCCACGGTTGGCGGCAACGCTGGTTCTGGTCAATTCCCCGTCGAGTAATGTCACGCCACCCAGCAGGCGCGTACCGCTGGCAATTTCGCCAGACAGGTTCAGTTCCATGCCGCGATTGCGTTGCTGACCTTGAACCGAGAACACCCCTGACGACAGCTCGCCACTCGGTTTCCTGATCTGAAACAGGGCCAGTGTGGCCATGAAACTGAGGTAGTCGACCTTGATCCCGACTTCCTGCTGCCGAGAAATATAAGGCGCAAAAATTTCACCCGCATTGGTGGCGGCGGACGGCGCAATGTCGCCCTTGCTCATGCCTTCGATGTAGTTGTAATAGAACGAAACATGTTCCCAGGGTTTGGCGACGATACCGAACAGCGGCGTGACATCGCTTTTGTCGTAGGAAGTGGTGATCGATCCGGCTGCGTTGTAGTTGTCCGATTTGATGTTCTGCTTGCGCACGCCGACGGTCACTTGCAGACGCTCGTTGAGCACCGACAGCGTGTCGGCGAGGGCTACGCCGGACAGTTCGCTCTCGGAAACTTTCGGCGTATCCGGTTTGCCGATGGCGGGTTCCAGGCGGTCGCTCGGGTGGTAAATATTCGAGAGGACGGCCGGGCCGGAAATGATGCCCCGGGACAACTCATCGCGATAACGGGTCACTTGCAGGACGCTGCTGTGGCTGACCGGTCCGGTGTCGAAACCCACGCGTACACCGGCATCAACGGTGTAACGCTGGACGTCAAATTTGTAATAACCGGGAATTGAAGACGTGTCACCGGCAGCGTTGATGATGGTCGGGGTCTGATCGGACATGCGCTCGACCGCCGATTTGCCGCCGCCAGCGTGGGCGAATACGCTCAGTGCATCGCTGAACTCGTACTCGCCACCGAGCAGCGCTGATTTGTCCCGGGTTTCGGATCGGCCCCAGTCCTGGGACACGTTGGTACGGCCGTTGGCGGCAGAAGGGATCTGCACACCGGACGCGATCAGAAACGGGCGGGACGCTGCGTCAAATTGCTCTTTCTGGCTGATCAGATCCAGCGTGGTGCGCAGGCGATCACCCTGATAATCCAGGGAGATAGCGCCGATACCGATATCTCGGGATTGCGCATCGATTGCGGTATCGCCTTGCTGGACGCTGCCATTGATCCTCACACCAAACCGGCGCTCCTCACCAAAGCGCCGACTGAGGTCCAGGTGGCCGCCGAGTTGCGAGTTCATGGCGTAGCGGGTAGTGAATCGGGTCAGGTCTTCATCGAGGGAACGCTTGGGAACCACGTTGATCACGCCGCCCACCGCGCTGTTGGGTGACATGCCATAAAGTAGCGCGCCTGGACCCTTGACCAGTTCGATACGCTCGGCGTATTCGGTGAACACCCGGTAATTGGACGCCACACCGTATACGCCGTCGAAGGCCAGTTCGCCGAGATTGCCTTCCCCCACCGGAAAGCCACGGATGAAGAACGAGTCGACGATCCCGCCGGCCTGTCCGGTGGAGCGCACTGAAGAATCGCGCTCCAGCACGTCGCCTACGGTGACCGCCTGTTGATCCTTGATCAGCGTTGAGGTGTAGCTGCTGACGCTGAAGGGCGCATCCATCACATCCTGGTTGCCGAGCATGCCCAGGCGTGCGCCGCGTGCAACCTGACCGCCCGAATAGGCTGGAGGCAGGCCGTTGCTGCGTCGGCCGACGCCATCGACGGTGATTTCCGGCAAGGCCACCTGACGGAGCACCAATGTGTAGCTGCCGTCACTGCGTGCAACCATTTCCACACCCGTGTCGGCCAGCAAGCGGGTCAGCGCTTCCTGTGTGGAGTAAGTGCCGGAAAGCCCGGGGCTGAGCAGCCCTTCGGTGATTGCCGGTTGAAACGACAGGGCAATGCCGGCATCAACGGCAAAGCTCGACAGCGTTGCGCCGAGCGGGCCGGGAGCAATGTTGTAGGCACGGGCTGCGAATGTGTCCAGTTGCGTCGGCACGGCCGCCGAGGCGAACGATCCGCTGCCCGCGCTCAGCACAAGGCTGAGCAGCACCCTGCGCATAACGGGCTTGAGCGGACGATCCGGGCGCAGGGGCCGTGCGACGGGCATGGATGGGTGAACCTATGGACGAGATGAAGTGGTTATTCCTTTCTTTGCCAGTCGAGATCAAAAAAAGTATCACCTGCACCGGGATTTATTTTGCGTAAGGTCAAGCGGGAGAAAGTGTCACCCAGTAACCGCCCAAATGGCCGGTGACGAGCACGGGATAAGTCTGCACCAGCATATTCAGCGTGCGCTGCGTATCGCTGATGGGAAAGGCCCCGGAAATGCGCAGCTGGGCAATGGCCGGATCGCAACGTACGAAACCTTTGCGATAGCGGGACAGTTCGGCGACGAAATCTGCCAGGCGCATCTTGTCGGCCATCAGCATGCCTTGTGTCCAGGCGCCCACGTTACGATCGGCCGGGTTCAGCGGGCCGAAGTTTTGTGCGGAAAACTCAGTGCGCTGGCCAGCGTTGACCATGAGCGGCGCTGCCTGGCGGCTGTCGGCCAATTCAACCCGAACGGCGCCGTCGAGAACCGCGAGATGGGTGCGCGACGCGAGTTCGCGAACGGTAAATCGCGTGCCCAATGCGTGCATGCGGCCTTGACGTGTACTGACCAGAAAGGGGCGTGGCAGCGAGGAAGTATCGGGCGCGGTCTGCACCAGAATTTCCCCTTCGCGCACATTGATCAGGCGCTGCCGGGTATCGAACAGTACGTCGATGGCGGTATCGGTATTGAGGGTGACGTGGGACCCGTCGGCCAAGGTCAATTCGCGGCGTTGGCCAACGGCGGTGCGGTAGTCGGCCGACCATTGTTGCGATTGCGCGAGTTTCCAGCTGCCCCAACCGGCCGGGACCACCGCCAGCAGGATCGCCAGCTTGCCGAGGAGCGCGCGACGTTCAGGGCTGCTCGGGCGATCCAGCGTCGACATTGCCAGCGAGGGCGGCAGCCCGCCGAGCTTGCTTTGCAGTAACTGCGCACGGGACCAGGCGCGGTTGCGCTCGGGGCTGCTGACTTTCCAGCACTCCCATTCGTCGCGTTCGGTGGCGCTGAGGTCGCGTTCACTCAAGCGCATCAGCCACTCGGCGGCCTCTTCGAGGATTTTCGGATCGAGCGGCAGCTCAGTGCGACGAGTGAGCATTCATTCCACCAGCATCAGGCACTGAATGAAGGCCTGCTTCATGTAGCGCTTGACCGTGATCAGGGAAACATTCAGCTGTTCGGCAATGTCGTCGTATTTCAGGCCGCCGATCTGCGACAACAGGAACGCGCGCTTGACCAGCGGCGGCAGCGTGTCGAGCATGGCGTCGATTTCGTGCAGGGTTTCCAGCACCATGAAGCGCAATTCGGGTGAAGGCACTTCTGGGGCTGGCAAATACGTGAGCGCCTCCAGGTAAGCGCGTTCCAGGGCCTTGCGCTGATACCAATTGATGAGAATGCCCTTGGCCACGCAGCTCAGGTACGCCCGGGGCTGATCAATAGCGGTGACCTGGGAGGCGAGTATGCGGGTGAAAGTGTCTTGCGCCAGATCCGCCGCGTCCATGGCGTTGCCCAGTTTTTTCTTCAGCGTGGCGTACAACCAGCCGTGATGACCGGCGTACAGCGCCTCGATCACACGCAGATGATTGTCGTTGTTGGTGGGCAGGGTTTCGCTCATGGCAGCAGGTTTTGTAATTGAGAAGTATTCCCAATGCTAATGGACAACGAGCCTGCGACGCAAGCGGGATCAATCCCCGGGCGGGGCGTGCTCGGCTTGCTGGCTCTCAGGCCGGTAACGCAACGCGATGACCGGGATCAGCACCAGCACATAAGCCAGGCAAACGAACAGGTAGGTGTACTGCAAACCGTAGGTCTGGCTGAGCAAGCCTCCCGCCGAAATACCCGCGATCGAAGCGAATTGCGCGGTGCCTTGGGCAATCCCCAGCACGTGACCTTGTCGCGAGCTGTCGGCATTTTTCGAAATCAGGGCCATCAGCACCGGCGTCGTAGCGCCCAGCAGTACTCCCCAGATGAAGTACACGACGACAAATACAATGGCGTTGCGAGTGACGCCCGCAATCGCGGTCAACGCGATACAACCCAGCACGATGTAGGTGATGCGATGCAGGGTGTCCTGTTGAGAACGGTGCTCAAAGTAGCGTGACCATGCCGTGGCCGACAGAATGAAACCCAGTGCCAGCAAGCCGTAGCACAGGCCGACCACTGAGTTGCTGACCTCGAAGACCGAGCTGACGTACAGCGAGAATGACGTCTGCGGCAGCATCCGCGCCAACAGCAAAATGCCCATGACGCACAGCAAAGGCAGCAACGGTGATCGTTGCCAGATGCTGCCATTGTCGCCAGCCCGGATTGAGGTATCGATGCCCGGATTCGTCTTCTTCATCGGCGGCACATCCGGCAATGTCACGGCCGCCACCACAGTGCAAATTGCGCACAGTACTGAGGCGATGATATTGATCCAGAAAAACGTCGCATGATCGAGAATCAAACCACCAAGCACCGCACCGAGCAAAGAGCCAACGTTGGTCGAGATCTGCAGGATCGCAAACAGCCGCGCCCGCCGCGCAGGTGCTTCGATACTGACACCGTAAGCCTGTGCCGGGGCGATGTAACCGGCGAAAGCGCCTTGCAGAAAACGCAGGATCAGAATGACCCAGATGTCGCCGGACAATGCCAGCCCGAGCTGGGTCAAGGACAACCCGGCCAGGGCGCGGATCATCATCAATTTGTGCCCGTAACGATCACCGATCCGGCCCCAGAACGCACTGGTCAGCATGATGCCCAGCATTGGCCCGACGTACACGGCAACGCTGGCGAAGCTGAAAAACGACTCCGAGGACGTCATCCCGCGCAGATGGACCGGCCAGAACGGTCCGCTCATTTCCATCGCGCCCATGGAGATCAGCTGGATCGTGAACAGAAGATAAATCAGGATCCTCACATTCGAACCCTGGATGGCACCTGCATGGGGCATAAGTCAGTCTCGGTGATAAAACGCCAGATTCGGTTATCGCCAAATTCGCGGATCGGCAGACTACGCGCTTTACCACCTCGGGAAAACAGCACGCAGGAGTTTTGCCGAAGCCCGGAAGCACGTTGCTGCGAGGTTCAAAAAAAATTCTCAGGAGGGTGATACTTTTCCGCAGGTCGACTGGCAATAGGAGTGATTACCATTTTCTTCTGTCGAAAAGGAACCTTACGCCATGTCTGTTGCAAGTCGCCCTTGCGGTGAGTGCGCGCTCTCACTCGCGATTCGTACCGCCACGCTGAGTTTCGTTCTGGCCGCAGCCAGCACCCATGCATGGGCTGCAGCCCCCGAGCAGGAGGCTGACGGGAAGAAGAGTCCGGGCAGTTCGGCGGGTTCGCTGACTGACAACAATGCGCAGGGCCTCACCCTCGACGAGACCACAATTACCGCCACTTCCAGCAGTCCTGGCGCGCTTCCCCCAGTGCTCGCCGGCGGTCAGGTTGCTCGCGGCGCCCGCTTGGGCATGATGGGCAACAAGGATGTGATGGACACGCCGTTCAGCGTGACCAGTTACACCGCCAAGACAATGGCCGACCTGCAAACGGTGACCGTGGCTGACGCCCTGCAACGCGATCCTTCGGTGCGCTCCACCGGTCAGACTGGCGGCATTGTCGACTCTTTCTTCATCCGGGGTTTTGCCATCGGCGAAGGCAACATTGGTGAACTGGCCTACGACGGCGTGTATGGCGTGGCGCCCAATTACCGGGTGTTTACTGAATACGCTGAGCGCGTCGAAGTGCTCAAGGGGCCGGGTGCCCTGATGTACGGCATTTCGCCAAACAGCGGTGTCGGCGGGGTGATCAATATCGTTCCCAAGCGTCCGCTGGACGTCGACCTGACCCGTTTTACCGGCAGTTACGCGTCCGACTCCGAGGTGGGCGGTCATCTGGATGTCAGCCGTCGATTTGGTCCGGAAAACCGTTTCGGCGTGCGTTTCAACGCCGGTCTTCAGGGCGGTGACACTGCCGTTGATGATCAAGAGCGGGCGCTCAATATCGGTGCTATCGCGCTCGATTACCAAGGTGAACGGTTGCGTTTGAACCTGGATTTCATCAGCCAGAAGGAAAGCTTTGACGGCGCCTCGCGGCCATTCACCATTGCGCCCGGCGTGGATGTTCCGTCAGCCCCCAATGGCCGTACCAACGTGTCCCAGGATTGGGGTTGGTCGGACACCAAAGAGCAGTCGGCGTTGCTGGGCGGCGAATATGACCTGACCGACTCGGTCACGGTATTTGCCCATGCCGGTGGCGGCAGGTCAGACGTCAAGCGCAAGTCCGATCAGGTGCCAAGAATTCTCAACAGCGCGGGCGATACCAGCAACATTCCGGGGTATTACAAATTCAACGTTGATCGTTCGACCGCCGATGTGGGGATGCGTGGAGTGTTCGCCACCGGCCCTGTGACCCACACCACCACGCTGATGGCGACCCGTTATCAGGATGAGTTGTCCCGGGGTATCACCAACGGCACGGAAATCCGCTCGAACATGTACCACCCGGTGGACGTGCCCAAGCAATCCATCAGCGCGCCCAAAGTACTGCGTATCTCTGAATCGGAGTTGTCCGGCGTGGCGTTGACCGACACCTTGTCAGTGCTTGATGACCGGGTGCAATTGACGCTGGGCGTGCGTCGGCAAGACATCGAGTCGCGCAACTACAACGCGGCGGGTTCGGTCAGCTCCCGCTATAAAGACAGCGCCACCACCCCGCTGGTTGGTGTCGTGGTCAAGCCCTGGGAAGACGTGTCGCTGTACTACAACTACGTCGAGGGCTTGAGTAAAGGTGATGTGGCGCCGGGCACGGCGGCCAACGCTGGCGTGACCTTCGCGCCTTATGAATCCAAGCAGCACGAGGTCGGCGTCAAGTATGAACACGGCACCTTCATGACCACGCTGGCGCTGTTCCAGATCGAGAAGCCCAGCGGTGAAATCGGCGCTGGCAATGTCTTCTCGGTGCAGGCTGAACAACGCAACCGTGGCGTGGAACTGAGCATGTTTGGTGAAGTTGCGCCAGGCACGCGCTTGATGGGCGGCGTGACCCTGCTCGACGGCAAACTGACGGATTCTGCCACCGCCGCGAACCGGGGCAACAAACCCGTGGGTGTGCCTGACGTCCAGGCCAATCTTTGGGCGGAATGGGATACGCCATGGCTGGAAGGCTTTACCCTCACGAGCGGCGCGATCTACACCGCCAGCCAATACGTCAATCAGGCCAACACCCAGGAGCTGGACGCCTGGACTCGCTTCGATGCAGGCGCGCGTTATGCCACCAAAATCGAAGGTCGACCCACCACGTTCCGGGCCACGGTGCAGAACGTGTTTGATCGTGAGTATTGGTCGGGCGTCGCTTCGTATGGAGCGTTCTCCCCAGGCTATCCGCGCACCTTGCAACTCTCGGCGACGGTGGATTTCTGAGGAACCGGGGAGGGTGGTCAACGCAACGTCGGCCACCTGACCCGCACATCCATCTGAATTCGGTCAGGCTCAACGGCGCCCGGTCCGGGTGCTCACATCTACCCACACGGCCAGCACCAGAATGCTGCCCTTGACGATCATCTGCCAGTAGCTGTCCACGTCGAGCATGGACATGCCGTTGTCCAGGCTGGTGATGACCAATGCGCCGAGCAAAGCGCCATAAACGGTGCCCGAACCGCCGCGCATGGAGGTGCCGCCGATGAAACAGGCGGCGATGGCGTCGAGTTCGCCCATGTTGCCGGCTGAGGGTGAGCCTGCCGCCAGGCGGGCGGTGTTGACCACGCCAGCGAGGGCACACATCACGCCCATGATGCCGAAGATCCACAGTTTCACAGCCTGCACATTGATGCCGGACAGGCGCGTGGCTTCCATGTTGCTGCCCACCGAGTAAACGCGGCGTCCGAACACCGTCTGGCTGGTCACGTAGCTGAACACGCCGAGCAGAACCAGCAGCAGCAGGACTGGAACCGGAATGCCGTCGTAACTGTTGAGGGTGTAGACGAATCCGGCCAGCACCGCGCCGATCAACGCCACGCGCAACACGTCACGGACCAGTGAATGAGCCGCCAAGCCATGCAGGGCACGATTGCGGCGCTGTTTCCAGGTCAGGAATAGCGTCAAGGCGAAAAGCAACACACCGAGCCCGGCCCCAACCGTGTGCGGCAGATAACCCTGGCCGATATAGACCAGTTCCGGCGAAACCGGCGCAATGGTCGTGCCGCCAGTAACCCCCAGGAGAATCCCGCGAAAGGCCAGCATGCCGCCCAGGCCGACAATGAACGACGGGATGCGCAGATAGGCCGTCATGTAGCCATTACCCAAACCAATCACCAGGCCGCACAAGGCCACCAGGCTCAGGTTCGCCAGCAGCGGAATGTGATAGACCACGTCGAGAATCGCCGCCAGCCCACCCAATAGGCCAAGCAAGGAACCCACCGACAGATCGATTTCACCGCTGATGATCACCAACACCATGCCGCAGGCGAGAATCCCGGTGATGGACATTTGCCGCAGCAAGTTGGAGAGGTTGCGCGGGGTCAGAAACCCGCCGTCGGTTTGCCAACTGAAGAACAGCCAGATCACCGCCACGGCAATCACCAGCGCGAGCATTTTGTAGCGGCTGAAAAGTTGTTTGACCTGATTCATCTACGCGGACTTCCGATCATTATTGTTATGGTTATCGGGATTGCTGAGCGCAGCGCCGAGTACCTGTTCCTGGCTGAGTTCGTGGTTGATGAAGTCGCCGCGCAGCTGACCTTCGCCGATCACCAGCACACGGTCGGAAACCCCCAATACCTCCGCGAGTTCCGAGGACACCATGATGATCGACACGCCTTCGGCCGCCAGCGCGCCCATCAGCTTGTAGATCTCGTATTTGGCACCGACATCCACACCTCGGGTGGGCTCATCCAGAATCAGCACCCGGGGCTTGGTCAGGAGCATCTTCGCCAGCACGGCTTTCTGCTGGTTGCCGCCGGACAGGCTGGTGATTGGCAGGAACGGACTCGCGGTCTTGAGATGCATGCGCGAGATTTCCTTATCGATGCTGCCCAGTTCGGCTTCAGCGTCGATGCGGGTCATTTTTGCGAAGGTGTTCAGGACCGCCAAGGTGATGTTCTGACCGACGCCCAGGTCCGGAATGATGCCTTGACGCTTGCGATCTTCGGGGACCATGCCCAGCCCGGCACGGATTGACTTAAGAGGCGTGCGCGTATCGATCCGCTGGCCTTCCAGCCAGACTTCACCTTCGTAGCGGCCGGGGTAGGCGCCGAACAGCGCCGACACCAGTTCCGTGCGACCGGCGCCGACCAGCCCGGCGATCCCGAGAATTTCCCCGCGTTTGAGCACGAACGAAATATCGTTAACCCGTTTGCGCCTGGGGTTGTCGACGTCATAGCAGGTGACATGGCGCGCTTCGAAAATAACTTCGCCGATGTCATGGGGTTCGGTGGGGTAGAGATTGCTCATTTCCCGTCCGACCATCTGGGTGATGATCTTCGGGATATCCATGTCCGCCATGGCGGTCGTCGCGATGTGTTTGCCGTCGCGAATGACCGAAATGGTGTCGCACACGGCTGCCACTTCATCGAGTTTATGGGAGATATATACGCACGCAACACCCTTGGCCTTGAGGTCGCGAATGATATCCAGCAGCACCTCGATTTCCGAACGGGTCAGAGCCGATGAGGGCTCATCGAGGATCAGCAGGCGCGCTTGCTTGTTCAGCGCCTTGGCGATCTCCACCAGTTGCTGATAGCCGCCGCCGTACTGTGAAACCGGCAGCGACACGTTCATGTCCGGCACTTTGAGTTCCCGCATCAGGGCTTCGGCCCGGTGGATCATCGCCGGGTAGTTCATGCGCCCGCCGGGCAGCGTCAGTTCGTGGCCCATGAAGATGTTTTCAGCCACTGACAAGTCGGGCACCAACGTCAGTTCCTGGTGAATGATGACGATCCCGGCGGCCTCGGTTTCGCTGATGGATTGCGCCTTCAGCGGCTGACCGTCCCAGAGAATTTCACCCTCCCAGGTGCCGTAGGGATAGACCGCCGACAGGACTTTCATCAACGTGGATTTACCGGCGCCGTTCTCGCCGCACAGGCCGACGCATTCCCCCGGCTTGATCTTGATGTCGATGCCATTCAAGGCGTTGACACCGCCGAAGGTTTTGACGATGCCGTTCATTTGCAGCAGGTAGTCGGACATGGCAAGTGCTCATAAAAAGGGCAGACACCTATGTGGGAGCGAGCTCGCTCGCTCCACAGTTGTTTTACCTGACTGGTTGCATGACCCCAGAGTCGCAGATCACTGCCCGGCAATCTGTGCCTTGGTATAAAAGCCGTCCTTTTCCAGCAGGTCGATGTTGTCCTTGGTCAACGGGATTGGGGTGAGCAGGATGGTGTCGACTTTTTTGCTGCCATTGTCGTATTGCGAGCTGAATGTGGGCTTCTCGTTACGCGCCAGTTGCACAGAGAGTTTGGCGGCTTCCGAGGCGATCAGTTTCAGCGGTTTGTAGACAGTCATGGTCTGGGTGCCATCGATGACCCGCTTGACTGCCGCCAGGTCTGCGTCCTGGCCTGAGATCGGCACCTTGCCGGCCAGCTTCTGCGCGGCCAGAGCCTGAATGGCGCCGCCTGCGGTGGCGTCATTGGAGGCGACAATGCCGTCGATCTTGTTGTTGTTCCGGGTCAGGGCATTTTCAACAATGCTCAAGGCTTCAGTGGCGTTCCATTCCTTCACCCACTGTTGGCCGACGATCTTGATATCTCCCTTGTCGATGGCCGGTTGCAGCACTTTCATCTGCCCTTCGCGCAGGACCTTGGCGTTGTTGTCGGTGGGGGCGCCGCCGAGCAGGAAATAGTTGCCTTTAGGCGCGGCTTTGAGCACCCCGGCGGCCTGCATCTCGCCGACCTTTTCGTTGTCGAAGGAAATGTAGGCGTCAATATCGGCATTCAGGATCAGGCGGTCGTAGGACACCACCTTGATCCCGGCCTTCTTGGCTTCGGCAACGGCATTGGTCAGTACCGTGGCGTTGAACGGCACGATGACGATTACATCGACGCCACGGGAGATCAGGTTTTCGATCTGGGAAATCTGCTTCTGCTCGTTGGCATCAGCCGATTGGACGAAAACCTTGGCGTCCATTTTTTCCGCCGCCGCGACGAAGTAGTCGCGGTCTCGTGACCAACGTTCCAGACGCAGGTCATCGATGGAAAAGCCGATCTTTGGATGGGCAGGATCGGCCATGACCGGAAGCGCTAGCAGGGCAAGTGCGCCAGCGAGTAACGTGAGTTTTACTTTTTTCATTGGGGTGCGTCCTTTTATTGTTGTTTGAAGACACTTCCTGACGATGAACACGGTGCCGGTAGAACTGTAGAGAGTCGCCAGCCGTCGCGAGCACAGATTTGTCGCGAGAATGTAACCGCGTGGTTGCGGCTGCGGACTCACGGCCAGCGGCTGTAGGGTTTGTCGACTGTCAGGGGTAGATAAACCGGTTGACCACACCTTCGAGCATTTCCTGCCGACCGCTGACCGCCTGGGGATCCAGCTCGTTGGTAAAGGCATGTTCGGCCAGCGATCCGAGGCTGAACTCACCCGCCAGCACCGCCTGACCAAACGGCTGCTGCCAACCGGCGTAGCGCTTATCCTTGAATTGCTGGAGCTGATCGTTCTCCACCATGGACGCTGCGCGCTCCAGTGCCAGGGCGAGGACATCCATCGCGGCGACGTGGCCATGGAACAGATCGACCTCGTCTACGCTCTGGCGCCGGACCTTGGAATCGAAGTTGAACCCGCCATGGGTGAAGCCACCGGCTTTGAGAATTTCGTAAGTGGCAAGGGTCATCTCCTCGACGCTGTTGGGGAATTGGTCGGTGTCCCAACCGTTCTGTGGATCGCCGCGATTGGCGTCGATGCTGCCGAAGATCCCCAATGAGACGGCCGTCGCGATCTCGTGATGGAAGCTGTGCCCGGCCAGGGTTGCGTGGTTGGCCTCGATATTGACCTTGATTTCGTTTTCCAGACCGAACTGCTGCAGGAAGCCGAAAACCGTGGCGCTGTCGTAGTCATACTGATGCTTGGTCGGCTCCTGGGGCTTGGGTTCGATCAGCAGGTCGCCTTTGAAACCGATTTTGTGCTTGTGCTCGACCACCATGCCCATGAAGCGGCCAAGTTGTTCGCGTTCACGTTTCAGATCGGTATTGAGTAGGGTTTCGTACCCTTCACGGCCGCCCCACAGCACGTAGTTAGCGCCTTTGAGACGCTGAGTGGCATTCATCGCGCTGAACACCTGGGCGGCGGCGCAGGCGAACACTTGCGGGTCCGGGTTGCTGGCTGCACCGGCGGCAAAGCGCGGGTTGCTGAAGCAGTTGGCGGTCCCCCACAGCAATTTGATCCCGGTTTGGCCCTGATGGCGCTCCAGGTGGTCGATCATCTGCGCAAAGTTGTTGCGATACTCTTTCAACGAGTTGCCTTCGGGGGCGACATCGGTGTCGTGGAAGCTGTAGTAGTCGATGCCCAGTTTGGAGAAGAATTCGAAAGCCGCTTCGGCCTTGCCGATGGCCAGTTCCATGGGTTCCCCGGCGTGTTGCCACGGCCGCTTGAACGCGCCGACACCAAACATGTCAGCCCCCGGCCAGACGAAGGTGTGCCAGTAGCAGGCAGCCATGCGCAGGTGCTCGCGCATGGGTTTGCCGAGGACGAACTTGTTGGCGTCGTAATGGCGGAAGGCAAGGGGCGAGTCGCTGGCTGGGCCTTCATAGAGAATCTTGTCGACAGCGGGGAAGTACGGCATGGCTGGTTCCTTATTGTTCTTGGCGGTGTCCCGATACTAACGCTGGCGCTATGGGGGCAGATTATGAAAATCGTCAACGCGCAGTTCGATTTTGCGTATTGAGATTCGTGGTTGGCACGCCTAGTCTGTGTTGATCGGCCCAGGTAAAAACAATGAAAACCGTACCTCCCGTTCACCGCATTGCGCTGTTGTTCAACGGCAGCAAGATCTACGACCGCGGCATCATCAGCGGCATCGGCAACTACTTGAGCAGTACCCGCGCGTCCTGGGACCTGTTCCTTGAGGAGGATTTTCTCTGCCGGTTGAAAGGCATCGAGCGCTGGCAGGGCGACGGGATCATTGCCGACTTCGACGACCCGCTGATCGGCGAGGCGCTGGCCGGGATCAAGTTGCCGGTCGTCGCGGTAGGCGGGTCTTATCAGGATGAGCGCGCCTATCCGAAAGGCATTCCCTATGTCGCCACCGATAATTACGCGCTGATGAAGTTGGCGTACGAACACCTGATCCAGGCGGGCCTGACGCGTTTTGCCTGCTTCAGCCTGCCTGAAGCGCAAGCCAATCGCTGGGCGCAGGAACGGGAAACAGCCTTTCGCCGATTGCTGCAGCGCGATGGCTTGCCCGTCGAGGTCTATCGCGGCATGGGCACCAGCGCACCGCTATGGGACAGCGCGGTGGAACAGCAGATCGCCTGGCTGCAAAGCCTGCCCAAACCCATCGGCATCATCGCCGTCAGTGACGCCCGCGCCCGGCAGTTGCTGCAAGCCTGCCTGACCGCCGGGATAGCGGTGCCGGAGCAGGTGGCGTTGATCGGCATCGACAACGACCCACTGACCCGCAGCCTGACGCGGGTGCCGCTGAGCTCAGTGATTCAAGGCACCGAAACCATGGGCCGAACCGCTGCGCGCCTACTGCATCAGATGCTGCATGGCATGCAGTCCACCGGCACGCAGGTTCTGATTCCGCCGGACGCAATCAACGTGCAGACCTCAAGCCTGCATCAACCGCTGGGTAATCCCTATGTGATGCAGGCGCTGCTTTTCATCCGCCAGTACGCTTGTCAGGGCATCAAGACCGCGCAGGTAGCGGGCTACGTCGGCGTGTCGCGCTCATCGCTGGAGTCGCACTTTCGCAAGGTGCGGGGCTGTAGCGTGCACGACGAAATTCTGCGTTTCAAACTGGCAGCCGCCGCCGACGGACTGGAGAACACGGATTCGGCGATTGCCGATATCGCCCAGAATTGCGGCTTCAAATCGGCGCAATACCTGCACACGGTGTTCCGTCGTGAATTCGGCTGTACCCCACGCGAGTATCAGCAGAGCACTACTGCGGCGATCCTGTGACAGTGCAACCTGAGGTCTGGAGCTATCGGTCCGCATTGATAAAGTCGATAAACGCCCGCAAGGGGGAGGGTAGATAGCGGCGTCCAGGGTAATAGAGAAACGGTCCGGTAAAGCTTTGCCACCAGGGTTCCAGCACCGGTTCCAGCGCGCCACTGTCCAGATAAGGCTCAAGCCAGCCCTCGAACAGGTAGACAATACCCAGCCCGTCAACCGCCGCTTGAACGATCAGGTCTACGCCACCTCCCACCCTGACAATCAACGGCCCGGTTGGATCTACGCTGATGATTTCGCCCTCACGTTCGTATTCCCAGAGCGGCGTCGCGCCACTGGGGAATCGGCCTCGCAGGCAGGCGTGGTTCAGCAGGTCGCGTGGGTGCTGCGGTCGACCGCTGGCGTTGAGGTAAGCAGGGGAGGCCGCCGTTGCGCAACGTTGAAAGCGTGGGCCAATGGGGACCGCAATCATGTCCTGCTCAAGGCGTTCATCGTAACGAATGCCCGCATCACACCCGGCCGCCAGCATGTCGACAAAGCTTTCATCAATCATCACTTCCAGACGGATGTCGGGATAAGTCTGCAGGAAGGGGGTAATGATCGATGGCAGGACCAGCCTCGCGACGCTGGCAGGGACGTTGAGCTTCAGTGTGCCCGATGGGCGATCGCGAAAGTCGTTGACTACATCCAGAGCCGACTCGACCTCACCTAATGCGGGCACGATACGCTCCATCAGTCTGGCGCCAGCCTCGGTCGGTGCGACACTGCGGGTGGTCCGATTGAGCAAGCGTACGCCAAGCCTGGCTTCAAGGCGGCGTACGGCGTCGCTCAAACTGGAGGCCGATTTGCCGCTCGCCCTGGCGCCTTCGCGAAAGCCTTTGGCGTTCACTACGGCGACAAACGCCAGCAAATCTTGAATGTTGCTTTCCATTGTTCTCTCAGCCGTACAACCCGTGCCGATTGCACCCCATTACCAATGAAGTGGTCAATGCCTATAGTGCGTCTCACAAACTTTGATTGAGGTGGACAAAATGAGCGATGTTGCCAAAGCAGGTTCCTTCCAGTTGGGCGATCGGTCGGTCAATCGCATGGGCTACGGTGCGATGCAGTTGGCCGGTCCTCATGTTTTTGGTCCTCCGAAAGACCCGAAAGCGGCGATTGCCGTACTGCGTGAAGCCCTGGCGGCGGGCGTCAATCACATTGATACCGCCGATTTCTACGGTCCGCACATCACCAACCAGCTGATCCGCGAAGCATTGCACCCTTACCCTGAAAACCTGGTGATCGTGACCAAGGTCGGCGCGTTGCGCGGTGCCGATGGCTCGTGGAATCCGGCACAGAGCCCCGCCGAATTGACCCAGGCCGTGCATGACAACCTGCGCAATCTCGGCGTGGAGGTACTGGATGTAGTGAATCTTCGGGCAATGGGTAATGTGCAAGCGCCGGCCGAAGGCTCCATCGAAGAGTCGTTTACCACGCTGGCTGAATTGCAGCGTCAGGGGCTCATTCGCCACTTGGGCGTCAGCAATGTCACGGCAGCGCAGATCAAGCAGGCGCAGGGGATCGCCGAGATCGTCTGTGTGCAGAACCACTACAACTTGTCGCACCGGGAAGACGAAGCGCTCATCGCTGAGCTAAGTCTGCAAGACATTGCTTATGTGCCGTTCTTCCCGCTGGGTGGATTCACTCCGCTGCAGTCGAGCGTGCTCTCAGATGTGGCAGCGCGAATGCAGGCGTCTCCTCTGTGCGTGGCGCTGGCGTGGTTGCTGCAACGTGCGCCTAATATTCTGTTGATTCCCGGGACGTCCTCGGTGGCCCACCTTCGAGAGAATATCGGCGCGAGTGAGCGGGTCATCGCGCCTGACATGCTGGCTGAACTGGACGCGCTGGGATAAAGGCGCGGCGACTTCAGGCGACATCAAAGTCTCGCCGGTCAAAGCCCGAGAAGAACCGCGCCTACGGCAACGACCACGCAAGCGCCCCATCGCCTGGCGCTCACGGCCTCGCTCAGAAACACCCGCCCAATCAGCGCCGCGAAGACCACGCTGGTCTCGCGTAACGCTGATACCGCCCCCATCGCACCTGACTGCAACGCCCAGATGACAATGGCGTAAGCGGCGAGTGACACCAGCCCGCCAATCACCGAGGAGCCAACGGCAATGGGCGTTGTGCGCAGCGGATTCAATAGCGCGGCGGGCCCTCGCATCGCGACGAACAAGACCGGCATCAGCCAATAGAACATGAACATCCACACGGTGTAGGCCAGCGCCTGGCCGTCAGATAACCGCACGCCGATGCCGTCGATCACTGTGTACAGCGCGATCATCACCCCGGTAGTCAGCGCGGCCAGTAAATTGGAGCGTGATACGTGACGACCCTGAAGCGCGAGCATGAGGATGCCGCCGGAGATCAGCGCAATGCCCAAAACATGCAACGGGCTGATTGCTTCCTGGGCGAAAAGCGCCGCGCCCAACGTGACGAGTAAAGGCGAGGAGCCTCGCGCGATGGGATAGGCCACCGCCAGATCGTTACTTTGATAAGAGCGCACCAGGCTCATGTTGTAGATGATATGCACCAGGCCCGAGGCGACGATGTAAGGCCATGCGGGTTGAGCCGGGAAGGGCAGGAACAGCGCCGCCAGCGTTGATACCAGGGCAATAGCGATACTCATCCAGGTCATGGACAGATATCGGTCGCTGTTGCCATGCAACATCGCGTTCCAGCCTGCGTGGAGAATTGCCGCAAGCAGGACGAGGCCGCCGGTGTAACTGAGCATGGGGTTTTTCCATAACGTGGGGGGATGAAATTGCTGTAATCAGCAAAATATCTCTCTTGGAGTACGCTGACAAACCAGATAAATTGCCCGTTCACGTTAGTAGAACTATCTCGAATGAACCGAAAATTGCCTCCTCTCAATGCATTGCGGGCCTTCGAGGCTGCTGGCCGACTGGGCAGCTTCAAGGAAGCAGCCGCAGAGTTGCATGTGACTCACGGCGCGGTAAGCCAAAGCGTGCGGCTGCTTGAGCAGTGGCTCGGTGCGTCGTTGTTTGAGCGACACAATCGCCGCGTGGTGCTGACTTCGGCAGCCAAGACCTACCTTGGCGAAATTGGGCCGCTGTTCGACCAGCTGTCCCAGGCAACGCTAACATTTGGCTTCGCCGAGACAACCGCCCGAACGCTGTCGGTGAACGCGCCCGCGACGTTCACCTTGCGTTGGCTGGTGCCCCGCCTGGAGAAATTCCGCGCCGAGCATCCCAACGTGGACGTCAAAGTCGAGACGTCGAACAAACTGGTTGAGAGTCTGAAAGACCCGTATGACGTTGTTATTCGCGGCGGTCCGGACACGCTTTATGGCTACGCGACGCGACCTTTTCTCTACGAAGAACGGCTTCCGGTGTGTAGCCCGACACTGCTGCAGCGACTGCCGATTCGCGTGCCCGACGATCTTCGCCAGCACACGTTACTGCATACTTCGAGCCTGCCAAGGCTTTGGCCGGATTGGCTGGCGAGCGCACACGTCTCTACGCTCAAACCGAGTGCCACTGTGGTGTTCGATCATTTTTTCCTGACGTTGCAGGCGGCTATCGACGGACTGGGTGTCGCGATGGGGCCGACGGCATTGATATCCGGCGATCTCGCCGCTGGCCGGCTGATCATGCCGTTCACCAACCCGCGTCTGCCGTCGCGCAGCTACTGCGCATACATTCCGACTAGCAAATCAGAAGATGACGCAGTCGCGCTGTTCTGTGCCTGGCTTGAGCGCGAGGGATTGCGCGCTAGTTAACGTCCCCGAACGCCTCCCGGTAAAACGCTTTTAACGTCTCGACAAACTCTTCGGCCAGTCGGGTTCTGGCCTGCGCAATGGGCCAGATAACGTAGGTGGGAAACAGAATGTCCGGTCTGAACGGTCGGACCACCACATCGCGGTGTAGGTAATCCCTGGCCACCAGTGGATGGGCGAGGGTGATTCCCATGCCCAGCGCCACCATTTCGCAGTTGATTGCGCTGTATTGCGCCTCTACCGCCATGATCCGCTCGACGCCTGCCTGCTCGAATAAACCGTCCACCAACGACCGCGTGCCGTCGCCATGGCACAACGAAACAAATGCCTCGCCTTCGAGATCGGTAAACGTGATTTCGGCCCGCTGCGCCAGGCGATGAGCGCTGGGCAACACGCAGACTGCGGGGATTTCAGTCAGCAGCTCGATCTGGTGACTGCTGACATCGCCGGGATGAACGACGATACCGATGTCGCAGTATTGCGATTTGACCCATTGCTCCACCGTCGGTGATGAGTTGACGTGCAGGGATACGGTGAGTTCGGGCCTTGAGTCAGTGAAAGTCTTGAGCACGCGGGGAATCACGCTCAAGCCGTTCGACGGCACGGCCGCGACCCGCAAACGGCCGGTGCCGAGGTTGCGAATGTTCTTTGCCGAAAGCTTGAGGCTGTCCAGGCCAACGAACGCTCGCTCCACTTCCTGGAAGAATGCCTGGCCTTCCTGAGTCGGGATCAAGCGCACGCCAGCGCGCTTGAACAGCGTCAGCCCGGTGCTCAGTTCCAGCTGGGAAATCAACCGGCTGACATTGGGCTGCGAGGTGTACAAAACCTCCGCCGCCGCCGTCATCGAGCCCAACCGCATCACACTGCGGAACGCTTCTATCTGCCTGAGGTTCATGCTGGCCCTCCATATCAAATATGAATAACTAACCCTTATATCCGTATTTGACCATATGAATGGGCTGTCGCAATACTCAAAACCAGCAACCCCATAGCGCACATGAAGATGCGCCACCCGGGATGGATCTCCGGGAGCATGCAGCCTGCATGCATGACTTCGGTCTTGGCCGAAGCAACTGACGCATTGTTCGATCTGCCCCATGCACTTCGGAGATAGTCTGTGAATAGTCTTAATTCATCCCCAGCAGCACAGCCGTTTTGTTCGTTGAACCGTCTTTGTATTGCCGTCGCCGTCGGCCTCATCGGGCTTGGCAGCAACGCCGCTTTCGCTGAAACGACGCTGTACGTCGCCGGTGTCGGCGGCTCTACGGAGCAGATGTACAAGACCAAAGTCATTCCCGCCTTCGAAAAACAGCACAACGTCAAAGTCATCTACGTCGCCGGCAACTCCACGGAAACCCTGGCCAAACTGCAAGCGCAGAAAGGTCGGCAGCAGATCAACGTGGCGATGATGGACGACGGCCCGATGTATCAGGCATTGCAGATGGGCTTGTGCGGGAAACTCAGCGATGCGCCGGTTTATAAAGATCTTTATCCCCTGGCACGTCTGAGCCCGGAAGCTACCGGCATCGGCGTGGTCGCCACCGGCATTGGCTACAACGAGGATGCGTTCAAGAAGCGCGGCTGGACCCCGCCGGACTCCTGGGAAAACCTGACCGACCCGCGCTACAAGCAATTGCTCGGCATGCCACCGGTGACCAATACCTACGGTTTGCACACCTTGGTGGAAATGGCCCGGCTGCGCGGTGGCGGCGAGAAAAATATCGATCCTGGCTTCAAGGCGCTCAAGGACGAGATCGGTCCCAACGTGCTGGCCTGGGTTTCGGCTCCGGGTGAAATGGACGGCATGATGCAGAACGGCGATGTAGTCATGGCCGTGTATGGCAGCGGTCGTGCCGTGGCCTTGCAGAGCACCGGTTTTCCATTGAAGTTTATTTACCCGAAGGAAGGCGGCATCGCCTTGCAGGTCGCTGCTTGCGGCGTGACACCCAATGCCCAGCCGGAACTGTCCCAGGCGTTCATCCAGTACGTCTTGTCGCCTGAAGTGCAGACGATCCAGGCCAAAGAAAACGGTTTTGCACCGGTCAACCAGACCGTCACGCTTGCGCCTGAGATTGCCGCACGCATGCCGTATGGGCCGGAGAAGGTCAACGCGTTGATCAAGGTCGATTGGGACACGATCAATCAGCAGCGCAGCGAGTGGACCACGCGCTGGAATCGCACCGTCGAGCGCTAGCCTTCACGGCGGTTGCGACTTTCCCGAAACCTTTCTGGAGACGCAGGCTCATGCCTGCGTGGCAAGCCCTATGGCATTTCTCACACTCGAAGGTATCGTCAAGACCTACGGCAATTTCAGGGCCATTGATGGTTTGAACCTGGAAGTCCGGCACGGCGAATTCATCGCCTTGCTCGGCCCGTCCGGCTGCGGCAAGACCACCACACTGCAATCGATCGCCGGTTTCGTGCAGCCCACCGAAGGGCGCATCGTGCTGGATGGTCGCGACATCACTCATGTGCGCCCTGAGCAGCGCGGGCTGGGCATCGTCTTTCAAAGTTACGCGCTGTTTCCGCACATGACAGTGGCGCAAAACATCAGCTTTGGTCTGGAGATGCGCGGCGTGCCGAAAAGCGAACGCGCCAAACGGGTCAATGAGGCGCTGGATCTGGTGCGTCTTGGCGGCCTCGGCGAGCGTTACCCCAAAGCGTTATCCGGCGGACAACGGCAACGGGTGGCGATTGCCCGTGCGCTGGCGATCCGTCCCAATCTGTTGTTGCTCGACGAACCCATGTCCAACCTTGACGCAAAACTGCGCGAAGAGATGCACATCGAGCTGCGGGCGATTCAGCGCGACCTGGGCATCACCACGATTCTGGTGACCCATGATCAGGTCGAAGCCATGACCATGAGCGACCGCATCGCGGTCATGCAAAAAGGCCGTATCGTGCAGATCGACACGCCGTTCGAGGCCTATGAACGTCCTCATTCGCCGTTCGCATCGGCGTTTCTCGGCAAGACCAACGCCTTTGCGGGTGCGGTGCAATTGCGCAACGAGCGTTGCTGTGAAGTTCAGGTCAGGGACACGCTGCTGCATGTGCCCCACGAAGACCGTTCGCTGGGCAACGACGTCAATGTCTACATTCGCCCGGAGAAAATTCGCCTGACCGCCGTGGGCAATGGTCGTTTGACCGGGCGTGTTCGGCTGAGGGTGTTTTTGGGCAATCTGTGGCTGATTGCGGTCGATAGCCATCTTGGGTTGGTCCACATGACGCAACCCAACCTCGGCATTCCGCCGCCCGATGAAGGCCACGAGGTCGGCCTGGACTGGTCCGATGACGACCTGCGTCTGCTGGATCGGGAGGTCGCCCATGGCCAGGTATGATGCCGAACACGTCGGCATTGCCCCGTGGCTGCTCAGCGGCCCGGCACTGCTGGTGTTTATCGCACTCTTGCTGGCGCCGTTGCTGCTCACGGCCGTGCTGTCGCTGAATCTGTTCAGCGACACTGCAGGCGTGGTTCCGGGCTACAGCCTGGGCAACTACATCGAAGTGTTCAAGGACGGCTACTTTCACGAGATATTCCTGCGCACTGGCGGCATGGCGCTGGCGGTGACCGTGCTCTGTGTGCTGCTGGGTGTGCCGGAAACCATCATCATTGCCCGCATGGCGCCGCGCTGGCGTTCGTTGTTCCTGCTGGTGGTGCTCGGCCCGTTATTGATCTCGGTGGTGGTGCGCACACTGGGATGGGCGATCCTGTTGGGCAACAACGGCCTGATCAACGACGCCTTGCAGGCGCTGGGCATTACCGATCAGCCCGTCAAGATGCTGTTTACCCAGGTCGGCGTGATTATCGCCCTGACGCACGTACTGGTGCCGTTCATGGTGATCGCCGTATGGGCGACCTTGCAGCGTCTGGACCTGCAGGTCGAGTGGGCGGGATTGTCGCTGGGTGCCTCTCGGCTGACGGTGTTCCGACGGATCATCCTGCCGCAGATCATGCCCGGCATTCTGTCCGGTTCGATCATCGTCTTCGCCCTGGCCGCATCGGCTTTCGCCACCCCGGCAATCATCGGCGGTCGGCGCTTGAAAGTGGTCGCGACGGCGGCCTATGACGAATTTCTCGGCACCCTCAACTGGCCACTCGGCGCTGCCATCGCAATGCTTTTGCTGGTGGCGAATCTGATCATCATTCTGGGTTGCAGCAAGCTGGCCGAGCGCCGCTTCAAGCAAGTCTTCGAGTAGGCCGCCATGCACAAGAACGGATTTTTCTCGCAGCTTTATCACGTGTGCTTCGTCAGCTTCATCGTCGCGCCCTTGCTGGTGGTCATGGCGATGGCCTTTACCGACAAGGGTTATTTGTCGCTGCCTACTGATGGTCTGTCGTTGCGCTGGATCCGGGCGTTACTGGAAAACCAGGAAATGCTCGACGCCTTCACGCTGTCGATCAAGCTGGGCCTGGCTTCGGCGACCATTGCGGCGTTGCTGGCGATTCCTGCGGCATTGGCAATCAGTCGTTACGAATTCCCCGGACGCGGCGCGTTGACCGGATTTCTGTTGTCGCCGTTGATGATTCCGTCGGTGGTGCTGGGGATCGCGTTTCTACGCTTTTTCTCCCTGGCGCAGATTGGTGGATCGTTCTGGGCACTGACCCTGACCCACGTGATCGTCGTCCTGCCGTATGCACTGCGCCTGACACTGGCGTCGACCATCGGCCTTGAGCGCGATATCGAACAGGCGGCGTTATCGCTGGGCGCCAGTCGCTGGACCGCGTTCTACCGGGTGGTACTGCCACGCATCCGCACCGGTGTAATCGGCGGCTGGATGCTGGCGTTCATCCAGAGTTTCGACGAATTGACCATGACCGTATTCGTCGCCACGCCGGGCACCACGACCTTGCCGGTGGCGATGTACAACCAGATTTCCCAGACCATTGATCCACTGATCACTGCCGTTTCCACGGTGCTGATCGTTGGCACCTTGCTGCTGATGCTGGTGCTCGATCGCATGGTGGGCCTGGATCGGGTGTTGATTGGAGAGGGCAAATGAGTCAGGACATCAATAGCGTCACGCAGTCCGACGTGATTGTGATCGGCGGCGGGCTGGTGGGGACGGCGGTGGCTTACGGGCTGGCGCGCAGCGGCGCCGATACGGTGGTGCTGGATCAGGGCGACGACGCGTTTCGCGCATCGCGCGGCAATTTCGGTCTGGTCTGGGTGCAGGGTAAAGGCCACGACCTGCCGGACTATTCACGCTGGACCCGTTCATCGGCGACGCGCTGGCCGGCCCTGGCACAAGCGCTGCTGGAAGACAGCGGCGTCGATGTGCAACTGCGGCAGCCGGGCGGATTTCACATGTGTTTCAGTGACGAAGAAATGCTGGAGCGGCAGTCGCGGTTGCAAACCCTGCAGGATGCGTTGGGTGATTATCCGTATCAGATGCTTGATGCCGCGGAGCTCAAGGCTCGTTTGCCATTGATTGGTCCGGCGGTGATTGGCGCCAGCTACACGCCACAGGACGGGCACGTCAATCCGTTGAAATTGTTGCGCGCATTGCACTCCTCGGCTCAGGCCAAAGGCGCGCGGTTGCATGGCGGCGTGCAGGTCGACCGCATTGACTGCGCGCCAGGCGAGTTCCGTGTCACCGCAGGGCAACGGCGCTTTATCGCGCCGCGCATCGTCTTGGCGGCTGGCCTCGGCAATCCGGGTCTGGCGAGGCAAGTCGGCCTGCACGCGCCGGTTGCGCCCAATCGCGGTCAGGTGCTGATCAGCGAGCGTGTCCGGCCATTTCTCGATTACCCGACCATCAACGTGCGCCAGACCGACGAAGGCACGGTGCAGCTGGGCGATTCGATGGAGGAGGTCGGTTTCGATGACGGCACCTCCACTGAGGTGCTGGCCGCTATCGCCAGACGCGGTGTATCGACGTTTCCGCTGCTGCGCGACGTGCGCCTGATTCGCGCCTGGGGCGCATTGCGGGTCATGAGCCCGGACGGTTTTCCCATCTATCAACAATCTGCCGCGCATCCGGGCGCGTTCGTGGTCACGTGCCACAGCGGCGTGACGCTGGCGGCGGCTCACGCGTTGCGCATTGCGCCGTGGATCATGGGCGGTGCGCAACCCGAGGAGCTGGCGGTGTTTAGCGGCGAGCGTTTTCTAACTGACAAGGTGTTTTCCCATGCGCACTGATCCGCTGTTTCAACCCGTTGCAAGCGAGGTCCGGGCGACGCGCACAGTGAGCCTGACCTTCAACGAGCAAACCTTGACCGTACCGGCTGGCACCAGTGTTGCGGCGGCGTTGCTGATGTCCGGCGTCAATCGTTTTCGTGCGACCCCGGTCAGCGAAGCACCGCGAGCGCCGTATTGCATGATGGGCGTGTGTTTCGAGTGCCTGGTGGATATCGATGGCGTACCCAATCGGCAAAGTTGCCTGATCGAGGTGGCTGAAGGCATGCGTATTCGCTCACAGGAAGGCGCCCGGGACCTGATTTTTCAGGCGACAAATGTCGACCTCATGGAGGTGCAGTCATGAACCCTGAAACCGTTGATGTGGTGGTGATTGGTGCGGGCGCGGCCGGCATGAGCGGCGCCGTGGCACTCGCCGATCTGGGTCTTGGCGTGGTCTTGCTGGACGAGCAGGGCAGTCCGGGCGGGCAGATTTATCGCGGCATCACCCTGGCGCCGTTGTCACGCCGGGACATGCTCGGCCCGGATTACGCGCAGGGCAATCAATTGGCTCAGGCGTTGGCATCATCGACGGTGCGCTACGAGAAGGGCGCGGCGGTGTGGCAGGTCACCCGGGATCATCAGGTCAGTTACCTGCGCGACGGCCGCCTGCACACGCTGAACGCCAAGGCCGTGTTGCTCGCCACAGGCGCCATGGAACGGCCGTTTCCGATTCCCGGCTGGACGCTGCCGGGAGTGATGAGCGCTGGCGCGGCGCAGATTCTGTTGAAAAGTTCGGGGCTGGCGCCCAGCGAACCGGTGGTGCTGGCGGGCTGCGGACCGCTGTTGTACCTGCTTGGCTGGCAATACTTGCGCGCCGGTGTGCCGATCAAGGCATTGGTCGATACCACCCGACCGGAGGATTACTGGCGCGCACGGCGCCATCTGTTTGCTGCTCTGCGCGCCTGGCCGTATCTGCGCAAAGGGCTGGAATTGATGCGTAGCCTGCGCGTGGCGGGCATCGCTCACTACACGGGTGCTGAACAACTGGCGATTGAGGGCGAGGAGGCCGCGACGGCGCTGACGTTCACCGTCGGCGGGAAATCCGTGCGCATTGCCAGCCGTTGTGTACTGCTGCATCAAGGCGTGGTGCCCAACATTCAGTTCAGCCAATCGCTGCGCGCCGGGCATGAATGGGACACCGACCAATTGTGTTTCAGCCCGGTGGTCGACGTTTGGGGCGAGTTGGATGTACCGAGGGTTTATGTCGCCGGAGACGGTGCGGGCATCGGGGGCGCTCAGGCCGCTGCTGTACAAGGGCAACTGGCGGCGCTTGGGATTGCTGCGCAACTGGCAACCATCAGCACGGCGCAGCGTGATCGACAGGCGGCTCCGCTGCGCGCCAGCCTGGAGAGCAATCTCAGAATCCGGCCGTTTCTCGACGCGCTCTATCAACCGAAAGAACAAAATCGGATACCGGCGGACGACGTTATGGTCTGTCGCTGTGAAGAGGTCACCGCCGGGGATCTGCGCGGCTTCGTTGCCTTGGGCTGCGCTGGGCCGAATCAGGCAAAATCCTTTGGCCGCTGCGGCATGGGGCCGTGTCAGGGCCGGATGTGCGGCCTGACCGTGACTGAAGTCATCGCCAAGGCGCGCGGCGTGTCGGCAGCCGAAGTCGGTTACTACCGCATTCGCCCGCCGATCAAGCCCATCACCTTGGGGGAATTGGCCGGTGAGTGAGTCAAGCCGTCGTCAGGGCGACGTACTGGTCATCGGCGGCGGCATTCACGGGCTGAGCACCGCATTTCATCTGGCTCAACGGGGCGTCAAGGTGACGGTTCTGGAAGCTGAGTATTGCGGTCGTCACGCGTCCGGAGTAAACGCCGGTGGCGTACGCACTTTAGGCCGCCACGCGCCTGAAATTCCTTTGGCGCTTTCGTCCCGGGATCTTTGGCATGAACTCAAACAGGTGCTGGGCGACGATGGCGGCTTCGTGCCCAGCGGCCAGTTGAAGCTGGCGGAAAACCCGTCTGAGCTGGAGGAATGCAGGCAACGTGTCGAGCAGTTGCAGGCCTTGGGCTTCACTCATGAAGTGCTGATTGATCAGCAGCAAGTGTTCGACATCATTCCTACCGTGGCCCGACACGTCGTCGGCGGCATCTGGGTCAAGGACGACGGCTATGCAGTGCCTTACAAGACCGTGACGGCCTTTCGGCTAGCGGCAGAGAAGCTCGGCGTTCAGGTCCATGAGAACTGTGCGGCGCTGCGTATCGAACAGACTGGCACTCAGTGGCAAGTCACCACGGCGAAGGCTGTGTTCAGTGCCGAACAGCTGGTGGTCACCGCCGGTGCCTGGGCGGGCGAGTTGGCAGCCCAGGTGGGCGAAGCGGTGCCGGTTCATCCGGAAGGCCTGATGTTGATGGTCACGCACCGGGTCGCGCCGTTCTGCGCGCCGGTATTGGGAGCAACGGGCAGGTCGCTGTCGTTCAAGCAATTCGCCAACGGCACGGTGGTGATCGGCGGCAAGCTGATTGGCGCGCTGGATTTCCCCGCGCGCCACGGCGAAGTCTATATGACCCGGCTCGGCACCAGCGCGCGCACGGTCACCGATCTGTTCCCGCATCTCAAACACTTGGGCGTCAATCGCGTCTGGGCGGGTGTCGAAGCGTTCACGGCCGATGACTTGCCGGTGATTGGCGCCAGTCGCAAGGCCAGCAACCTGAGCTATTCGTTCGGCTTCTGCGGCAGTGGCTTTCAGATGGGCCCCGGCACAGGCAGGCGTCTGGCCCAACAAATTATGGGCGAACACTCCGACATCACTCTCGATGCTTTCGCCATCGACCGTTTTGACAAAGCAGCGGCAATGACGCCGCTGATACCTCTGCAATCCGCTTCAACCATCCCGCAACATTGAGGAGTTCACATGCTGGAAATTACACGCATCGAAACCAATCAGCGCATGAGCCGCGTCGTTCAATGCAACGGCTTCACCTTTCTCGGCGGCCAGACCGCCACCGACCGCACCCTGGACATCAAAGGCCAGACCGCGCAGGTGCTGGAGAAGATCGACAACTTCCTCGCCAAGGCTGGACTGGATAAAACCCGTATTCTCAGCGCGCAGGTCTGGCTGTCGGACATCGAGGCCAACTTTGCCGGAATGAATGAAGTCTGGGACGCTTGGGCACCGCAAGGTCATGCGCCTGCTCGGGCAACCGTGGAGTCGCGTCTGGCGGCTCCTGATTTGCTGGTGGAAATTACCGTGGTTGCGGCGGGCTGATTCGCAAGCCGCACTTCCCAAAACCTCGTTCGGTCATTTGTGCCGATTCGAGGTTTTGGTCTGCACCGTTACGCTGTCTGCTCATTCAGTTGCCCTGACCAGCGTTGCAGGGCAGGGCGGTCACGTAGTCGCTGTGGCCGAGAATTTGAGCTCGATTGTTACGCCAGAAGCAACAGTGTTTATCGTCCAGTAAGCAGGGCAAATTGTCGCAGGAACCCATTTTTTTGATATCGTTGCAAAACTAACCAGTTAGTTAATAGTTTTGCGCGTCCCGCCAGCGCGTCGTCCTGACGTGACTTTCCAACGATGCCACCCATACTTGAATCGTCTTCCAGCGGTTTTTTCAGCCAGATGGGCACTCAGCGGCCTCGCTTCAAAACTATTGACCTTCTCCTTAAACGTTCATGCGTCAACAGGATCATGCAACATGACTAACTCACAATCTCCGGCGTCTTTCAGCCGCTGGCCCATCTGGATCGTCGCCCTGGGCGTGCTGGTATTTGGTCTGCTCTTCGCGGCAGGTGGCGGATACCTCGCCAAGCTGGGTGGCAGTTGGTACTTCCTGCTCGCCGGTCTCGGTTTAATCATTTGCGCTGTGTTGCTGTTCAAACAACGTCTTCTGGGTGCCTGGCTGTTTGCGGCGCTAATGGTCCTGACGGTTATCTGGGCGCTGGTGGATGCCAGTCTGAATTTCTGGCCGCTGGTTTCGCGTTTGTTTGCCTTGGGCGTGCTGAGTCTGCTGGTCGCACTGATCTACCCGACGCTACGCAAGGCTAACGGTCTGGCCAGTGGTCGCGGTGGCTACGTGCTAAGCGGCGTGCTGGCAATCGCCATGGTTGCCGGATTCTGGGGTATGTTCGTCCCGCACAATCCGGTGTCGGCCAATGGCGATGGTCCTGGCCTGACCAAAGTCGATCCTGCCAATGCTCAGAAAAACTGGGCGCATTACGGCAATGACGAAGGCGGTGGCCGCTTCGCCGCGCTGGACCAGATCAATCGTGACAACGTCTCGAAACTGGTGCCAGCCTGGACTTATCAGACCGGCGATATCGCAGTCAGTGATGGCAATGGCGCGGAAGATCAAATGACGCCGTTGCAAGTGGGTGACAAGGTATTTATCTGCACCCCGCACAACAACCTCATCGCGCTGGACGCCGACACTGGCAAAGAACTGTGGAAAAACCAGATCAACGCCAAATCGGCGGTCTGGCAGCGTTGCCGGGGTCTTGCTTATTTCGACGCCACCGCAGCAGTCGCCCAACCCGCCGATGGCAGCATGCCGGCCAAGGCTGTTGCCGTGCCGAACGGAGCGAACTGCCAACGCCGCCTGCTGACCAACACCATCGACGCACGCTTGATTGCCGTGGATGCGGACACGGGCGCGCTCTGCCAGGGGTTCGGCACCAACGGACAGGTGGATCTGAAAGCCGGACTGGGCAACGTCCCGGATTCCTACTACCAGCTTTCGTCGCCGCCGCTGATGGCCGGGACGACCGTGGTAGTTGGCGGCCGAGTCGCCGATAACGTTCAGACGGATATGCCTGGTGGCGTGATCCGTGGATTCGACGTTGTCACCGGCGAAATGCGCTGGGCGTTCGATCCGGGTAATCCTGACGACAAGCAAGCGCCAGCTGCCGACCGCACTTACGTGCGCAGCACGCCGAATAGTTGGGCGCCTATGTCCTACGACCCGGCGATGAACACCATCTTTCTGCCGATGGGCAGTTCCTCCACCGATATTTATGGTGCGGAGCGCACTGCACTGAACCACAAGTACGGCGCATCCGTACTGGCGCTTAACGCGACGACGGGTGAAGAAAAATGGGTCTATCAGACGGTTCACAATGACCTGTGGGACTTCGACCTGCCCATGCAGCCAAGTCTGATCGACTTCACCAAAGCAGACGGCAGCAAGGTTCCGGCTGTTGTGATTGGCACCAAGGCCGGGCAAATCTTCGTGCTGGATCGTGCCACCGGCAAGCCGTTGACCAAAGTTGAAGACATCCCGGTCAAAGCCTCTGATATCCCGAACGAGCCATACTCGCTAACGCAACCATTGTCAGTCGGCATGCCGCAGATTGGTGCGCAACACCTGACCGAATCGGACATGTGGGGCGCTACGCCTTTCGATCAACTGCTGTGCCGGATCTCGTTCAAGAAAATGCGCTACGACGGGCTTTACACCGCGCCAGGCACCGACGTTTCCTTGAGCTTTCCCGGATCGCTGGGCGGGATGAACTGGGGCAGCATCTCGACTGATCCAATCCACGGCTTCATTTTCGTCAACGACATGCGCCTGGGTCTGTGGAATCAGATGGTGCCGCAGCAAAAAAATGCATTGGCTTCCTCCGGCGGCGAAGCGCTGAACACCGGCATGGGCGCGGTGCCCCTCAAAGGCACGCCGTATGCCGTGAACAAGAACCGCTTCCTTTCGGTGGCCGGGATTCCTTGTCAGGCGCCGCCTTTCGGCACCCTGACCGCCATCGATATGAAGACCCAGAAAGTCGCCTGGCAAGTGCCGGTTGGCACGGTTCAGGACACCGGCCCGATGGGAATCAAAATGCACCTGCCGTTGCCTATCGGCATGCCGACCCTGGGTGGCACGCTCTCAACTCAAGGCGGTCTTGTATTTATCGCCGGCACCCAGGATTACTACCTGCGCGCCTTCAACTCCGCCAATGGAGAAGAAGCCTGGAAAGCCCGCCTGCCAGTCGGCAGCCAAGGTGGCCCGATGACGTTCGTCTCGCCCAAAACCGGCAAGCAATACGTTGTAATCACCGCAGGCGGGGCACGCCAGTCGCAGGATCGCGGCGATTACGTCATCGCCTACGCGTTGCCCGAAGGCAAGTAACCTGAAACCCGCAATCGGCACAGCAGGTCGATTGCGGGTTATTCCTGACCAGCTTCGTCATTTACGGCTGACTGGTATTTTTTTCATGGCATTCCTTGACATGCCCGCCGAACAAGTACAGAATTGCGTCCATTCCTGATTCAGGAATACGAAAAACCCTATAGATTTCAAAGGGTTGGACGCCAGTAGCTAGCTCTGGTTTCCGGACAAGTTTATATGCATTGAATGCTTGTTAAGCACTTGATGTTTGAGGCCGAGTAGCAAAATGGTTATGCCGCGGATTGCAAATCCGCTTACGCCGGTTCGATTCCGACCTCGGCCTCCACTATTAAAAGCCCCGAAGACTCACGTCTTCGGGGTTTTTTTTTGGCTTTGGAAAGGCGGTAGGCAACTAAACTCCGCCCGCAGACTCATAGGTCCATTACCTGGCGCAGCAAGCGCGAAGGTTGGATGGTCGCGATCGGTCACCGCATACAGCCTGCGTCTGGCAGTTGGCTTTACCCTCTGGATAATTAAACGGCGCTGCCTTCAGGAAGCCATGGATGACGATTCTTTATTTTCAGATAGTTATAATTTTCACTCTTTATATCGCCAGTCTTCTAGGCAAAAAATCATTGGTTGTTGCATGCGCAGCGTGGACACTATTCACGCTGGCGACCGTGTTTTTTTCGGGTCTTATCCTGCTGCAGTTGATCACGATATGGACGTGCTACGCGTTCTTCAAGCCAGCAGGCCGCAACACTGAGACAGCCCGCCCGAGCAAAATCGAGAGCGGTGAGACCACTGTTTTAAGCCCTTTGCAGCCTGTTTCAAGTGCAGGGCGGCCGGTTTCCAAACTTTTCGAAATCCCGCCCCCGGTCGGTGCTGTTCAGCGCAAGCTCGACTCGGTGAATAATGCTCTCACGAGTTTTACTGACTCTGTCTCCTTGCGCATGACGGTCAATAGCGCGACTCAAGCGCTGCAACATACAGTGTTCACTGAAAAGCTCGGCATTGAACATGCTTTGCAACGCGCACAAACTGCGCTCAAGTTGCGGGCGTGGCGCGAGGAGCGTGGTGAGGAAGACTGGGCTCACTTTCAGGAAGCTCATGCCCGGTTTAGCAAATTACTCAAACCGCCAACTGATGTTGCTGTAGCAAAACCGTCGCCTGGGTGGCAGTTTCCAGACTTTACTATTGCCCCCGGTCCTGACGATGCGGACCTGACTAATACCCTTGCCATCGCAGCCAAAATACGTTCGTTGCAAAGCGAACGAGATGATTTTCTGCGCGATATGGTTCGTCAGATCTGGAATAACGAACCACTGCGCATCGCACTGCTGGATGAACTCAATAAGGTGGGCGGCGCGCAGACCTGGGACAGCCTGTGCCGGATTGCTGCCGAAAAAAACAAATCATCCGCACGTCTGTCGTTCGGTGCCTTGTTACGCACGATTACCAATCAGGCCACCGATTCGTTACCGCCTGAGTCTGCCATCGACGAGGCTTTAACTCCGCGCTCGATACTCACATCCGCAGCCGAGATAGAAGCCCGAGTGAAAGCGCTGGAACTTCCTTACCTGGTTCATTTCACCCGTGTCGAAAACTTGCCCTCGATCATGCAGCATGGGCTGTGTTCAATCACCACGCTCACTGAGGCTGATGTCGGTTTCACGGCTAATGATCGCTTGCGTCTGGAAGGTCGCCCCGATGCGGTTTGCCTGTCGGTCAGTTACCCAAACGAAAAGATGTTCGCCCATTACCGCTGGAAGGCTCCTGAACAAGCTTGGGTTGTGCTGGTCATTGATCGCAGTGTGCTCTGGACCCTGAACGTCGCGTTCTGCAATCACAATGCCGCTGACCATCGTATTCGCCAACAACCCCTCGACGACCTCAAGACCGTGTCGGCCTTCGACAATCTGTTTAACCCCGTGCAGGGCTTACCGTCTCGCGAAGAAAGCAAGCTGTTGGCTTTCGATCCCACGGACGTTCAAGCTGAAGTTTTAGCGTTTGATACTGTGTCGCCAGATTTGATCAAAGGAGTGGTGTTCAGTGATGCGAGCAGCCAGCACAACTTCCGGTACTGCATCGGGGACCGACGTAACCTCGTTAATTCTGAAGGTCGTGGTTTTCTCGGCGCTCGCTCTTATGCCCGTAAACGCGGATGGACTTACTGATGGCTAGCAGACCGGTTTTTATTCCGAACCCCGATGGGCAAGCGCCCGTGATCACACACACCGTTGACTTTGAATGGTTTGCGGGTCTCTCCGTGACGCAGAAACAAAAATCCATCAAGGCCCTGCATCAGGCCGCACGCGAGTTAACGGGCGTTGATCGTGTGCTGGAAGTGTCGACCAAATCGGCGGAACCACTCGGAGTGGCGCTGAGTGCCTTTAACCTTTCTTTTGCGATGTCGATGCTTGAGCATCCTGTAAGTGTTGAATGCGCCTTCCAGGGCAGCAAAGTGTTCGAGGACGGCGGCCCTTTTACCGAGATTTACCGGTTCACGTCTCGTGATGCCAAGCGTGACGAGCGCTTGCGTACCTCCGGGAGGCTCACAGGCTTTAACTTCGCGGGTACGGACTGGCCGCTGGAGCCGCAGACTGCATTCTATGACTGGTTGTATATCAGCGCGCTGAAGGGTCGCAAGGATCTATCGGAACAACTGGCAGACTATTCTGCGTTCACCGATATCGAGTTCAGCCCGCAAAAATCCATCAACTGCCAAGCCTATGCCCTGGCGCTGTTCGTCTCTTTGCAGAAAAGAAACTGTCTGGAGCCGGTCACTTCGTCACCAGCGGCGTTTCTGGATTTTCTGCAGTCCCGACCCGTGGTGAGCGCGCGCCAGGATGACCTTTCGCAGGGGCGGCTGTTCTAGTCAACGGTCGGGCTCTTTGGTTGACGCTTGCTGGGAAGGGGAAGCATCGCTCGCGATACGCTGTCGGCTACGCGCCTGGCTGGCGGTGTAGCCGAAATAATCCCGGAAGCACCGGCTGAAGTGATGGGAACTGATAAAACCGCAAGCCATGGCCACTTCCACGACCGAGGCATTGCCCTGCAATAACAGGCGACGTGCCCGTGTCAGGCGCAACTCCAGGTAGTGGCGACGTGGCGAGCTGTGAAGGAACGTCTGGAATAGGCGCTCGATCTGCCGTCGAGACAAGTCCACATACCGCGCCAGTTCATCCAGCTCCAGCGGATCCTCCAGATTGTTTTCCATGAGCTCGATCAGGCTCGACAGTTGCGGCGGAAAGGCCGGATCCCGGCCGCCACGGGCCAAGGGCATGTCCTCGGCATAGGCGCCCCGATCGCAGCTGAGAATCGCCTCGATGCCCTTGACCAATTCGGCCCCTTGCTGGCGCCGAATGATCGCCAGCATCATCCCCAGCGCGCTATTGGCGCCCGCACAACTGACCAGGTCGCCGGTAATGACAAAAGGCTGAGGGCGCAGACGAACGCCGGGGCAGAGTTCGTGAAGGCTGGCCTGGCTTTCTGGATGCACGGTGCATTCGCGCTGGTCCAGCAGGCCTGCGTGGGCCAGTTGGAAGCAACCGTTCCACAGGCTACCGAGCAGTACGGATTGGCGACTGGCCTGCCGCAGTTTTTTGATCAGTGCCGGAGCAGGCGTCAAGGCGGTTCGCAATCCACCGCAGACGATCAGCATGTCGAGATCCGCCACGCTCAGCTTGTCGACGGGCAGGTCCGTCGCAATCGCTATGCCCAGATCACTGCGAACCTGACCGCCTTTCAGGCTGTAGGTGTTGATTTCATAGCGTGGCGTCTGGCTCAGATAATTGGCCGTCACCAGCGCATCCAGTGAACCGGTGAAAGCCATCATCGAAAAATGCTCCAGCACCACCACGGCAATTTTGCGACAGCCGTCTGCCTGCGATCCTGAAGGTATGTCGGTGCGACCATAAGGCTGATTGATGCCTTTGAGGCTCATACCAAAATGTCGGCGGCTGTCGGCTGGGGCCATGGGAACTCGGGCGCACAGAGGGAAAGCCGGAAAGGTAGCTGTTCACGGCTGGCAATGCCAGCCCTGCACTCAAGCAGACCAGGCGGACCGGCGAATCACCTCGCAAAAATTACCCGGCACGAACGACGAATCCTTGTCTGCAAGGACATTGGCCTTGACGTTGCCGAAGGTGGTGTCCGGCTTGTCTTTGATCCCGTCATAGAACGCCTGAATGATGTCTTCCTTGAACTGTGCGCTGCGCGGATAGGCCTTTACGACGGCTTCGCGCTCAGCGTCGCTGTACAGCGGATAAGTCAGGCCGAGCACATCCATTTCCACGCCTGCTGTGACCAATGCGATCACCGGGTGCATATGCTCGGGAATGCCGGGTGTGGTGTGCAGCGCAATGGCTGTCCAGACTGTATCGATATCCTGCTGGCTGACCTGATAGCCCTTGAGAAAATCCCGCGCCGCGTCTGCGCCGTCCACTTCAAAGCGTTTGCAGGCACTGCTGCACTTATGAGTCAGCCCCATGTCGTGGAACATGCAGCCGGCGTAGAGCAATTCGGAGTCGAAGCTCAGCCCGCGCTTCTGGCCGGCCAGGGCGGCGAAGTAATAGACGCGGCTGGAGTGATTGAAGAGCAGCTCGGACTCGGTATCGCGTACCAGTTCGGTAATCTGACGCGCCATGGTGCTGTCCGGAATCTTGATGTCGCCAATAGTCAATGTCATGGGGTTCGTCCGTCGGTGTGGTTGGTGAGCCCAGTATTGAACGCTGGCGATATGGCTTCAAATGGCGCTAACATTCAAATCCTGCCATATCGCGCAGCTGACGGACGCGGAGCCCTTCATGACGAAAACACGCACCATCGCCATTCTTGCGGTGCCCGGCGTTCAGTTGCTGGATGTCTCGGGGCCATTGGATGTGTTTGCCGAAGCCAATGCCCAGAGCGGTCGCGATTACTATCAACTGCAGATCTGGGCGTTGGAGGCGGGGCCGGTCCACAGTTCATCCGGAGCCCGTTTATTGCCTGATCAAGTTCTGGGCGACGAGTTGTCCGAGGTCGACACGCTGCTGGTGGCTGGCGCCCCGAATGCTCCCTACCTGATCCTGAAACCGAGCGTTATTCGCTGGCTACAGGACTCGGCACGCAGCGCCCGCCGTTATGGCTCAGTGTGTACGGGTGCCTTTGTGTTGGCGGCGGCTGGATTGCTGGAAGGCAAGCACGTCACGACCCACTGGATGCGCTCGGCGCTGTTGGCCGAGCGCTATCCCGATATCTGCGTGGAAGAAGATGCCCTGCATGTCCACGATGGCAAGGTGCATACCGCAGCGGGTGTTACAGCGGGCCTGGATATGGCGCTGGCGCTGGTCGAAGATGATTTGGGTCGTGACATCGCCAAGCAGGTCGCCAGCCAGCTGGTCATGTACTTCAAGCGTCCCGGCGGGCAGTTGCAGTTCAGTCGGCGCGGCGAATCGTTGCCCACCGGGCGGGCCATGCTGCAGGAGCTGCAACGCTGGATCGCGGCCAATCCTGCTGACGATCACAGCATTTCACGGCTGGCCGAACGGGTGAACCTCAGCCCACGGCATTTCGCTCGCTTGTTTCACGCCGAGGTGGGCATCACGCCAGCGGCCTGGGTCGAACAGGCGCGGGTCGCTGCGGCCAGAAAGCAGCTGGAGAGCGGGGTGGATGTGCCCAAACAAGTGGCAGCACAGTGCGGATTCGCCAACGCGGATACCTTGCGGCGCACGTTTACCCGGCACGTTGGCGTGACCCCCAGCGAATATCGCAAGCGTTTCGTCAGGGCGCTATGACGGGATTAGTCTGGCTGTCATAGGCCGTGCGGGCGCTGCGAAAAGCTTCCGCGTTTTCCACCACCCAGGTCCACAGGGGGATCATGTGCACCAGTAAACCCATGCCCAGCGCGGATAACTCATATTCGACGCGCGGCGGCACTTCGTGGTGATCGTGACGCACGATCAGACCGTCGCGTTCGAGCTGGCGAAGCGTGCGGGTGAGCATCCTTTGCGTCACGCCGTGCATGCGCCGTCCGATCTCAGCGTGGCGTAATTTGCCTGCCACACCCAGGGTATGAACAACGCCCAGTGACCAGCGATTGCCTGCATGAGTCAGCACTTCGCGTTTCAGCCCGTCATCGTCAGCGCTCAAGGCGTCACACGCGGCTTGTGAGTGTCTTAATACTTCTGCGGTGTCCAATTGCCCTTGCGGTATCACTGGTGTGCCTTCTTATAAGCCGTCTTCATGTGTGCCAGCATCACGCAGTGCCATCGTTGGTGCAAACAAATAACGGGAGATGATGATGCAAGCGGTCACACGCACTACAGAGCGCGGGATCCTCGTCCTCGGCGCGGGCGAATTGGGTATGGCGGTTCTTCGTCAGCTGGCCAGATTGGCTGCGTTGGCGGGTGATACGCGGGTCTCGGTTTTGTTGCGTCCCTCGACGCTGGAGTCCAGCGCGCCAGGCAAGCAACAGGAAATTGATGAGCTGCGCTCGCTGGGTATCGAATTGCTGTCGGGCGATCTGGTGTCAGGCACGATTTGCGAACTCAGCACCTTGTTCCGCGGTTTTGACACCGTGGTCAGCTGCATCGGGTTTGCTGCGGGTAAAGGTACCCAAATCAAACTTGCGCGGGCGGCAATCGAAGCGGGTGTTCTGCGTTATGTGCCTTGGCAGTTTGGTGTCGACTATGACGTCATCGGTCGAGGCAGCGCCCAGGATCTGTTCGATGAGCAGCTGGACGTAAGGGATATCCTGCGCGGGCAAGATGCAACGCAATGGCTGATCATTTCCACCGGGATGTTCACCAGCTTCCTGTTCGAGCCGGTGTTCGGCGTGGTCAATCTCGCCGAAAACACGGTTCACGCCCTCGGCAGTTGGGACACTTGCGTCACTGTCACGACGCCCGAAGACATCGGCTTGCTTACGGCGCAAATTCTGTTGGCGCAGCCACGATTGGCTAATCAGGTGATTTACACCGCCGGTGACACGCTGACGTATGGCGAGCTGGCAGACAAAATCGACAAGGTGCTCAAGCGCAACGTGCAACGGGTCGAGTGGCCTGTCGCGAAGTTGAATGCGGATCTGGCACTTGAGCCTGATGACGCAATCAGAAAATACCGGGCAGTCTTTGCGCAAGGCAAGGGCGTTGCCTGGGATCAAAGCTGCACGTTCAATGCCCGGCATGGCGTTGAAGTCATGGATGTGGAGCACTGGATGCGTTTGAACCTCGGATGAGGCGGCCCGATTTATTCAAATAAAAAAGCCGCTCTCAATGACAAGAGCGGCCTTGTGCCCGGGTTAGCGATTACCAGCGGCCATCGCCCCGGTTATGGTCGAAGCCGCGGTCACGATCACGCCCCCTGTCACGACCATGATCATAACCATAACCACCGTTGTAATAGCCGCGAGGCGGTCGCGGATCGAAGCGGCGATATTCAACGCGGGTGGCTACCGGTACGTAAGCCACTGGCTGGTATCGCGGCTGATACTGCGGCTGATATCGGGGCTGTGGTTGGTAGCCCTGGTATTGCGGACGGTAGTTATCGTGGTTTGAACCGCTGATCACAGTGGCCAGTATGGCGCCCACCGCAGCCCCGGCGATGACTGGCACGATCACATCGCGGCCGTTGGCGGATGCCGCACCCGCGGCAACCAGGCAACCGGACAGGATCAAGACTTTGGTTATCTTCGAAAACATGGTGTCTCCTCAGGCGGCATGTGTGGGTTCGCCATGGATGTATGAAACACCCGTTTCGTGTAAACGGAGGTCTGGATTCGGTAAAGGTTGCGTAAAGCGCTGCCAGGGCAGCTGGATGGCAGTTCTCAAGGTTTGCGACACAAATGGCACGTGTGCAGGCTCCAAAAAGGATTGCTGCTTGTCACTATCTACCTCATCTTGATTCACCGGGTCGTATCAGTCGGCCGTGGGCATACCACGTGCACACGGGATTTCCCTGAGAGGTTCAATATGATGGGGCGTAGTTTGTGCAAATTCATCTCGATGCCAGCCATGCTGCTGATCCCCTGCATAGCCCTGAGTGAAAGTGCTTGTGATCACCTGACTGCAACCGGCAATGCCGAATATCCTCCCTACCTGTGGCGAGACCCACATAACCCTCAGCAACTCATAGGCGCAAACGCTGACTTGATCAAACACTTGGGCACGCTTTTAGGACTAAAAATCGAAGTCATATACGGCGGGCCATGGTCGCGAGCGCAGGAAGAGGTGAAAGCAGGTCGCATTGATATGCTGGCCGGATATTTTCTCACTGCAGATCGGGAGCGGACTTTGAACTTTGTGAGCCCACCGTTTCTTTTTACGTCCAATATGATTTGGGTGAGGCAAAACGAAGACTTCCACTATCATCAATGGTCTGATTTGGCCGGACGCAGTGGTGGGACCTTGGTCAACAACAGCTTCGGTCAAGCGTTCGATGATTACGCGAAAGCAAACTTTTCGCTTGAGGCTGTGCCAACAGCCGGTCAGGCGTTCCAAAAGCTCGTACTCAAACGCAACGATTTTGTGATATTCGAGCAATTCCCTGGAATGGCGTTAGCTAAAAAGTTGGGGGTCGAGGCGGTCATAGAGGCTCTCGAGCCGCCGGTCAGTCGCGAGGGTCTTTATCTGGCGCTTTCAGCCAACTCTCGGTGCATTGATCAAACATTGCGAAAACAAATAAACGAACATATGCAGAAGATAGTTTCAAGTACGCTGCCTCAAGCGCTTGTAACGTCGAATCTGGAGCTTTGGAACGCACAGCAACGCGAGGGGTTAAACCCGTAAGTTGAGGCGGGTGCCAAAGGCCCGGAAGCGGAAACTGAAAATAGATGCATCAGGCACAGTCGCTCACTTCGTGAGCTTTGACGGACGATCTTCATTCATTATTCGAACCACTGCCCCTGAGGCTTCGAGCTGCTCGAATGAGCGTCGGGCCTGGTCGACCATTTCGTCGGACGTGCCTCGACTGAACGCCATGTAGACCCTGGCTGGCTGCTCGTCGATCGAATAGATTTCCTCCAGCGAGTCAAAATCTACCTGCGCGGCTTCACTGACCAGACGTGCTGAGGGCTCTGACATAGGGACCAGCTGGACTTGCTGATTGAGCAATTTTTGAAAGTTATCGCGATTATCGTTTGATATAACCAGGCGAGTGAACCCTTGCAGCTCCAGGAAAGTCTGCTTGGTATCGTTACGCACCACGCCGACACTGTAGCGTTTGGCATCTTCAAGGCTGTTCAGCGTGATACCGGTGCGCCCACGTAATTTGTAAAACTTGATCGAAACCCGGTGGATCTCGCCCACCCACTTGAACAACTCTTCGCGGATTGCGGTACGCGTCAAGGGGTAGATCAGGACGTTAGGCTCATGCAAAGCCTTTTCATAGGCCCGCGCCCATGGGTATAGCGAGAGGCTATAGTCAGTCAGCGCAGCGCCTCGTAAGGTCTCCTCGACAATGCAAGTACCCGGACCGACGATCTTGCCGTCACGAGGGTACGCGTACATAGAATCCTCGGTCACCACTTCAATCCCCTCGGCGTGGGATTGCAGGCTGACTAGCGCCAGGAACAAGCATGAGCAGAACGTCATACGAAAATGCATACAGACCTCATGGCCACACTGGTTTATAAGGCGACGCGATTGCGCCCTTGAGATTTGGCCCGGTACAGCGCCTGATCGGCGCGTTGCAGCAATTGGTCGAAATGGTCCATGGTCTGGGGTTCGACCTCGGCGACTCCGATACTCAAGGTCACAAAGGGAGACACCGCCGACGCACTATGTGGCAATTCTCGCGCAGCCAGGCTGGTGCGCAGTAGTTGGGCAGCCTTGTAGGCCTGTTTTGCATCGATGTTAGGCAGGACCACTACGAATTCCTCGCCGCCTACCCGGGCAGCCAGTTCGCCAGAGCGTCCGAAGACACTCCTCAGGGTTTCAGCAACCTGTTTCAGGCACTCGTCACCCAGCATGTGGCCGTAAGTGTCGTTGTAAAGTTTGAAGAAATCGACGTCGCACATGAGCACCGCCAGGGGTGTTTTATGACGCATGGCGCGGCGAAACTCCACTTCCTTCAGTTCATCGAAATAGCGACGGTTGGCCAATCCTGTCAGCGGATCGTGACGGGACAGGGCTTCGAGAGACTGATTGGCGGCCTTCAATTGCGCGGTACGCGCTTCAACCAGTTCGGCCAAATGATCGCGGCTGGCGGCAATGGCCAATTCATCCGAATGCTGGCGCTCCAGGTGGGCGTGAAGATTGTCCTGAAGCTCATTCACTTGGGATTCGAGCAGGCCCAGTTCGTCCTGACGCCGCACTGAGCGCTGCAGCTTGAGGTGATTCCCGAGCGTTTGGGGCGCGAGCCCACCCAGATGCCGCGCGATGTGTACGACGTGCACGGTCACCAATCGATTAAACATGGTCATGATCAACCCAGCCAGCAACAACGACTGGATCACTTGCGTAATAACGATGCTCCGCGCTTCGCCCCAAAGACGTGCCCAAAGCAAATCAGCATCGCCTTCGATAGTCAGCTCGCCGACAACTTCGTGTGCTCCCGCATAGGGCTGGGCAACGAGTTGGCGGTGCAGCATCGGCGCGGTGTCCGACGTGGCGTCGGTATAGCGATTGAGTTCAATGACTTCAGGCGATTGACCGGGGCGCAGGATGCTCAGCACCACGCGCCCGACCGGCGCGGCGCTGGCGACGCTGGCGAGTTGCTTGTTCAGCGATTCGCGGTCCATTTCCCAGATGGCATGGGACAAGGTGTTCTGGAACACCTGATCAATCAGGATGAGTTCCGAATTCATCTCCTTCAGATTACTCTTCCAGGCCATCCAGGTGCGCAAAGAGACCATCGCCAAGGTAAAGATCAGACAAAATAAAAGCGTCGCCAGTACCAGGCGACGTCCTAACGAGCTGAACCTGTTGCCCTGAGATTGTTGAACCGGACTCTCGAGATCGCCCTCCATGTTATAACCACTTGCGCATGATGGCGTCGTAAACACCGTTGCGACGGATGGTCTCCAGGCCTGAACGAAATTTTTCTACCGTCTGGGCTGGCGTACCCCGGCTGAACGCCATGCTCAAGCCTTCCTGACTGGAGAGCGCAGGAAGTGGCAGGGAACGGATCAGCACCTTTTCCGGGTCTTCACCATTCTGGCGGGTCAGGTACAGCGCGTTGAGCTCGTTGGAGATCCAGAGTTCGACGTGATCGACCTTGAGCTTGCGGTAATTGTGTTCGTACCGGGTACTCGACTGCAGCTCCTCACCGATACGAAAACCTTTTGCAATCAGATATTGCTCGCCCACATCCTGATTGACCGTGGCGATTTGATGACCACGAGCATCGTCCAGCGAGTTGAGTTTTATGGGCCGCTCAGCCAATGAATATAGGTACCACTGGGTTGGCGCGATCGCCCCTACCCACTGAAAAAGCTCTTCGCGCGCAGGCGTGCGGGCAATTGAATAAATCAAGACATTGCTTTCATTGAGCGCCAGCTCGTACGCCCGCGCCCAGGGCATAGGTTGGATCGACGCTTGAATGCCAATCTCCTTGAGTACGGCCTGAACCACTTCGGTGCTCATGCCAGTCACCTGGCCATCCTGCGTCATGTTGTAGGGTGGCAACTCTTCCGTGACGATCCGCAAAGCGGGCTCTGCGCAGGCGCTCGGCGAAAATTCGCTGGCAACCATAAGCATGAGGGCGCTAAACATCAGCAGGCGGTTGAGCGGCGAAGCCATAGACGTTTACCCTGGTTTACTCAAAGAGGCGGACGAGGCCTGGAGCCGTCGACTTACTATCTATCGGCTGGGCTGGCGCGCGCTTGAGTTCAGCGAGGAAACCGCAATTGCATCGGTCTGGTTAGCAAGCGAGAAGCGGAGCTTTACTTGCTACATGCAAGCGATGCTAAGATCCGGCCATGAAAACGACATCAAAGATAGAAGTTCGGTCCCATTGCGCAGTGAATTACGGCGTGGAAATCTTCGGCGACCGGTGGTCGCTGTTGATCATTCGCGACATCGTTTTTGTCGGTAAGAAGACATATGGCGAGTTCCGGAAGTCGGAAGAGGGCATAGCGACCAATGTCCTCGCGTCGCGCCTGGTCTTCCTTGAGGCGCAAGGGATTCTCTTGCGGACACCCAGCCCCGACGACGGACGCAAGGACTTCTACACCCTGACCGAGAAGGGGCTGGACCTCATTCCCGTCATGCTCAACATCATCCTCTGGAGTGCGAAGCACGATTCGGAGTCATATGTGCTGCGCCGCAAGGAGTTCGTCGCGCGATTGAGTCAAAACCCCATGCAGGTCGGCGAAGAGGTGAAGGCGCTGGTGCGCAACGGCGGCTGTATCTTTCCCGAGAGCAGCGAGTGAGTGGGACCGTCAGCGCGCGAACGAATGCACAGATGCCGTAAATATTTGCATTTGGCTCCTCAACGTCCGTTAGGACTCCAGACGAAGCGGTAGACGGAAGCAGGGCTGGCCGGTCGGCATTGGCCGTTGTCGGCGCTAGCGCCCACGATGAACCAGTCGGCCCGGGACGTCCGGCCCAGCGGGACCGCCTTGTCCAGGATGAAGCATCTCGCCAGTTGCGCGCCAGGCACCAGTGCATAGGCGCTTGGGTGCGCTTGCAACCAGCCAGCTGCCTGTTCAATCGACACAGTGTGAGCGAAACCGAAATGCACCAGAGGCTGGCGTGCATAAAGCCAGTGACCTTCGCGCCAGTTGACCAGCACCAGGTCAGCACCTTGGGTCAGTTCGGCGGCTTGCTCCATCAGGCGCTGATGGGGATTGTCGCCCTCCATGAGCGGTTCAATGAACCCGCGGGCAAACCAGAGGCTGAACCAGGCCACCGTCGCGCCCAGGAAAACGCGCCGGGCCCAGGCGCGGTCGGCGAACCAGCGCCGCAATAGCCAGGGCACCAACGGCGCCGCGACCAGCACCAGGCCGGGCAAAGCCGGGTAGATGTAAATCTTGCGCTTGCCGCTGGAGAGACTGAAGAACAGCAGCACCAGCAACACCCAGCCAAGCAGCACCAGCACCCGGCCGTCGCGCTTGGCCAGCTGTCGACGCCAGGCCGGGACCAGCCATGGCAGCGCCAGCACCAGCGGTAACCAATATTGGGGGATGACCTTGACGACGAAGTACCAGAATGGCTCGCGGTGGTCCCAGGCGCTGGCATAGCGATTGGCGGTCTGATGCAGGAGTATCTCGCGAAGATAGGCAAAACCTTCCGGCCCGCCGTCGCGCATGACCGAGATGACCATCGGCGCCAGCCAGAGGCAGCAGGCCAGCAGCACCACCAGCAGGCCAAGCGCCCAGCGAGCAGCCTGTCCGGGCATTGCCACCACGCCATGCCAACCCTTGCGCACGGCATATGCGTAGGGAATCAGCATCAGCGCCGGCACGAAGCCCACGCCCTTGCTGATGATGCCCAGGCCCATGGCCGCGCAACCCAGGTAGAACCAGTGCCAGGCCGGGCCCAGCAACAAGTGGCGGACCAGTCCATAGAAACCCAACGCGATCCACAGGCACAGGAAACTGTCGATCTGGCCGGTGCGCAAGATGCTGTAGGTCTGATAGGTGGCCAGGAACAGCAGGGCCGCCGCGCGTCCGGTGCGTCTGTTCCACAGACGGCTGCCCAGGTCGTAGAGCACTGCGGTGGCAGTGGCCGCCGACAGCAAACCCGGCAGATACAGAGCGATTTGCGGGCGGCCGGTCAGCCAGGTAAAGAACGCGACCGTCCACATGAACAGTGGCGGTTTGTCGGCGTAAATCTCTGCCGCCCGGTGGGGCACGAACCAGGAACCGGTCTGCAACATTTCCAGCGCGACGCCCAGAAAGCGCTCCTCATCGACATTCTGTGCCTGGCGCAGACCTAATCCGGCACCGATTAACAGCAAAGCAAACGCGACCAGCAGCCATCCTTCGAGGCGACGGGAAAGGGTAGGTCGCACCGTCATGGCTCCTTGACTGACTTGGCTTGCTGGTTGATCAGCTGCAAATTGCGCAGGTACACCACCAGTCCGAAGGATTGGCCAGCGATGAACACCGGGTCCTGTCGATAGATGGCGTAAACCAGTAAAAGAGAGCTGCCCAGCATGCTCAGATACCAGAAGCCCACCGGGATGACGCTGCGCTTCTTGAATTCGCTGTACAGCCATTGCAGGACGAAGCGGCCGGTGAACACTGCCTGGCCGACAAAACCGAGGATCAGCCAGAGCGTTGCGCTATCGAGTCTCATGGGTTCAGTTCCTGAGGCAGACTGTTCAAGCGGGTGCGGCGGATCAGCCACCAGACGCCGAACAGGTCGAGAATGCCAACCAGCGCCCGGTCCAGATTGCCGTAATTGGACACACCGGCCTGGCGATGACGATGATTGACCGGATGGATCAACATGCGGCCGTTGTGGCGCTGGATCAGTGCCGGAATAAACCGGTGCATATGATCGAAATACGGCAGGCGCAGGAAAGCTTCACGCTCTATCAATTTGAGACCACAACCGGTATCCGGCGTGGAATCCTTGAGCAGTCGGCTGCGCAGACCATTGGCGAAGCGCGAGGCCCAACGCTTGCTTGCCGTGTCGCGACGGTTCACCCGGTGCCCGGCCACAAGCTGGATGGCATCGGCGCGTCCTGCGCGAGCGCGTACCAGTTGCACCATGCCGGGAATGTCAGCGGGATCGTTTTGGCCATCGCCGTCGAGGGTTGCCAGCCAAGTGCCCCGGGCAACTTGAGCCGCGCTGTAGATCGAGGTGCTTTGCCCCAGCGAGCGCTCGTTGCGCAGGACCCGCAGTTCCGGAAATCCGCCGTCCAGCAACCCACGTAGCACTCGCAAGGTGTCGTCGGTGCTGCCGTCGTCGATCACCAGCACTTCATAGTGTTCCCCGGACAACGCGCTGCGAACCTCCGCCAGCAAGGTCGGCAGGTTGTCGGCTTCGTTCTTGGCGGGAATCACTACGGAAAGAAAAATCGGCACAGTCATGGGTGTCCCTGTTGTGAAAATGGCAGACGGACCTGGATTTGATAATGCTCGCAGTACCAAGCGACGAAAGCGCAGACGCCGGCGTCGAGCGACACCTGCGGTTGAAAGTCGATCCATCGCGCCAGCGCGGAGACGTCGGCCCAGGTTTTCAGCGCATCGCCAGCCTGCATCGGCACGTTGCGGCGGTCTGCGCGCAAACCCAGCGCGGCTTCCAGGCAATCGACGAACTCCAGCAACGTGACCGGCTGCCCCCGGCCAATGTTGAAGAGTTGATGGGGCGGCGTGCTGTCGACAGCGACGGGAGGGCGCAGACGCAGGCGCAGAATGCTTTCGACAATGTCATCTATGTAGGTGAAGTCCCGCGCCATCTGCCCATGGTTGTAGAGTTCGATGGGCTCCCCGGCGAGCAACGCCCGGGTAAATTTGAACAGGGCCATGTCCGGACGACCCCAAGGGCCGTACACCGTGAAAAAGCGCAGGCCGCTGGCCGCCAGGCCGTACAGGTGGGAATAGCTGTACGCGGTCAGTTCGTTGCAACGTTTACTGGCGGCATACAGTGACAGTGGCCGGTCCACGGCATCCTCGATCTGAAACGGCATGCGCTCGTTGGCGCCGTAGACCGAGCTGCTTGAGGCGTAGATCAGATGCGCCGGTCGATGGTGCCGACAAGCTTCAAGCACATTGATGAAGCCGACCAGATTCGACTGCACGTAAGCGCCAGGATCCTCCAGCGAATAACGCACACCCGCCTGGGCCGCCAGGTGAATCACCTGTTTGAAACCGTGCCGCTCGAACAGGGTAGACAGACCGGCAAGGTCGGTGATGTCCAGACGCTGAAAAGTAAAACCCGGCAGGCACTGAAGCCTGGCCAGACGGGCTTGCTTGAGCTCAACGCTGTAGTAGGCGTTGAGGTTGTCGATGCCGACCACTTCAACGCCTTGCTGGCATAGCCGTCTGGCGACGTGGAATCCGATAAAACCGGCTGCGCCGGTCACCAGCACCGTCACGGCTGGGCCGCCTGCCCGCGACCAATGCCGTAGTAAGTCAGTCCGGCGTCACGCACCTGCATCGGATCGAAAAGGTTACGTCCGTCGAATACCACCCGGTCACGCAGCTGTTGACCGAGCCGATCCAGATCCAGCACCCGGTAATCCTGCCATTCGGTAATCACCACCAGCGCATCCGCGCCCTCCAGCGCGTCTTCCTTGCACTGCGCCAGGCTCAGATCGGTGCGCGAGCCATATTGTCGCTGGATCGCCTGCATGGCTTGAGGGTCATGGGCCTGGACCTGCGCGTCGGCGGCCCACAGCGCTTCGAGCAAGGCAAGGCTGGAGGCCTCGCGGATGTCGTCGGTATTGGGCTTGAAGGCGAGCCCCCAGACCGCGAAGACCTTGCCCTTTAGTGAACCTTGATAATGCGCGTGGATTTTCTCAAATAGACGGTGTTTCTGGCGGCGGTTGACCTTCTCTACCGCGCCGAGCAGAGACGCTTCCATGCCGTGCTCTTCGGCGGTCCTGAGCAGCGCGTGCAGATCCTTGGGAAAGCACGAGCCGCCGAAGCCGCATCCAGGGTAAATAAAGTCATAACCAATGCGCGGGTCGGCGCCAATGCCCAGCCGCACCTGTTCGATATCGGCGTCCAGACGTTCGGCCAGGTTGGCCATCTCATTGATGAAGGAGATCTTCGTCGCCAGCAGGCAGTTGGCGGCGTACTTGGTCAGCTCCGCGCTTCGGGCATCCATGACCACGAACTTCTCGCGGTTACGGCTGAATGGCTGGTAAAGCTCGCGCAAACGCTCCAGTGCCACCGGGCTCGCCCCGCCGACGATAATGCGGTCCGGGCGCAGGCAGTCGTTGACGGCAGAACCTTCCTTGAGGAATTCCGGGTTACTGATCACTTCGAAGCCTGCATCGCGTCGCAGGCTGACAGCGATCTCGCGGCGCATGCGGTCAACGGTACCCACCGGCGACGTGGACTTGTTGACGATGATCCGCGCACCTTCGGCGTACCTGAGCAGCGAACGCAGCACGGTGAGCACCTGACTCAGGTCAGCGTGACCGTCGGCTTGCAGGGGCGTGCCCACTGCGATGAATACCAGCTCGGCAAAGCAACTGCCTTCGGCCTCGTCCGTGGTGAAATGCAGTCGTTTGCTGTCCAGTCCGTTACGCAGCAGTTGCGCCAGGCCAGGCTCGAAAATCGGACAGATGCCTTGGCGCAGGGCGTCAATTCGCTCCCGATCGACATCCACGCAGCACACCGTGTGACCCACTTCGGCCAGGCAGGCCGCTTGGGTGAGGCCTACATAGCCCGTTCCGAACACTGTCACTTTCATCTGTCCTCTTTCCTCTGATCCACAAAACGTCGCTTTTCTTTGGCGTGCCTGGCGGGTGTCTGACCGAGCGCTGCCAAATGAATGTCACAACGGTGTGAAGGAACGATGACGCCTTGAGCGGCCAGCAGAATGAAATTCGCGCTGTAATATCACTTTAATATCAGTGTGTCAGGATACGAGCTTTAGTCAGCCACGATGACGCAAGCATGCAGGCAGAACAGTTCACATTCATGCGACCCACGCTGCCCAGGGATCATCGCTGTGCAGATGATTTGTGCAACGAGGTGCCCGGCATCGACTCGGACAGCACCAATATCAAGGTCATGGATACCTTCACTGCGCATCGCGAGATGGTGTGCCTGGCGGTGGTCGAGGGCGAGCGCCCCATTGGGCTGATCAATCGAAATATCTTCATGTCGCAGATGAGCAAGCCGTTTCATCGCGAGTTGTATGACCGCAAGAGCTGCATTGCGTTTATGGACAAAGAGCCCTTGGTGGTCGACTCCCGGATGAGCATCGAAGAGCTGACCTTCAAGACGGTCGAGTATGGGGAAAAAGCCCTCGCCGACGGCTTCATCGTAACGCGTGAAGGCCGGTTCGCAGGTCTGGGCAATGGTTTGCAACTGATGGCCGTGGTGGCCGCCATGCAAGCGGAAAAGAATCGTCAGATGATGCAAAGCATCGAGTACGCCAGCGTCATTCAACGGGCGATGCTCAGAGCTTCTCGCGACGCATTGGCCTCAACCCTGGATGACGCTGCGCTGTTGTGGGAACCGCGGGATGTGGTGGGTGGCGATTTCTATCATTTTTGTGCGTATCCCGAGGGCTGGTTCGGGGCGATTGCCGATTGCACAGGGCATGGCGTGCCGGGAGCCTTCATGACCTTGATTGCATCCTCGTCGCTTACCCAGGCGCTGGGGCAAATCGGGCCACGCAACCCTGCCGCGCTTTTGTCGGCCGTGAATCGCGGAGTGAAGGGGCTCCTGGGGCAGGTCGATGGTCTGGACGGTACACCGGAATCAGATGACGGGCTGGATGCGGCGTTTTTCTGGTTCGACAACGCCACGCAAGTACTGAGTTTCGCAGGTGCGCGCATGTCGTTGCACATACTGCATCCGGACTCGGAACAGCTTCAAACCCTCGTAGGCCAGCGGATGGGTGTCGGCTACGTCGATAGCGATTATGACTTTGAGTGGGTTCCCGCCACCGTGTCGATGTTACCTGGCAGCATTATTTTCATCGCCACCGATGGGCTGACCGATCAAATCGGCGGCGCTAAAGGAATCGCATTCGGCAAGCGCAAGGCGTTCGACACCATTCTGCAACATCGTGCCCAACCCTCGGCAGCCATCTGTGACGCTATAAAAAATACGCTGCTCAACTGGCAGGGCGAGCAAACCCGTCGGGATGACTTGACCCTATTCTGTGCCCGCCTCAGGAATAAAAATGTTTAATTCATCGACCGCTCAGCTGGATGGTTCATTCTTCGAATTGGCCAGTCGGCAAAACGTGATTTTCTATCACAAGGGCTATTTCTCTCATCACGTTGTTTCCGCAATGGCCGAGGTTGTGAAACTTCAGCTGGAGATCTCTGGTGTCAGCGGGCCAACACGCCGCAAGTTGTTTTCGTCGTTCGTCGAGCTGTCGCAGAATATTATTCATTATTCGTCCGACTCCCTTGGCGCGACTCATTCCGAGAATTCTGTTCTTCGCCAGGGTGCTGTCTGCATCAGTGCCGAAGGTGAGCGGCACCTGATGCTTTGCGCCAACCCCATTGCGACGACCGAGGTGGAACGGCTGCGAGAAAAACTGGAGCCTTTGCGCAGCATGTCACTTGAAGAAATCAAGGCCGCTTACAAGGTAACGCTGCGTTCCGAAACGCCTGCCGATAGCAAGGGCGCCGGGCTGGGCTTTCTGACCATGGCGCGCGACGCAAGCGCACCTTTGGAGTTTGGCTTTCATGCGAGAGAGGACGATCCCGACACCACGTTGTTCTGCCTCAAAGCGATTATTTGAAATGAGTGGCCTATCTAGCATGGACAACTTCTACATCGAAGCAACCGCAACTTCGCCGGAAATCGATTTTCGTTTTGATCAGGATCTTCTTTCGATGAAGGGCGAGTCGTATCCGGAAAACGCTGCTGCTTTTTACGCTCCGGTTTTACAGCAATTACGGGCTTTCCTGCTTGAACGAGCCACCGCGACTATCACCGTCAATATCGCGCTGGCCTATTTCAACAGTTCCAGCACCAAGATCCTGTTCAATATCTTCGATGCCCTGGATCAATCTGCCCAGGCCGGAAACCGCATTGAGGTGAACTGGTACCACGACGAAGAAGACGAAACGATTTTTGAGTTCGGCGAGGAGTTGAAGGCTGACTTCACGGCGGTCACCTTCAACGACCATCCAATCACCACTTGATGAGGATGACGGTCATGTCAGCTTCAGTCACACCCATTTGCGCTTCGAGTGACGCGATTCCTGACTTGTTCAAGAACGAGACAGATGCGCTCGACCATGCCCGTTCTATCCTGGCCGTGACCGATGCCGAGGCGGCGATCTACAAGCGATCATTGACTGATCTGGCCTCTCATTACGAACGACTGCTGCGCGAAATGCGACGGTTGATCGGCAGAAGCGACCGTGCCGAGCGGGAAATGAATTTACTCAATACGCAGTTGCAAACGCTGGCCGGTCAACTTGAATACCGCGCGACGCATGACGCCCTGACCGGAATCCTGAATCGCGGGGCGATCATCGATCTGGCGGTTCAGGCCCTGCAAAAAAACGGTGCAGTACTGGTTGTGCTGGACATCGATCACTTCAAACACGTGAATGACGAGTTTGGTCATCCTGCCGGCGATGCGGTCATTCAGGGCATTGTCGAGTGCCTGCGCGAGGTGGTCGCAGATACCGGGAAAATAGGGCGCGTCGGGGGCGAGGAGTTCACGGTCCTGATTAGCGGCGAAGACCTGGAGCGAGGCCTGGAACTGGCCGAAGCCATGCGTGATGCGATTGCCAGTCATGTATTTGCCGATCCGGTAAACCGGCAGATCACCGCAAGTTTTGGCGTCAGCGCGAGCACCTCGGGGACAACCTTTGATACCGCTTACGGCGCGGCTGACGCCGCGCTATACCGCGCCAAGCGTGGGGGACGAAATCGCGTGGAGCAAGCTGAAGCCTTATAAGCGGCTCGGATTGGTTTCTGCCAATGTCATCTGGCGAAGGCGTGTTTCCCGGTATATCAATCAGGCGCTCAGCTTTTTCCCTGGCACCGCCGCCAGCAGTTCCTGGGTATAGGCCGCCTTGGGGTTTTTAAACACTTCGTCGATCGTCCCTTGTTCAACTACCTTGCCATTGCGCAGGACCAACACGTGATGCGCAACATTGGCAACCACCGCCAGATCATGGGAAACGAGCAGGTAGGCCAGCCCCAGCTCGGCCTGCAATTCGGCCAACAGGTCGAGAATCTGCGCTTGAACCGAGACGTCCAACGCCGACACCGGTTCATCCAGGAGCAACAGATCCGGTTGCAGTGATAACGCGCGAGCGATGGCGACGCGTTGGCGTTGCCCCCCGGAGAGTTCTCGAGGCAGTCGGTCTAAAAATGTCGCTGGCAGATGAACCCGTTCCATCAGCTTGCGGGCTGCTTGTTCAAGCGCTCGCCCCTTGAGTCGACCAAAGGACACCAGCGGCTCTATCACGCTCTCGAAAATAGTCATGCGCGGGTCCAGCGCGGCGAACGGGTTCTGCTGCACCAGTTGCATGCGTTGACGAAGGGGGCGAAATTCGCGCCAACTGAGGTTGATAGTGTCTTGGCCATCGAAGACGATGCGGCCTTCGGTTGGCTGCTCCAGTCCCAATGCGATACGCAACGCAGTGCTCTTGCCCGAGCCGGATTCACCGACGATGGCCACTGTCTGTCCGGGGTAAACCTCAAGACTGACATCCTGTAATGCCTGAAATGAACTCGGCTCGCCTTTGTGTCTGGGTAGCTGGAAGGTCTTGCTGATGCCCTCCACGGACAAAAGCCGGGCGCCATTGGCGGCCGGGATTGGCGCTGGACGTGCGCGGGTGCTGAAGGCTGGCGCTGCTGCGATAAGCGCTCGGGTATAGGGCTGAGACGGGAACGCCAGGACCTGAGCCGGAGGACCTTGCTCGATAAGCTGACCGTCCTTCATCACCAACAGTCGGTCGGCACGATCTGCGGCGACAGCGAGGTCGTGGGTGATGATCAACAATGATATGCCGCGCTCGGCCACCAGGTTCTGCAAGTGATCGAGGATTTTGCGTTGCACCGTCACGTCCAGAGCGCTGGTGGGTTCGTCGGCGATGATCAGCCGCGGATTGCCGGCCAGCGCGATAGCGATCAACACGCGCTGGCGCATACCACCGGACAGTTCGTGGGGATACTGACGCGCGCGCAGCAAGGGCTGGTCAATCCCGACGCGTTTGAGCAGCTCGATGATGTCGGCGTCAACCGTGAGGTAACGTCGACCCTGCGCCTGAATCAGCGCCTCGCCGATCTGCTGGCCGATGCGCAATGTGGGGTTGAGCCCCACCATCGGATCCTGGGGCACGAGACTTACCGTGCGGCCACGCAGCCTTTGCCACTCACGCTCACTGGCGTGCGTGACGTCCTTGCCGTCGACGCGCAACTGTCCGCTAGCGATGCGCGCATTGCCCGGCAGCAGGCCCAGTAAAGCATTGGCCAGCGTGGATTTGCCCGATCCGGATTCGCCGACGATGGCGAGGGTTTCGCCCCGCTGCACAGTGAACGACACACCACGCACTGCAGGCGTTGATTGACCGCCGGCACGATACGACACCTGCAGATCGGTGACTTCAATGAGGGGCAGTGGGGATGTCATCGTGGGCTTTCCTCCAGCGTACGAGCGATATGGTTGACGCTGAACACCACGGCCACCAGAAACAGGCCAGGCAGTAAAGGCACCCAGGGTGCGGTCATCAGAAAGGATCGGCCGTTGGCGATCAGCGTGCCCCATTCAGCCGCAGGCGGCGCGGCGCCAAAACCGAGGAAGCTCAAGCCTGCCGTGGCGAGAATTGCAGCGCCGAAATCCAGCGTCGCCAGAACCGCTACGGGCCCCCATGCATTGGGTAACACGTGGCGCAGCAGGGTGCGGGTCCAGCTGGCGCCGCCGAGCCGGGCCGCCTCGACGTAGGGAAGGGTTTTGATTCGCAGCACTTCGGCCCGGGTCGTGCGCGCAAAGCCGGGCACGATGCCGACGCCTACGGCTATCGCGACGGGCACGGTGCCGAAACCAATGGCCGTCACGATGGCCAGAGCGAGAAGCAGGCCGGGCAGGGCCAACATCACGTCAATCAGGCGCATGAGCAGGGTGTCCAGTCGCCCACCGGCAAAACCGGCCAGGATACCCAGCCCAAGACCGCCAACCAGGGCAATGCCCACTGCCAGCAGTGCGGCCGTGACCGACAGGCGCGATCCGTAGACCACCCGGCTGTACAGATCGCGGCCAAGTTCGTCGGTGCCAAACCAGTGAGCAGCACTCGGCGCTACCAGTTTGGCAGCGGGCGCCGTGGCATACGGATCGGCATGGCTTAGCAGCCCCGGGACGAGTGCAGACAGCAGCGCGAAAGCGACGACAGCCAGGGCCAGCAGGAAGCCAGGGCGGCGCAGTAAAGGCGCCAAGGCAATGCGGGCCCGTTGCCAGCGGGTTCGCGGTCGCCAGACGGGGGCGGGGCTGAGTTGTGTGGGGAACGTCTCAATCAACATGTCTGTTGTAACAGCCATCAGGCAATCCTCGGCGTATGAGTGATGCGTGGATCAAGAAGGGGGTAGAGCAGGTCCACGACGAGGTTGACCACCACGAATGCCGCTGCCGCCACGCTGACGATGGCCAGCACCACAGGGATGTCCTGACGCAGGACTGCTTCCTGAGCCAGCCGGCCTATGCCGCTGCGCGCAAAGATGGTTTCCACCAACACGGCACCGGAGACGGTGTTGCCGACTTGCAAGCCGATCAGGGTGAGCAGCGGCAAGGCTGCGTTCTTGAAGGCGTGGCGTCGCTGCACTTGCGCTCGGCTCAGGCCTTTCGCGTAAGCGGTCGCAAGGTAGGGCTCATGGCGGACACCCTGAAAGCCTCGAAGTAACACCTGGGCATAAACCGCAGCGCTAGGGATCGCCAAAGTGATTGCTGGCAACACCAGGCTGGACAGACCTTGGTTGCCGGTGGATGGCAGCCAGCCCAGGGTGAACGCGAACACCTGGATCAGCAGCAAGCCCATCCAGAAAACCGGTACGGAAAACCCCAGCGAAGGCACCCGCACCAAGGCGGTTTGCAAGGGCCGCCAGCGCACATAGGCGGCCAGATAGCCCAGGCCGATACCGCTAGTCAACGACAACACGATGGCGACGCCCGCCAGCGCCAATGTTTGCGGCAACCGTTCCGCGAGCAGGCCGGCCACCGGACGGTTCAGTGCAATCGACTGACCAAAGTCACCGTGCACTGCGCCCAATACCAGACTGAGATACTGCTCAAGCACACTCTGATCGAGCCCGTAGTACGCGCGGGCCTTGGCAAGATCTGCGACTGAAAGTGAGTCGATCTCCACGCCCGACGCACTCAGCATGATCGAGAGTGGATCGCCCGGCAGCAGATACAGAATGAAATAGGCGACGGTATACGCCCCCCATAACACCAAAACAGCCTGACCGATTCGGCCGATCACATAGCGACTCATGGTTGTTTGAGCTCAATGTCGTTGAGCAGCGCGAAGCCTTCTGCAGTCCAGCGGAAGTTGTGGACCCGCTGGCTGGTCGCGGCTTGCCATACCCGCTCATAGATCGGAAACGCCGAGGCCTCGTCAATGAGCAAATCCTGCAGCGCGCCGTAGGCCTGGGCCCGTTGCTCGCTGGACGTTGCCGTCATGCCGGTGTCAAACAGCGCCTGGGCCTTGGGCAGCGTTTGCGGGGAGTAAAGATTGGTCGCCACGGTGGAACTGTTGGCCGTCCGTGGATCAATGATGGTTTGCAGAATGATCGGGTCGGCGCGCGTCATGTAGGTGGAAGTCAGGTCATAGTTGCCGGCGGCATTCGCCGCTGCCCAATCGGCAGTGGTGAGCACATTGAGCTTGAGATCGATACCGACCTGGCGCAGCTGATCCTGGATCAGGACGTCGCCAGCGGTTTCCGCGACCTGAAGGTTGTAGGTCAGCTTGAGGCGCTTGCCGTTCTTGACTCGATACCCGTCCGCACCCGGCACCCAGCCAGCGTCATTCAACAGTTGACGTGCGCCGGCGGGATCGAAGGCGAGCTTGGCGCTCTGGCTTTTGAAAAATGGAGTGGTGGTGTCGTAGAGACTGCTGACCACCGGGAATTTCGCGCTATAAACCGTCGACGCATAGGTCTTGCGATCAATGGCTTTTTGCAGCGCCTGGCGTATCGCATTGTCACCGAGGAGGCGGTCGCCGCGAGTATTGGGAAACCAGTTCAGGGCCGGGCCAGGCAGTGAGCGGCTCTGGATGGTGGCTTTTTTCGACTCGAACAGTTTGCTGTCCACTTCGGAAAAAGGTGCGCGTGGCCAGAGTATGTCGAGCTGGCCCTGCACAAACTGACCATTGCGCACGCTTTCCTCGGGAATGTAGGTCACGTCAACCTTGTCCAGGTGCGCTTCACTCCGGTTCTGCGCGTTGGCTGAGGGCCAGGCGTAACCGGTCCGTTTGAGTAGACTCAGGCCAGACTCCGGCGTGTAGTGATCGAGCACGAAGGGCCCGGTGCCGATAATTGCCCCAAGCGAGCGCTCCTTGGCAGTTTTTACGTAGCTTTCAGGGGCGAGGATCGCCAGGTTGGTGGTGGATGTGGCTTGCAGGAAGCCGGCATTCGGGCGCGCAAGCACCAGTTTGACCGTGAAGTCATCGACGACCTCGGCGTGGTCGTAGCCCGCGAGGTAAGTCGCACCAAAGGTGGCAGGCAGTTGCGCAGCGAAGGCCTTGTCGGAATCAAACGCAGTCTTCACCGCGTGGGCATCGAAGCGCGTGCCATTGCTGAACGTAACGTCCTTGCGCAAGTGAAAGGTGTACTGCAAAGCGTCCGGGCTGATGTCCCATCCGGTCGCCAGCCAGGGAATGATCTTGCCGGTCTGCGGGTCCTGGTCGGTCAGGGACTCGGCAACGTTGCGCAGCACGACCCGATGCTCAAGCCAATAAACCTGGAAAGGATCCAGACTGACCAGCGTGGTGTTATCCCGAAAGAACGCGATTTTCAGTGTTCCATTGTTCGCGTTCTGGTCAGCCGAAGGCGAGCAGCCAATCAGGCTTGAGGAAATGGCCAGAATCGCGAGCCAGTGGTTGGGGAAGCCAAACATCCGCTGCGCGCTGATTGCCGGGGAGCAAGGCTGCACGGGCAGGGTGGGTGCAACGTCGGAGGGGTAGGCCGGAGAACGTGTGCTCATGGGCAGTCATCAGTCAGGTTTGAGGGCTGACACGGGAATGTCCCGGCAGATTTCCTAAGACCGTAATCTTATGACTGAGAGCTGTAAAAGGCTTTTTTGATCTAAGCTAATTATGTGTTTGTTGAATGAACCGCTAGCATAAATATGCGCAAGGTTGAACTTGTGTCAGCGCTGTCGGCAGCCTGAGGGCCGGACTCGCGTCCAACCCTCCACATCTGGCAGTCCGGCCAGGTTTTATTCTGCCCGGTCTGGCCCAATCACTTCAGCGTAATCGGTTGCGGCGGCTTCACCGTGGTCCTGCGTCCCAGTATCACGGTGCCTACCACGCCAGCCGCAAATAGCCAGGTGATGGGTTCAATGTGCTCGCCGAACCACAGCGCCGAAAAGGCAATGGTGAAGAATATCTGCAGCAATTGCACCTGGCCGACCCTGGCGATCCCGCCCATGGCCAACCCGGCGTACCAGGCGAAGAAGCCGATGAATTGCGAGAACAAAGTGACGTAGCCGAACGCCCATAATGTTGGCGTACTGATGGGGCCTTGATGCTGGAATGCCAGGTACAACACGGGCCCCAGCAGTACCGGGAATGCCAGTACCAATGCCCAGCAGATTACCTGCCAGCCGCCCATCTCCCGCGCCAATCTGCCACCTTCGGCATAACCCAGGCCGCCAAGGGCAATGGCGGCCAGCATCAGCAAGTCGCCGCTGCTGATGCTGCCGGCACCCTGAATCAACGCGTAGGTCAATACCAGCGCGCTTCCCAGCGCCGCGCAGGCCCAGAATGCTTTGGACGGACGCTCATGGGACAACCAGGCGGCGTACATCGCCACGATCAGCGGCTGCAGGCCGTTAACCAGTGCGCCGTGGGATGAGGGCAGCGTTTGCATGGCCCATGCCGAGAGCACCGGGAAACCGACGATGACTCCAAGGATGACAAAGAACAGACCTTTGACCTGCTTCAACGTCGGCCATTGTTCACGCCTCAACAGCAACAGCGCCGCGGCTGGAATCGCGGCCACCAACGCGCGGCCGAGGCCATTAAGCAGGGGGTGAATTTCCTCGACCACGATCCGGGTCATGGGCAGGGTCAGGCTGAAAATTATAACGCCCAGCAGGCCGAGGGCCATGCCAGTGTTATCACGGGAGGTCATAAAGGGCTCGTTGATCAGGTAATTCGGACGTCTATTTAGCCACAGCGCCCGGAGTGCGTAGCGTTACAGAGACCGGCAGAGTGAGCCATACACTTTGAGACGCTTCATGTTCGCTTTCCTCACCCGCTCCATCAGCAACTCACTGTAGATCGACATGTGCACTGAAGGGGCATGGCTCGAGAAGCAGCAGGTATCGTCGAGGAAATGCATGGTAATGGGTTTGACCCTATCCCCCCAGGGGGGATAGAGTGGCGATCTGAATCATTCAGGCCAGAGGCCCAAATCATGAGTGAGCACGACCACCCCCATGGCCACACGCACTTGTCCCATGAGGCGATTATCAAGCGCCTGAAGCGGGCAGACGGGCATTTGCGCGGCATCATTGCCATGATTGAAGAAGGCCGCGAGTGTGTCGATATCGCTCAGCAGCTTCACGCAGTCGAGAAAGCGGTATGCCAAGCCAAACGCACGTTGATTCAGGATCACATCGATCACTGCCTTGAAGACACGGTAGGTTCACTCGCAAAAGGCGAGCGGGCACCGCTGGAAGCTTTCAAGCAAATCACCAAATACCTGTAGGTCTGGCATGCCGAACTTTGTCGAGCTGTTGCAGCAAGGTGGTTCGCACGCCTGGCTGTATTTCCCCAGTGCCATCTTGCTGGGAGCGTTGCATGGGCTGGAGCCGGGGCACTCCAAAACCATGATGGCGGCCTTTATTGTGGCCATCCGGGGTTCCGTCAAGCAGGCAGTGCTATTGGGACTCGCAGCTACGCTGTCGCACACCGCTGTTGTCTGGTTGGTGGCCATTGGTGGGATGTATCTGGGCCAGGGTCTGGATGCGGAAACTACAGAGCCTTACTTCCAGCTCGCATCTGCTGCGCTGATCATTGCCATTGCGCTCTGGATGCTGTGGCGCTCGTGGCGTGGTGAGCAGCTGTATCAATTCGAACAGGCAAACGGTGCACATGCTCATGCTCATGATGACCACCATGAACACGACGCCACGCACCGTATCGCTACAGGGCACGGCCATGTTGAACCGCATGCGTTCAGCGCCCGGCTCAGTCTGGGGCACGCAAGCCACAGCCACGATCACGACCTGAACTTTAAAGAGCACAGTCCTGGGCATAGCCATGACCACGGCGATCTGGACGGATTAAGCCTGACCGGGGAGGGCTACCAGGATGCCCATGAAAAGGCCCATGCCAGCGATATCCGCAAACGCTTCACCAATCGAGAAGTCAGCAATGGTCAGATCCTGATGTTTGGCCTGACCGGAGGGCTGATCCCTTGCCCGGCAGCGATAACCGTGCTGTTGCTCTGCTTGCAAGTGAAGCAGACCACCCTCGGTGCTGTGATGGTGCTCTGCTTCAGCCTCGGCCTCGCGATGACCTTGGTCACCGTGGGCGCTGCCGCCGCCATCGGCGCTCGAAAAGCCTCAAATCGTTTCCCCTGGCTCAATGCCGCCGCTCGACGAGCACCTTACCTCTCCAGCGTGTTGATCATCTGCGTAGGCGTGTATGTGGGCGTCAACGGTTGGATCGGGCTGTACTCGGCTTGAAGGCGATATTTCACGGCGCCTCGGCCGAGGCGGGTGGACAAGGAGCGGACGAAGCCGTTTGATCAGGCGCGAGTGGATCAAACGTCTGGCCGGCTGTTGTCACGTTGTGCTATCGAATGGTATAGCCGCTGTCGACAATCCAATCCTGGCCGTAAACGTTTCTTGCGCCGTTGCTGAGCTGAAACAAGACGACGTCCGCAACCGCCCCTGCGTCTAAAAACTGGCCATCAAGAAGTCGCTGGTTAACCTGATCGGCGACACCGGCCAAGGCATCAGGCTTGAGTCCCAAAGTTGACCAGATCGGGGTCGCGGTCGGGCCCGGTGAAACCATATTGATTCTTATCCCAAGCGGCGCAAATTCAACTGCCAGTGTGCGGGCATGTGCCTGAAGGGCCGCCTTGGAGGCTATATAGGCAGCAAGGCCGGGGAACGTCACTTTCGCCAGAAACGTACCGATAAAAACGACCGACGCCGGTTTCGCCAGAGTTTCACGCAGGCACGCCAGCGTATTCAATGCGCCCGCGCCATTGACTGCCCACTGGCGATCAAATGCCTGAGTGTCGAGACCGTCGGCCAGTTCAGCGATGCCCGCATTGGGCACCAGAAAATTCACCGGACCCAGGCGCGAAGCGTGCTCAGCCAGTTGTGCAAGATCCTCATGCTTAGTGACATCGCCTGCCATCCAGGTCAACTGGTCCGCAAACCGTCCAGCAAGCGCCTCCAGTCCGCCTATCTGCCGCGACATGGCGAGTACCCGAGCGCCTTGTGAGAGAAGGCGTTCGGTTACCGCCAAACCTATCCCGGAACTGGCACCGGTGATCACCGCCAAACGTCCTTCGAAATCATTACTCATCGTTATTGATCCTTGCTGAACCTGGATTGGTTTGATGTTCAACGTTGACGGATTCAAAAAACGGGCCAAATAGATAGCCCCTCTGGATCAGCGGTACCAGTGCCTACGCTGTCTTTATGACTGCCAGATATCGATGTCGTAAAGACTATGTGTAGTCATTCCGACTTGCAGATTGGACTGCACATAAATGTGATCGTCCCGATGGCTCAGCCGAGATCCAGGCGTTTAAGTCGAGACGCCAACGTCGTGGGTTTTATGCCCAGCAGCTCGGCCGCGCCTTCTTTGCCAAAAAGCTTGCCTTTGGTTGCAGCCAGCGCAGCCTGCAGGTTGCTTCGCTCAAGGTCGCGCATCTGCGCGTCGGTCAAAATGGTCTGGCGGTCGGTAGCCTCCGAGGTGTTGTTCTGGACAGTCGATTCATCCGGCAGGTCCAGGTTCAGATCGGCACCAATCGAAGTGATCAACGCGCGCTCGATCACGTTTTGCAGTTCGCGGATATTGCCCGGCCATGAATAGCGCTGCAGCTGTTCGATATCGCTGTTGCGCAGGCGCCGGCCCGGCATGTTCAGGCGCTTGCCGGTCTGCTTGAGGAAATGTGCGGCCAGCGGTGCGATATCGATCGGTCGTTCGCGCAGCGCTGGCGACTGGATAGGAAAAACATTGAGCCGGAAATACAGGTCTTCGCGAAAGTTTTTCGCGACGATTTCCTGTCGCAGATCCCTGTTGGTTGCGGCAATGATCCGCACATCGACTTTACGGGTGCGCTCTTCACCGACCCGTTCGAACTGGCCTTCCTGCAACACGCGCAGCAGTTTGCTTTGCAGCTCCAGCGGGATCTCACCGATCTCGTCGAGAAACAGCGTGCCGCCATCGGCCAGCTCAAAGCGGCCCACGCGATCCCGTACCGCGCCGGTAAACGCGCCGCGAATGTGCCCAAAGAACTCGCTCTCGAACAGCTCGGCAGGAATTGCTGCGCAGTTGACCCGAATCAGCGGGCTGGCATTGCGGCGGCTGGCCTGATGGATCGCGCGGGCAATCAGCTCTTTACCCGTGCCCGACTCGCCATTGATCAGGACGCTGGCATCGGTGGGCGCGACCACGTCGATCTGCCTGATGATTTTCTTGATCGGTTCGCTTTGGCCGACGATCTCGCGGAAGTTGTGCTCGATGTGGATCTCTTCCTGCAAATAGGCGTTTTGTTCTTCAAGCCGTTCCTTGAGCACCTTGAGTTCTTCCAGGGCGTTTTGTAGCTGGATTTCCGTGCTGCGCCGCTCGGTGATATCGCGAAACACCACCACCGCGCCGACGATTCGGCCCTCGGAAATCACTGGGGTGCTGGTGAATTCCACCGGAAACGAACTGCCATCGCGACGCCAGAACACTTCCTGACGTCCCTCATGCACCACACCGTCGCGCACCGCTTTATAGATCGGACAGTCTTCGACCGGGTAGTGGCTGCCGTCGGCGTGGGTATGGTGGTGGATGCGATGGATGTTCTTGCCGATCATGTCCTGCGGCTCCCAGCCCAGCATTCGCGCGCCGGCCGGGTTGACGAAGGTGGCCAGGCCTTCGCTGTCAATGCTGTAGATGCCGTCGCCCACCGAACTGAGCAGCAACTGATTGTCGCGCTCGCTTTCCTGGAACAGGTTGAGAATGTTGCGCCACTCGATCAGCCCGCCGCGCATGGTGCGCTCGGTATGGGCCTGGTCGCGCTGGTACCTCTCATGACTCAACTCACGCAGCACCAGGATCAGTTGCTGTTCACCCTTGATTTGCAGGGTTGTGGCGGAAATTTCCAGCTCGATGCGTTCGCCGCTCTTGCAGTTGCAGCTCAGCTCTTCAGTCCAGCCGCGGCCTTTGTCCATCACCGCCTGGGTGAACACGATCAGATCGGCCAGTTGGTGGCCGAACAGCTTGCTAACCGGCAGTTCCAGTAACTCCTGACGCGGGTAGCCGAGCAACTTGCAGGCCGCGATGTTCAGGTCGCCCAGGCGATCGGAGAACGGGTTAAGCAGCGCGATGGCCTCGGCACAATGCTCAAACACCATGTGCCGCGACGAATACGCCAGATCGGCCCAACCGCTGAGAGAGTCTGTTTCAGTCATGGCTACGAGATCTCGTGATTTGTCGCTACGAATATTCGTATTTCTACGGGAATCCGTGTTGAATCGATAGCATCAGAAGCGCAGTCAAAAACCGGATCAGATCAGTATTTTCAACAAATTCAATAGGTTGACCTTAGATAAAAATCAGTTTTATTTTCTGGCACGGCGTTCGCTCTATCTCCTGCAACCCGACAGCCAACACAGGCTGACGACCAAGCACCCAGAAACTGGAGAGCGACACTATGCCAACCGTGGACATCCCCCATTACAAAGACGGCGACTTCCTGGTCAATTACGAAGAGAAAGTCTTCGAGGACGTCAAAGCCGAGCCCGGCGAAAAAGTCTTGATCACCTTCCACACCATCGCATTCGAGGGTTCCATCGGCCTGGTCAACATGCTTCAGGCCAAGCGCCTGCTGCGCAAAGGTTTCGAAACCAAAATCCTGCTGTACGGGCCAGGCGTGCAGTTGGGCGTGCAACGCGGTTTCCCGACCCTGGGCGCTGAAGCGTTTCCAGGTCATCTGGCGGTGAACAAGCAGCTCATGCAGTTCATGGAGGAGGGGGGTGAGGTCTACGCTTGCCGCTTCGCTTTGCAGGCGCTGTACGGCCAGACCGAAAAGGCCCTGATCGAAGGCATCCGCCCGATCAACCCGCTGGACGTGATGGACCTGCGTCTGCTGATGCGCCGTGAAGGCGCGATGATCATTGATACCTGGACGGCTTGAGTCACTGACACCCTGTGGGAGCGAGCTTGCTCGCGATGGCGGCGCGTCTGAAGCACCGCGTCGCCCGCATCCAGGCAAGCCAGCTCCCACATCCTCGCATCGATCTTCCGAGCACTACTGACCTCAGGACCTATCATGGCCATCATTCGCGCAGCCGCCGTACAAATCAGCCCGGTGCTTTACAGCCGCGAAGGCACCGTGGACAAGGTCTGCCAACAGATCATTGCTCTCGGCCGACAAGGTGTGCAGTTCGCCGTGTTCCCGGAAACGGTGGTGCCTTACTACCCGTACTTTTCGTTTGTGCAGCCGGCATTCGCCATGGGCGCACAACATCTCAAATTGCTTGATCAATCCGTTACCGTGCCGTCTGCCGCCACGCTGGCCATTGGCGAAGCGTGCAAGCAGGCGGGAATGGTCGTCTCCATCGGCGTCAACGAACGCGATGGCGGCACGATCTACAACGCGCAATTGCTGTTCGATGCCGACGGCAGCTTGATTCAGCACCGCCGCAAGATCACCCCGACGTACCACGAGCGAATGGTCTGGGGGCAGGGCGATGGTTCCGGTCTGCGCGCCATCGACAGCGCGGTCGGACGCATCGGATCACTGGCCTGCTGGGAGCATTACAACCCGCTGGCCCGCTACGCCTTGATGGCGGACGGCGAGCAGATCCACGCGGCGATGTTTCCCGGCTCACTGGTAGGCGATGTCTTTGCCGAGCAGATCGAAGTCACCATCCGCCACCACGCCCTGGAATCCGGCTGTTTCGTGGTGAATGCCACTGCGTGGCTGGACGCCGATCAGCAGGGCCAGATCATGCAGGACACCGGTTGCGGCCTCGGTCCGATCTCGGGCGGTTGCTTCACCGCGATCGTGTCGCCTGAGGGCAAGTTGCTCGGCGAGCCGCTGCGTTCCGGGGAGGGCGTGGTGATCGCCGATCTTGATCTGGCCTTGATCGACAAGCGCAAACGGATGATGGATTGCGTCGGGCATTACAGCCGGCCGGAACTGCTCAGCCTGTTGATCGACCGCACGCCGACGGCTCATGTGCATGAACGCGGCGCGCACTTTACGGCGCTGGCCAGCGAGGAATTTGATCATGCAAACCAATGAATTGTTGGCTGAGCTGCAATGCCATGGCGTGCGTTGGCCCGCCGCGCAAAACGGCTTGTCCCGACAAGGTGGCGCGGGACCGTCGGACCACAAGGCGCTGAGTTTTGGTAGCCGGACCATGATGGTGCCAATCCTCAACCAGGCTTCGCAGGATTCACCTTATCAAGCACAACCCAGCGCCGATGGCAGCCAGGCGCTGATCTTTCGTGAAGGCTTGCAGGTGGGCCAGGTGCAAATGCCCGGCGTGCCGAAGTTCTATGGCTTGAGCACTGCTGATGGCGTTCCCTATTGGAAAATCGCCACGCTGCACAGCAGCGATGTGCTCGCGACGACGGTGTTACAGCACTGCATTCGGTTCAATGATCGCGGCAGTTCCTGCCAGTTTTGCGCGATTGGCCAGTCACTGGCGGCGGGCAAAACCATCGCCCGTAAACGTCCACAGCAACTGGCGGAAGTGGCAAAGGCGGCCGTGGAACTGGATGGCGTCAAGCACATGGTGATGACCACCGGCACGCCGCAAACCCCGGACCGTGGCGCGGCGATCTTGTGTGAATCCGCCGCAGCGGTGACGGCAGCGGTCGATCTGCCGATCCAGGCGCAATGCGAGCCGCCGGACGACGATCGCTGGTTCCAGCGTCTGGCCTACAGCGGCGTGGTGTCGCTGGGCATGCACCTGGAAGCGGTCACCGACGAGGTGCGTCAACGGATCATGCCGGGCAAGGCCGAAGTCCCGCTGAGCCGCTATTTCGAGGCCTTCAGCGCGGCGGTCGACGTGTTCGGTCGCGGCCAGGTCAGCACCTACATTCTCGCCGGGCTGGGTGACAGCGAAGCCGCTATCAGCGAGATGAGTGAACGTTTGTGCGCGCTGGGCGTGTACCCGTTCGTGGTGCCGTTCGTGCCTATCGACGGCACGCCCTTGGCGCATCACCCCAAACCCGACAGCGCGATGATGGCCCGTTTGTATCCGCAGATCGGTGCGAGCCTGCGTCGCCACGGTTTGCACTCGGATCAGATCAACGCCGGCTGCGCCAAATGTGGCGCGTGCTCGGCCCTGAAAAGCTACGAATAAGCCGGAGAACACCTATGCCGAATCTTGCGTTTGCCTTGGTCGACAGCACCTTTGAACCGTTTCGTGCCGGTGAGTTACTGGTCAAGCCCGCCAGTGAAAATTGGGAGAAACAGGCCTATTTCGCCCTGCGGCGCGCGGTGTTTTCCGATGAGCAACAACTGCTGGTGCAAGACAAGGACAGCCATGATTTTCAGGCGATTGCTATCGTGGCCCTGGCCGGCAACTGCGGGATTGCCGATCAGGTGGTCGGTGCAGTGCGCATCTATCAGCCGGAGCCTGGCCTGTGGTTCGGCGGGCGCTTGTGTGTGGCCCCGGCGTATCGGCGACACAGCATGATTGGCAGGGCGCTGGTCAACGAAGCGGTGTCGCGGGCCAAGGAGCTGGGCTGCGAGGTGTTTCGCGCAACGGTGCAGGCGCAGAACGAAAGCTATTTCCGCGGCCTGCATTGGCGAATCCTTGACCACCTGGAGTTGCTCGGCCAGCCGCATTGCCTGATGCAGGCGGATCTGCCGAGCTACCCGTTGATGCCACGCCAGGTGTCGTTGCGTGCGCTGAAGGTGGCTCGCCATGACTGATCTGACGGCGCTGCTCGACACATTGCGCAGCACCCCGGCGATGCGTTCGAAACAGGAGATCCAGCAACCCGCAGCCGTTATCGGCAGCAGACAACAATCACTGACCCGCGAGCAGCTTTACGCCTTGCCCGGTGATGACACGACGGCAATTGCCTGTGGCGATCATTTCCAGCTGCTGGCTATTGAAGGGATGCTGCCGGCGTTCGTCGAGTCCGCGCCGTGGTTTGCCGGATGGTCGGCAGTCATGGCCAATGTCAGCGATATCACTGCGATGGGCGGTCGTGCGACGGCGGTGGTCAACGCGTATTGGCATCACGACAACGCAGCTGCACACGAACTCTTGGCGGGTATGCGCGCAGCCTGCGAAGCCTACGGCTTGTTGCTGGCCGGCGGGCACACCAGCCTTGCGACCGGTAACCCGACGGCTCTGGCGGTAGCGATTACTGGCATTGCACAAACCTTGTTGTCGACCTTGCATGTCGCGCCCGGCCAGGTCATCGCCATGGCGGTGGACCTTGAAGGCGCATGGCATGCCGACAGCGCCTATTGGAAAGCTTTTGAAGGCGTGCCGGCCGAACGCCTGCGCAGCAAGCTCGACGTGCTGCCGCGCCTGGCCGAAGCTCGATTGCTCCGGGCGGCCAAGGACATCAGCAACGCCGGGGTGCTCGGCAGTCTTTTGATGTTGCTGGAAACCACCGGCTGCGGCGCGACCATCGATTTATCGGCCATGCCATGTCCGCCGGATGCCGACCTCGCGCGCTGGCTGCAGGTGTTCCCCAGCTACGGCTTTTTGATGACCCTGGATGAGCGTGACTGGCCGCAAGTCCAGACCGCATTTGCCTTCGAAGGCGTGGGTTGTGAACGCATCGGCGTGGTCGATGGCAGCGGCGCGTTGAACGCCCAGCTCGGCAAGCAGCGCGGCGAATTCTGGAACCTGCATGAGCGGGCGTTTACCGGTTTCAGCTACCCCCATCTTGATTTGACCCCTTTAAACCTTGATCAACAGGAGCACTGACATGCCCGCCGTCAATTTCAAAATTCGTTGGCCCAACGGCAAGGAAGCGACCGGTTACTCGCCGTCGACGGTGATTTATCAATACCTGGAGGAGGGCGCCAGTTACCCGCTGACGGACTTCCTGCAACGGCTTGAAAATGCGTTGAACAACGCCTCGGAACGGGTCAAGGAGGTCAAGGGCTTCTATTGCAGTTCCGCCATGGACACCTTGAGTTCGCTGAAGGGGCAGGCCAGCTACCTGGTCGAGCCCGACGTGGTTGCCGGGCAGGTAGAGATTCTCAGCATGCGAACAGACGGCGCCGGGCAAGTGATCAGCGCGGGCTGGAGCTCATTCTGAGTGCTTGTTTCTTCTTTAACCCTTTTTGACCCCGATCACCGGAGCCCTGAATGACCAGCCACCTCACTTCAAGCAAACCATCACACCACAGCGTGATCGTCGTCGGCGGCGGTCAGGCCGGGTTATCCGCCAGTTATTACCTGCAACAGCACGGGATTGACCATCTGGTGTTGGAGAAACACAGCGTGACCCACACCTGGCGTAATCAGCGCTGGGACGCCTTCAGTCTGGTGACTCCCAATTGGCAGTGCGCGTTGCCGGGTTACAGCTACACCAATGAATTCAAGGGCACCGACCCGCACGGTTTCATGAAGAAAGACGAGATCAACCAATACCTGGCCGGCTTCGTCAAATCGGTCAATGCGCCCGTCCGTGAAGGCGTCGCCGTGCAACGGGTGATCCCTCGCGCGGCAGGTGGGTTCGAGGTGCATACCTCACAAGGCGAGTTCAGCGCCGATCAGGTGATTGTCGCGTCGGGCGGTTACCACACGCCGATCATCCCGCGCCTGGCGGAACGTTTGCCGGTGACTGTTCACCAGCTTCATTCCGAGCAGTACCGCAATCCGCAGGCACTGCCCGTCGGGAACGTGCTGGTCGTCGGCTCCGGCCAATCAGGTGCGCAAATCGCTGAAGATTTGCACCTGGCCGGGCGCAAGGTCTATCTGGCTGTCGGCGATGCGCCGCGTTGTGCGCGTTTCTATCGTGGCAAGGACGTAGTCGATTGGCTCGCTGAGATGGGTTACTACCAGATCGGCGTCGACACGCATCCGCTGCGTGAAGGCGTGCGCGACAACACCAATCATTACGTCACCGGGCGCGACGGTGGACGCGACATTGATCTGCGCAATTTCGCTCGCGAAGGGATGGAGCTGGTCGGTCGTCTTGAGGGGTTGCAAGGCACGCGGCTGCAGTTCGCCAATAACCTGGCCGAGAGCCTGGATAGCGCCGACGCGGTCTACAACCGGATCAATGGTTCGATCGACAAGTACATCGAGCAGCACTCGATTGACGCTCCGCCGGGAGAGCGTTATCAGCCAACCTGGGCACCAAAGCAGGCCCGCAGCGAACTGGATCTGATTGGCGAAGGGATCACCAGCATCGTCTGGTGCATTGGCTTCAGCCCGGACTTCACCTGGGTCGAGGCTCCAGTCTTCAACGGTCGCGGCCATCCCGGGCATCAACGCGGGATCACCTCGCAGCCAGGTTTGTACTTCCTTGGATTGCCGTGGCTGTACACCTGGGGTTCGGGGCGTTTTTCGGGAGTGGCGCAAGATGCGCGATACCTGGTAGACCGTATCAGTGGTCTGCGTCACGAGAGTCAGGTTCAGGCGAGGGAGGTCGCTGAGTTGACTCCGTGACAGCGATAAAAACCAGTGTGCTGGAAGTTATCGAGCCGGATAGTCCGCGATAACTTCCTCTGCACCAGCTTTGGTCAAGCCGATGATCTGGTAGGCGCTGCGCCGGTCACCGGACTCCATGCCAGCCGATCCCATGGGCATGCCGGGTGCGGCGACGCCGATCAGATCCGTTCGCCTGGTCAGCTCGGCGATTTGTTCGACCGGGACATGACCCTCTACAAACTTCCCATTAACCACGCCGGTATGACAGGACCCCAGTTGTGCAGGAACGCCCAGCTTTTCCTTTACCTGGCTCATATTGTCCTCAAGGTGATCGACCACGGTATAGCCGTGCTCTTTCAGGTAAGCCATCCATTTGCTGCAACAGCCGCAGTTCGGGTCCCGGTGAACGTCAATCAACAGCTGTGGCGCCGCCTGTAGAACAGAAGCAAAGCCTATCGTTGCCACAGCGCTGAGGATAAAAGCTTTATTTTTGACTGAAAGCAGGCGCATTGAGATCGTACTCACAAAAAATAATGGGTAACGCTGACAGACGCAGCTCGCGTCAACGGTTACACGACGTGATTCAGAGGCATGATAAATCAAGTGATGACATGTGGGGGAGCCATCGATGAATACGCTATTTAACATAATATACATTATGTGTACCCTTGGATTTACCTCGGGGGTGGTGATACGCTCCTTTTCATAGCCAACAGCAGACAACCATCGTCTGGGAGTCATGATCGACTCACGTAGCGCCAAATCTCAAAAAACCTGTGATGAGATGTAACGTCAACGTCAGCACTGCTACCGTAAACGGTGACGGCTAAAGAATCACGAGTTCAGATCCCAACGTGTCGTGGCGTGGTGAAATCAAGGCGCTGTGAATTCCTATTGTCTCTATAGATCGAGCGCTTGAACTGTTCGGTGCCGCCCAGTTGCGTTGGAGAAAACTGGACCCGCTTATTTAACGCCTCGATAACGTCGTGCAACGGATTGTGATTCTTCTGCTCACTTGTGGACTTGCGCCGGTATCAGTCAGGTAGGAAACCTCGTGACAGGTCAGCCAGGCATCCGTGATCGCAATCGTTTATGGTCCGTAAACCCGAAAGAGCATCGGCCAGAGAGAATTTATATTTAATACCCAGAGTGATTGTTTGTGTTTGAGTGTGGAAGCCCGAAGTATTGAGTGGTTGTCTTGACTGGAAAGGTTTGCAGTGCTCTACCCCTTTTTTTATATTCGATAAAATTATAACTATACTAAATGTCTCTTTAGTTTAGTTATTGAATGGATCGGCCAATCGAATGGATGCACCCCATGTATATCTGCGCTTCACCAAACTTTCCTGGATGACCGCTGCCCTGCTTTCTGTGACACCGTCGGTCGCCAATTCAGGCTGGTTTTGGCAGAGAGTCCAAACTTTATAGTGCGACTCTAAAAGGAGGCGTACAACAATGAGCATCACTAGACTGAGCGCAGTTACTGCAATGCTGCTGGCCGCAGCTTGTGTGACGGCGCTTGCAGACCCACCGAGAAAACACACCGGGAACAATACCGTCAGCGAAACGACTTCCCAACCTTCGTCTGCATACTCAGCGCCTGTCGGCAACTACGACAAGGCAAATGAATATGTCCAGCCCGTCGGAAGAAGCGGTTCACATTCGATGCATCCTGGTGCGCCTGTAGCAGCCGAGCAGTTTGCTGACGATCAGGTAGAAGCGTCTAGAACGATTGACGATGATTATCCCAATGCTCCCGGGAGCAATTGAGATCATCGCCTGAGTGGTCGAAGTCCGCAGCCATCAATGCCGTTGCCTGGACTGTGGCATGTCCAGCAAGGCACCCATTACAGGCTCTGTCGGCTTCGACCACTCGCAATTCGTCGCGGCCCTCAAGCCTTTTACTGCGCTGCGCGAACCTTGGCGATTTCGTCGTACATCATTTTCACCAGGCTGCCATCAAGTTCTTTGGAGAACTTCTCGATTACCGGCTGCACACGTTGACGAAAACGGTCTTTCTCTTCAGGTGAGATGTCGTTAACCGCGACGTGTTTCTCGAGATTGCCTCGCGCTTTTTCCATGCTCTGCGCAGTGACCTCGCGTTGAAACACCTGAGCCTCTGCCGCAGCGTCTTTTATGATCTGCTTCTCGTCATTATTAAGACGATCCCATGTTTTCTTGCCGATGATGAAAGACTGTGGATTGAAGATGTGTCCAGTCACCGACAGGTACTTTTGTACTTCGTAGAACTTGCTGCCTTCGATCACCGTAAACGGGTTTTCCTGGCCATCAATGGTGTGCTGCTCCAGGCCGGTATACACCTCAGGGAAAGCCATCGGTACAGGGTTGGCGCCCAGTGCAGAGAACGTTTCCAGGTAGATCGGCGACTGAATCACCCGCAGTTTCAGGCCTTGCATGTCCTCCAGTTTGTTAATGGGCCGTTTGCTGTTGGTGATGTTGCGAAAACCCAGGTCCCAGTAACCCAGGTTAAACAGCCCTTTGCTGTCCAGTTGCGCGGCCAGCTTCTGACCGACTGGCCCATCGATCACCGCGTGAGCTTCTTCGACATTGTTGAACAGGAATGGAAAGTCCAGCATCGCGAAGTCTTTGGCCTGGGCTGCCAGGATGCCGGAGTTGAGCACGGTCAGGTCCAGCGTACCGCCTTGCAATGAAGAAACGGTTTGCACATCACCGCCCAGGGTCCCGCCCGGAAAAAGCGTCACTTTTATCTTGCCGCCGCTTTTGTCACGAACCAACTCGGCAAACTTCTTGGCGCCCTGCCCTTGCGGGTGTTCTTGAACGTTCTGGAACGCAAAGCGCAGGGTTCGCTCGCGAATCTCCGCCGCGTAGCCGGCCATGCTGCCCAGCAACAGGCTTGTTGCGCAGGCTCCCGCCAGCAGGGATTTGATGATTTTTTGCATGTCACTCTCCATATTGTTTTTAGAAGTCGAGTTACTGGGATGCTCGCCGAGATCAACCGGTGAAAAACTTCAACGGCACGAGAACCAGCGAAGGAAACAGCACAAGCAGAAACAGCACTGCGAACTGGGCAAGCATGAACGGCCAGACACCGCGGATGATCTCGTCCATGCTTATCTTCGAGACGCCACACACCACATTGAGCACTGTACCGACGGGGGGCGTGATCAAGCCAATGGCGCAATTGATCAAAAACAGTACGCCGAAGTAGACCGGATCAATCCCTGCCATGACAACGGCTGGCATTAACACCGGCGTCAGCAGCAGGATGGTCGGAGTCATGTCCATCGCCGTGCCGACCAGAATCACCAGCAGCATGATGACCATCAACAACATCGTCGGGTTATCCATGAAGGGTTCGAGTACCCCCGCCAGTTGCTGAGGCAACTCGGCAATGGTCACCAGCCACGACGACACCATGGCCGCCGCCACCAGAAACATCACCACCGATGTGGTCTTGGCCGACGTAAGAATCAGGCCATACAGTTGGTCGATCTTCAGCTCCCGGTAGATCACCAGCGATACGAACAGTGCGTAAACCGCGGCAACCACGGCCGCCTCAGTGGGGGTAAAAATGCCGAACTTCAGGCCAAAAACGATGATCAACGGCAAACCCAGCGCCCAGCTGCCTTCGACCAGGGCACGCATGACTTGGGCAAGGCTTTGTTTAGCGGGGGGGGCAATGTTCTCGCGACGGGAAACAAACCACCAGGCCACGGCGAGCGCGACGCCAAGCATGAGCCCGGGCACGATTCCGGCCAGGAACAGCTTGGAGATCGATACGCCGGAAGCGACGCCGAAGACGATGAAACCAATGCTTGGGGGAATCACTGGCGCGATGATCCCGCCGGCAGCGATGAGTCCTGCCGAATGCGCACGGTTATGCCCGGCCTGGACCATCATCGGCACCAGCAGCGCGGCGAGCGCGGCCGCATCGGCCACCGCCGAGCCTGACAAGGACGCCAGCAGGCACGAGGCAATGATCGCCACGTAGCCCAGGCCGCCGCGCTTATGGCCAACTAACGCCATGGCAATGTTGACGATGCGTTTGGACAAGCCGCCGGCATTCATGATCTCGCCAGCCAGCATGAAGAACGGCACTGCCATCAGCGGGAAACTGTCCGCACCGTTGAGCAGGTTCTGCGCGATGATCTGCGCATCGAACAGGTCTAGTTGGAGCATCAGGGCGACACTGACCAGCAACAAGGCAAAGGCGATCGGGATACCCAACGCCATGGTGCCAATCAGCGAACCGAGGAATATGGCCAGAGTCATGGGTGCGTTCTCTTGGTAGTGGACTGCTGTTTCTGGATAGCGTCGATTTCCTCGGCTGCGTCACTGTCCCTGACCATCACCAACTCGTCATCGCCCAGCTTGCCGCTGACCACCAGGTACAACTCGTACAAGAGAATTGCGCCAGCGCTGGCGCCAAACACCAGGCCTGCCGCATAAAACAGCGCCATGGACAATCCTGATGCGGGTGCCACGACGTCCAGGTTGATGACCGCCTGCTGCCAACTGCCGCTGAACACCAACCAGCAGATGTACAGCATCAAGAAATGACCGATCACCAGACAAATGCGCTTGCCGCCAGGGGGCAAGCGCCTGACCAGGCTGTCCAGGCCCATATGCGCGCGATCTTTCAGCGCGACCAGCGAGCCGAGAAAAATCATCCAGACAAAAAACCAGCGCGACAGCTCTTCAGAGACGCTGATCCCGGAGTTGAACGCATAACGCAGTATTACGTTGCCGAAGACCAGCACGATCATTGCGACCATGCACAGCACAATCAGCAACTTCAGCAGTTTGAAATACAGACCAACGATTCTTGTCATTGTCTACCTCGTAAATGCCCCGAAACCGAAACGCTTGACGCGATGCCGCCAAGGCAAACAGCTCTGACTCTGTGAGTGTCTGTGCCCTTGTGGCTGCGTTAAGACAAATCTGCGGGCTCGCGGCCGCGTCGGGGAACGTGCTGCCTGATAGAACGCGGGACAGAACGGGGAAGATGGAGCATGAGCAAGGGCTGCTGCATGGGAGGGCCTCTTATATTTTTATTGTTTTCCTGGCGATGATGGCCCAGGTGTGCGGTTAAAAATGTACTAACCGGTTAATTCGGTCAACATCCAAATAGATTTTTGATGGCGCGAGCTCTAAAAGCGTGCGATTAACGATCACTTTCAGACGATCGACGTCGATTTTGTGCCTCAGTGCGGGGTGACCGTTCCCGCGCAATCATTGTGAGGTAGCGGCTTTAATTAAAGCTTTCCCTTTTGCGGTCGACGACTACCCATTGAAGAACGGTTTTTATGATCTTGCGAAGGAGCAGCGGCATGCGGATGTTCAAGGCTTTGTATGAGTCCATCGAAATGCAATTTTTCGATTCACTCACCAAAAAGCTCTCAAGCCTTTTCCTGCTTGTCGTCGTCAGCGCCCTGCTCTACTGGGTAGCTTTGAGCATCCGTGCCGATATCGTTCAGCAACTGCGAAATTCGCAGCTGGATGCGACCGTACTGGCCCAGATTGAAGGCAGCCTGAACTCGCTCAACCACGCGATTTTGTTCAGCACGTTATTCACGCTGTGCATGGTCAGCTTTCTGGTCTGGTATTTTCGCCACCTGATCGTGCGCCCAGTCACCCATATGACCCAAGTCCTTGAGGAAATCGCCAGCGGCAGCGGCGACCTGTCCAAAGACCTGCCGCTGCTGACCCATGACGAAATTCGCGGACTGGCCAGCACCTGCAACCGCTTTCTGGGCAAGCAACGGGAAATCATCAGTACGATCCAGGCCTTGACGGTGCAAATTGCCGTCGAGTCGGCTCGTTCCCTGAAAAACATCAGCGACTCCAGCGACAGCGCGACCCACCAGGCACGCTTCGCCAAGGAAGTGATGGACCAAAGCAACACGGCGGTGGGCAATATCCAGGAGGTCTCGCAACAGACTCAAGGGATCTCCAGCACCACGGCCCAGAACCTGAGCATGGCCCGCAACTCTTACGCCGAGTTGCTGGAAGTCACCGGCAACATCAGTGAAATCTCCAACAACCTCAACGAATTCAGCACGCTGGTCTCTGCCTTGAACCAGCGTTCGTCGAGCATCAAATCCATCGTCGGTCTGATCCAGAAGATTTCCTCGCAAACGAACCTCTTGGCGCTCAACGCTGCGATTGAAGCCGCACGCGCAGGTGAAAGCGGACGCGGTTTCGCGGTTGTTGCGGATGAAGTGCGCACCCTGGCGCAGAATGTCAGCAAAGCCACTGACGATATCTCCCAGAACATCGATGCCATGCTGCTGGAAGTCGGCTCGACTCATGAGCAAACCGCCCACATCAGCCATAGCGCCCGGGAAACCCGCAAGGTCGTCGAGCGCGCCTCTGGCCATTTCGAGACCATGATCGGCGACTTCGAGTCCACCAACGGCAAGCTTGCCGACATCGCCGAACACATTCAGCAGTTCGCCGAGAGCAATACCGGAATCAACGAGCGCGTCACTCAGATCTATGCCGACAGCCAGTCCATTGATCAGCGCATGGTGCTTTCAGCCACGGCGACCCGCGACCTGTTAGGCGTTGCCGAACGGGTGCAGACGATGCTCGGCAAATTTGTCCTGGGCCATGGTGCGCTGGACGCGGCGATTACCCGGGCGAGCGACTGCCGCGATGGCCTTCAGCAGCGCCTGGCGGTGCTGCAACGCGAAGGGCTCAATCTGTTCGACCAGGGTTATAAACTGATCCCCAACACTGATCCCAAGCAGTACATGACCAGCTACACCGAACGCTTCGCGCAGGTATGTCAGGAAGAATGCGACAAGCTGACCAAGGGCACAAAGGGTGGCAAGGTTTCGTTCATCGTCGACAACAAGGGCTATTGCCCGGTCAACAACAGCTGGGTTTCGAAACAGCCAACCGGCGACCGCGCCGTCGACCTGCCGGTCTGCCGTAACAAACGCATGTTCAGTGACCCGATCGGCCTGCGTGCAGCGAGTAATGAACAGCGCTTCCTGCTCCAGACTTATCTGCGCGACACCGGGGAAATCATGACCGAGATCGACGTGCCGTTCTTCTTCGATGGCCGCCATTGGGGCAACCTGCGCATGGGGTTTGATGCGGCGGTGTTGCTGTCGGAATAAAAAGCGCAAGGAGCAACCCGCAATGAACACCTTCAACGTTCGCCAGCTGGAAAGTACTGACAATGAAGCGTTGCTGGCGTTTGAAGTCCGTAACCGGAAGTGGTTCGAAACTCATATCGATGCACGCGCGCCTGCTTTTTATTCATTGCAGGGTGTCACCGATCATGTTGCAGGTTATCTGGCCGATTTTGCTCAGGGGAACTGGCACCCGTTTGTTATCGATGACTCCGCTGCGCAAATCGTTGGTCGAGCAAATCTGAAAAACATCAACGTTCCGCTGGGCTGTGCGGAAGTCGGTTATCGGATCGATCAACGTTTTTGCGGACAAGGGCTGGCGACACTGGCGCTAAGGCATCTGATCGAAGAGGCGCAGACGCGCTGGAGGCTTACGCAACTCATTGCCAAGGTCTACGAAGGCAACGTAGGTTCCCGGAAGGTGCTCACCCGGTGCGGATTTACCCTTGAAGCTTCATCCGGCAAAGACCAGCCGGAGGACGAATACCGGCTGGTCGTTTCGAACTAGGTCGGAGCCAACTGGATTCGTAGGACTGGCTTTAGCCGGGAGGGCGGAAGGTCTGACAACGCAACTGCTGCGAATGTACCGGCCTCCTCCCGGTTAAAGCCGGTCCTACGCAGACTGTGTGAAAACGTCACGAGCGAAGGCAAGACAAGGCAAAAACAGGCGGAAAAGTGGAGTCTAGGTGTTCTAAATGAGCATTTTCCGCCTGTTTTTAACGCAGTATTGCCGAGCGCAGTAGTTTTCACACAGTCTGTACGGGGTGCGTGAGGATCAACACGGTATCTACACGTGTCACGTTATTGGCCTCACTCGCCGACGTGCGTCACCAAATGATCATGCATCGCCTGCTCTGCACCGCTGGCATCGCCTTGCTTGATGAACTTGAGGATTTCCTCATGTTCAGCGATGGTCAGTTCGCGGGCCTTGGCTCTGAGCATTTCCTGGCGATAATCAGCCATCCATTCAAGAATGGCGCGGGATATTGCCGAATAGATGGGGTTGCCGGAAATACGCGCGATTTCACCGTGGAACTCCATATCGATGGTAATGAAGTCCGGGCTGTCTTTTAGCTTGTGCATGTTGGCGACGATGGCTTCCAAGCGGGAGATGTCCGCTGGTGAGGCCTTCTGTGCGGCAATTTTGACCAGGCCGGTCTCAAAAAATGTCCGTGCCTGACGAAGGTGGTCGACATTGGATGCCGAGCTCGACAACAAATGGCGTGCCGCGAGATCGATCTGGCCAATCATCGAGTGCATGTCGACCTGGCCGACTTTGGCCCGCTCGCCATGCTGGATAGTGATCATGCCCATGCCCGCCAGACGCTGCATTGCTTCACGAACCACCGGGCGCCCTACTCCGAATGTCTCCATGAGTTCTCGCTCGGCGGGCATTTGATCGCCAGGCTGAAGATTGTCTTCCTCGATCAGGCTAAGCAGCTGCTCAAAGACTACATCGGAGAGCTTCTTGCGTTGAATCAGGCGCTTTTTAATCTCGGGCATTGCGAAAAGTAGCTCCAGGCAAAGGCATGACGGTAGACACGACGGCCACCATTATAAGCCAGCCTTGAGCACAGCATTGCAGTCAATCACCACCCGGCCCTGTAGAAACCGTATCTGGCCGAGTGGTGTCAGGCCTGACTAACTGGATCAAGCCGCGTCAGCTTTGACCTTGCGCACGGCGTCAATTTTCAGCATGCGCGCAATGATGAGGTCCAGTTCTTCCTCATCAAAAATGCTTTTCCAGTCGGGTTTGATGATCTTTTCGCGGCCGTAGTCGATGGCAATCATGCATGCATCGGAGAACGGATTGGTGCTGCGAAATGCAACGGCCAGGGCAATCTGGATATGCCCGTAAAGCATGGCTTTTGCAGCGGCTTCGGGAACGCCGATGCGGTTGATGGTTTCATCCAGCGCTTCTTTCATGAAGGTGCCGACCATACAAGCGACTGTCTCCACCAGAGTGGGCTCAAGATACGCCAATTGTTTGACCGTCACCCAATGCACGACACCGACCGGCCCGTACATGACCGCGATGATGTTGGCCAATTCCGAACGCTGTTTATCATTGCCGCTTTCAAATGCCGCGCAAACGTCCTGCACGGCGGCATTTCCGCCGAAGGCATCGGCATGTTCTTCTTTGGTGGTGCGCTCCAGAAATACCGAAGGATGGCAGGGATGCGCGACCGCTTGATGGATGTTTTCCCGTTGCGCCAACAAACCCGCGTAAGAAGCGGCTGGATCAAGGGTCAGCAAAATCGCCCCGCTTTTCATCTGCGGCACGATTTGCGCTGAAACGGTCTCAAGGGCGATATCCGGAACAGCAAGGATCACCACGTCGGCTTGTGGCACCACTTCATTGGTGACGGAAAGTTCGCGTCCTGCCGCCACGATTTGTTCCTGCGCTCGCGGCGAGTTCTCGCAGTAGGTCACGCTGTAATGACTGGTTTGCAGATTGGCGGAAATGCGCATGCCCATCTTGCCGCCAGCGCCAACAATGGCAATTTTCTTGAGTTCGTATGTCATGGGGTCACTCCTCACTCTGTTTTGTATTTAGATAGTTCAGGTTGTGTCGAGTCCATTGATCTTCGAGCGCGCAGGTAGTCGCCGCATCCTGCTGCCAGGGCAGCCAGTGCTCGATGATCTGATTGATCTGTCGTTCGTTCGGCCGAACCCTGGCTTTCATGTAGTCGTAGTCCAGCAACCCCTCGCCCATCGGGCAGCCGGCGAAGGTGAAGCCGACCCAACCGTCGCGCCGGGAAAAACTGAAATCCTTGACGTGCAGGTTCAGCACCCGATTGGCCGTCATGTCGATGACCTGGGTCGGGTGCTCAAGCGCCGCAACACAGTTGCCGGGGTCAAGACAAATGCCCAGCCATGGGCTATCAACCCGTTCGACCGCATCAAGAATGGTGCGGGTCGGAACCTGTTCATAGGTTTCCAGGGCGAGCTTGACGTTTTGCTCGACAAACGCCGGCATGATCGCCTCCAGCAGCGCGAAAGCCTGATTCGGCGTCGGCTTGCTGGTGTTGCTGTTGAACATGCTGCGCAGCAGACGAGCATCGAGAATCGCTGCGTATTCAAGGTATTTGCGCAGATGGGACGTTTCCAGTCCGCGCGTGCCCAGCTCCAGTGTCAGGCCAAGCGCGTCGGCTTGCTGCTTCAGGTCACGAAGTTGACTGACCGAAAAAGTTTCCAGCCCTTTGTAGTCGCATATCTGGAAAACAGTCGCGCCCAGCGCTGCGGTCTGTTCCAGCATCGCGGGCAGATCGAGCGGATTTGCCACCCGCTCGCTGGCGCGCCAGAAGAACGAATAGGTGCTCAGGCCGATTGCCATTGGACGCCCTCCTCTATCGATGCCAACCGTGACTGCGCCAGCGACCGCGCTTCACCGAGAATCGCTGCAAAGGCTTCGGGTTCGTGGGCAAAACGGCCGAGAAACAGGCCATCGACGTGATCACCGAGCTGCGTCAGCAGGCCCGGCCCGGCGCTGCCGCCATAAATCACCCGGGTATTTTGCAAGTCGGTATCGATGCAGTGCTGACGCAGCGCCGTGCACACCGCGCCGATGTACTGTGGGGATGCGGGTTGTACCGCACCAATCGCCCACTGGGGTTCGTAAGCAACGACCAAATCACCCGACAGACCCGCGCCTTGAACGCGGTCCAAAGCCGCAGTCAGTTGTTGCGCGCACAGTCTGGCGGCCTCGGCGGGCAAACATTGACGGTCTTCGCCAATGCACAACACCGGAATCAAGCCATTGCGCCAGGCGGCTGCGGTTTTGTCGGCAATCTGCCGGTCGCTTTCGGCAAAATACCGACGGCGCTCGGCATGGCCGATTTCCACCACGTTGCAGCCCATCTCCTTGAGGACTTCGGGGCTCACTTCCCCGGTATAGGCGCCCTTGTCTTCCCAAAACAGATTCTGCGCACCCACCAGTGCCGACCCTTCAAATATTTCCAGGGCAGGAGCCAGCATCGGAAAGCTGGGGATCACAAACACCTGGACCTGGCCATTGCGCACACTCGGCTCTTGCTCCAGCAGCGCCGCAATGGATTGGCACCATTGCAGAGTCTGCCGGTAGCCGAAATACATCTTCAGGCTAACGCCCAGCGTGACGATGGGCGCGTTCATCGGGCGCTGACTCGCTCGTAGTCGTTCAACGTCTGCACTTTTTGCGCAGAAGCCGAGCCCTCGTCAAAGCGATAAGTCAGCCATTCTTTGAGCAGACGGCGCGCGAGTTCCAGGCCGATGACGCGCTGGCCGAATGTCAGTACCTGAGCGTTATTGCTCAAAATGGCACGTTCCACGGAAAAACTGTCGTGGGCGGTCACTGCGCGGATGCCGTGCACCTTGTTCGCGGCAATGGCGACACCCAGGCCGGTGCCGCAGATCAACAGCGCCCGGTCTGCATCGCCGGCGGCGACCATCTCGGCTGCGGCGATGGCGACCAATGGGTAGGACGTATGGCTTTGGCTGTCCACGCCCACATCCTTGACCAATTCCACCAACGGATTGCTGAGCAAATCACGCTTGAGCGCTTCTTTGTATTCAAAGCCGGCGTCGTCACAGCCGATCACGATTCGTAGTTTGTCACTCATGGACTGTCTCCTTGATGCGGCTGGAAGCGGCAGGCGCGCCAGCCAGCATTGCCGGCTTGATCGCATTGATAATCAGGGAAAGGGAAAACGCGCCGGCGTCGACAGTGCCCAGGCTTTTTTCTGCCAACGGCCGGGCGCGACCGATCCTGGGGCGCAATTGAGCGGTATCGGCGGCGGCTTGTTCGGCAACTCCGGCTGCGATGTTCCAGGCTTCCGGCAGTTCCAGACCTTGCGCAGCAGAGTCCACCAGTGATTGGGAGAACGGCACGAGGACGTCGACCAGCGTCTTGTCGCCCACTTGGGCTTTGCCGAAATGCATGATGCCTTCGCTGGCCTTGCGGATTCCCTCGGCCACCGATGACGCGTCCGGGCTGCGCACATCGCCAAGAGAATTGCCCAGCGCAGTCAGTGCAACGCCCCAGATCGCTCCGGACGTCCCGCCCGCCTTGTCCGCCCAGGCATCGGCGGCAAAACGCAGGACAGTGCCGGCGCCTGCGCCCAATTCCAGGACTTCGTAGGCTTTGGCCACTGCTGCACATACGCCGCGCTGCATACCGATGCCATGGTCGCCATCACCGGCGACGGCATCGATGCGGCCTAACTCGTCGACATGGGTCAAAACCGTGTGCTTTGCGATATCCAGGACTTGCACCACGCAGCGTGCCGAACGTTTGGATCTGGCACTGGCCTGAGGAATGATTTGCTGCTCGGTGGGTTGCAAGTCGAGTTCATTCAAGGCTTCGGCAATTTGCAGACTGCCCTTGCGGTAAGCCGGTGTTGAGGTGGGAGCGCGCCAGAAGCGTTCCAGCTCGTCGTCGAGCCAGCACAAGGTCAGCGAGACGCCGGCCATGTCGAAACTGGTGACCAGTTCGCCCACTTCCGGCTCGATCACCGTCAGCCCGACGTTGGCCAGCAACTGCGCCACACGCCGGTAAACCACGAACAGTTCTTCGTACTTGACGCTGCCCAACCCATTGAGGATTACCGCAACTCGCTGGCCTTGAGGTTGAGTGACGCCTATCGGCAATTCCTTGAGCAGCTCACCGACCAGCAATTCAGCCAGTTCATCAGCCGTTGGCACCGGACCCTCATCGATACCCGGCTCACCGTGAATACCCATGCCCAACGCCATCTGGCCGAGGGGCACTTCGAATAACGGCTGTTCCGCGCCCGGCAAGGTGCAGCCGGAAAAGGCCACGCCCAGCGAGCGGGTTCTCTCGTTGGCATGCCGCGCGATGCGCACGACGTCGGTGAACCCATAACCTGCTTCTGCCGCTGCACTCGCCGCCTTGAAGACCACCAGATCACCGGCGATGCCGCGTCTTTTGTGAATCTCTTCAACTGCCGCGCTGGAAATATCGTCGGTCACCGCGATGACTTCGCAGGGAATACCTTCAGCGTTGAGACGGTCTTTGGCCAGGCCAAAGTGCAGGACATCTCCCGCATAGTTGCCATAGCCAAGCAGAACACCGCCGCCGCGCTGGGCCAGTTTGGCGACGCCGTAGATCTGCTGCGCCGAAGGCGATGCGAATAGATTGCCCATGACTGCGGCGTGAGCCAGGCCTTGTCCGACCAGCCCGGCGAACGCGGGATAGTGGCCGGAGCCGCCACCAATGACGACGGCTACGCTGCCTTCAGTGCTGCGAGTATTGCGCACCACGCCACCGGGGACCTGGCGCACCATACTCGCGTGAGCGGCGACAAACCCTTCGACAAGCTCGCCGGCAAACGCAGAAGGCTGATTGAATAAACGAGTCATTGGAAGCTCCTTATTGCTGTGCCGGGCGTGCTGGCGTCAGCCCATCAACCGATAAACGACGCTGGCTGCCCAGGGCAACCATCAGCACCGCAGACATGAGCATCAAACCGCCAACCACGAACATCGGCACGGTGTAACTGCCGGTCGATTCCTTGAGCGCGCCGGTGATAAAACCGGCCGAGAACCCGGCGACGTTGCCCACGGTATTGATCAACGCCACTGCGGCTGCGGCCGATGCGCCAGTCAGAAACTGGGTAGGCAGCGTCCAGAAATTCGGCAGCGCGGCGAAAATAGAGCACGCGGTGATGGTGACGACTGCCACCGTGGCAGTTGGCGAACCCATCGCCAGCGCCAAGGGAATGCTGACGGCACCGGTCAATGCGGGCAGCGCGATGTGCCAGGTGCGGCAACCGCGGCGTGTTGCATCCCGGGACCAGAGGTACAAGGCGACGGCAGCCGGCAAATAAGGAATCGCTGTGATCAGGCCTTTCTCGAACACGGTAAACGTGGTTCCGAACTGCGCCTGAAAGCCGCCGATGATGGTCGGCAGGAAGAACGCCAGTGCATACAGGCCGTAGATAAAGCCGAAGTAGATGAAACACAGCACCCACACCCGACCATTGAGCATGGCGCGGCCGACGCTGAGATGGCTGGATTTGGCCTGGGTCTGCTGCTGTTCGGCTTCCAGTTCAGCCACCAGCCATTTTTTCTCTTCCGCGTTCAGCCATTTGGCCTCGGCAGGACGGTCAACCAGATAGAACCAGGCAATGAACCCGACCAGAATCGCCGGTAGCGATACGCCAAGGAACATCACTCGCCAGCCCGCCAGACCAAACAAACCATCGTGACCGATCAACCAGGCCGCCAGCGGCGCGCCGATCACCACGGTCAACGGTTGGGCCAGATAGAACAGCGCCAGAATCTTGCTGCGATAGCGTGAAGGCACCCACAGGCTTAAAAACAGGATCGCGCCCGGAAAGAAACCGGCTTCGGCAATCCCCAGCAGGAAGCGCAGCGTGTACAGCCCTTCCAGACTGCTGACCCAAGTGAACAACAGCGACACGACGCCCCAGGACACCATGATCCGGGCCAGCCACTTGCGCGCGCCGAACTTGTGCAATGCCAGGTTGCTCGGCACTTCCAGCAGGATGTAGCCGATAAAAAAGATCCCGGATGCAAGGCCGAACTGAGCAATGGTCAGCCCCAGATCCTGGGTCATGCCGTTGGGGCCAGCGAAGGAAATGGCGGTGCGGTCGAGGAAGTTAATGAAGAACATCAAAGCAACAAACGGAACCAGTCGCAGTGAGATTTTGCGGATAGCTGATTTCTCGATACTGGGAGATGCGGAGACCGTGGGCATGTCATTTCTCCGGCTCATCTACGGCCTGTCGCAAGCGCGGTTCAAGGCTTATGTGATGAGATGATTTCTTATTATGGACGCTATAAGGCAGCCTCCAAACCTGAGTCAGTTCCGAGCGATGCGATCTGACCTGGCTGAATTTTTAGCATGGGTTTTTTCATTTGTATACTGGGATGATGGTATGACGACTGGACAATTCCTGACGGATTGACAGGCGCTACGCTACAAGCCCCGGGCTTGAGCCTTCGCGACGATTATCGACCTTTTATCTGGAAGTGATTTCGAGTGGTTGTTTGGTTGGCGCTACCGTCAGATCCACCGCGTCATCGTTCTTCGCGGGCAAGCCTCCAACGAAGTGGATTTGCGCGCAGCAGGCACTGACCCGTTGGAGGCTTGCCCGCGAAGGCGATCTTTCAGGTTCGCCTTGCTATAACCGGGAGCGTTCAAAGCCGAACGTCGAAACAGCAGCCATGAGGAACGCGGCTATGCAGCGTCACGCTCCAGCCCTGATGAACGCAAATGCGTTGCACCAGGGAAAGCCCCAGTCCGAGGCCCTCTCCACGTTGTTCATCGCCGCGCACGAAGGGCTGGAACATGGCCTGCTGTTTCTCCAGCGGAATGCCAATGCCACTGTCCTGAACGCTGAAGCCGTGCGAGTCGAGCGTCAGGCAAATGAAGCCCTCGTCCGTGTAATGCCAGGCATTGCGCAACAGATTACCCATGACCGAATGCAGCAACGTCGCGTTGTACAGATCAGGCAACGGTTCTCCCGGCTCGTAGCGCAGAACAATGCCCTTTTCTTCAATAGGTTTGCGCCACATGTCCACCAGCTCGTCGGCCGTCGCTTTAACAGTGGAGCGTGGCCCCCGTCCGGCTTGATCGCTCTCGATTCGTGCCAATAACAGAAAGGTTTCCACAAGCTGGCGCATGCCTTCGCTGGCGCGGGCAATGCGGGTCACCTGGGCGTGTGAGCGTGGGTCCAGGTTGGGGTTTTCCAGGAGCAGTTCGCAGGAGCTGGCCAGCACCATCAGTGGCGTGCGCAGTTCATGGCTGACATCGCTGGTGAACAGTTTTTCGCGGCCCAGTGCGGCGCGCAGTCGGCCCAGCGTTTCATCAAAGGAAACGGCAAGTTCGCCGACTTCGTCGTTGCCATATTCGGGGGCCAGGGAAGGCGCTACCTCAAGAAGCTGATCCCGTTGGCGCACCTGTCCGGCCAGCTTGACGACCGGCGCCATGACGCGTTGTGCCAACAAGCGGCCAAGCAGCAAGGCCAGCAATACGCTGAGCACAAAGCCCACCAGCACCACGCCAAAGAGAATTCGTTCGCGCTTCACGCTGCTGCGTTGGTCACGCAACAACACATAGCTGCGCCCGTCGACCGAGTCGACCATGGCGTAGTAAGTGTTCTTTCCCCGCACAAAGGTGTGGAAACCTGGCGTCAGCCGTTTGAGGTCATCGGCCATGGCCAGATCACCTGCCCCGCCTTCGACGTAGAACAGCGAAAGCTTGTCGGGACGATGGCTCCAGTTGGCAACATCGTCCATGACTAACAGGCGATGCAAATCACCGTCAAGGGAGAGAACAGTGAGCTTTTTCTCGACAAAGTGAACGGTTACCACGATGCCGGCGGCGAAGACGACAGCCACCAGTGTGCTCATCAGCGTGAATACGATCACGATCCGCTGTTTGAGACTGTGTTTGATATCCATGAAATTTCCGATCAATGCATGCCGCTTGGGCACAAACCAAGGCGCGCATTATCAGAGGGAGAATGTCGTTTTTTCGTCAACGCATGAATTTTGGCTGGCAGACGCGGCTCAGTGGACACTGAGACCGCGCTGCTGACGCACTTCAGATAGGCAGCGCACTGACCACGCGCAGTGCCAGACCTTCATAAGCGTCCAGCGTGATGGTGAACTCACCCTGCTCGGTCAAGTCGCCTTCGACCCGCTCGTTGATGATATCCACCACCGGTCCCGGCGCGACGTCAGTCAGATGCAGCGTCTCGACGACGGGCTCGGAGCTGAAGTTCAGCGCGGTAATTTGCGTACCTTTGCCGGCCGGCAGCTCATGGACCATGATCAGCAAGCCTGGATGCTGCACATCCGGAATCAGGATCTGCTTGCTCGCCGCAATATCATAGGCGCGGCGCACGGCGAGGATTTTCTTGAGCTGTGAAGCGAACGAGTCCGGACGCTGGAGCTGATCCACAAGGCTGCCATAAAGCGTTTTCGGACGCGGCATATTGCCGGCGGAAAACTCGGCTTCAGGGTCCAGGTCCACCAGATCGTAGGCGCCGCGATGGATCCAGCGCGTATCGCCATCCTGCATCAGGTGCTGAACCTGCTCGGCTGGCAGCGTCAGCGCGCCCACCAAATCCCAACCAGACAAGGCAAAAACACCGGGCTGCATGGCGTTGAACATCACCAGCAACAGGTGAATGTGCTGGATCTTCAGGACGTCCGCGTCGGTGATGGTGTCCAGATCGCGAATGCCCAGCGCGGCAGTGATAATGCTCGCCGTGGTGCACGCCACGCCATTGGTGACGAACTTAAGGTTGTAAGGCGCGTGCTCGCCGGTCAGGCGTTCGTACATCTCTTCGCGAATGTGCTCGCGCAAGATGTTGCCGGGGAAGGTCTGGCCTTGGTAGTGATAGGTGTCATGGGCATGCAGCGTCCAGAAATGCACCAGTTCCAGGGTCAGCTCATCATGGTTTTGCAACGCATGAATCAGTGACGCCGGATCAATGCCAAAGGCATGCACCTGACGCAGCATCAGGCGCAGAAACTCGGTATTGCCGGTCAGCAAGGCGTGCTGGTAGGCCGGACGCGTGATGAAGTCGTAGGACAGATCCGCGCCGCCATGGGACATGGACGCGATGTCATCCAGGGTCAGGTTCAACTCCTGGAAGCTGAAGCCGCCCGCCTTGCGAATCGCACCACCTAGCAGTTGATTGCCGGTAATGGACAGCGGATGGCTTTCCGACCAGGCATTACCTTCGGCCTTGCGCTCCACGCCGAGAAAGCCGTTGGCGTCCAGACGCAATACCCGCGCGCCCATGACGTCGATGGCATGCAAGGCATCGCCGATGATCATCTGCTGCGCGGTAAAACTTGGGTCGAGCCAGTTCAATGAAGGCTGGCCGTCCTTGAAATAATGCAGATACACCCAGCGCCGCGCCTTGCCATCGACGCCCTGGACGATGCTGGTCGCACTCCAGTCGGTCTCTTTGACGCCGGGCTCGAAAAAGATCACCCGCTGCAGCTGGCCAACGATGTAGTGCTTGTCTTTCAGCTGATCGACGACTTCAGGCATCAGGTTGACCGCATCGCGACCTGCTGGAATATCAGGCAGCAAGTGCCAGTCTTCCTCGCGAATCTCGACCATGTGGTAAAGGCCGGGGTAATCCTCGTAGGCCATTTCCGCGAGGCGGAAATCCGCGCCCTTGCCGGTGTGCGACGGAATCACGTCATCGATCATCACCGCGTTGTGCGCGGCAGCGATGCGGCTGAGGCTCAACAGCTGCGCTTCGGTGCCCAGGTCCGGATCGATGCCAAAGCTGATGCGGTCGAAGTTACCGTCGATACTTGGCGTACGCTGGCGGCCCTGCAGGCCGCCAGAGGTTTTCAGCGGACCGTTATGAATGCCTTGAATGCCGATCTCGGACAGCGCGTGCCACAAGGTTTCATCACCCAGGGCTTCCAGAACCGAACCCCCTTCGCGGGTGACAATGGACGCCGGATAGGCTGTGAACCATACAGAGGCGATGGCTGAAGCGTCGCGCGGCCGGGCCTCGGCGAAGGGGCGCTGCCAGAGCCTGCCCTGCCCCGAATACAATTTGGCCCGTTGTTTTGCCGCGTTCAGCATCGATTGCTCTACCAGCCAATCCACGTATTGCTTATCCGGTGTGGTCATAAATTCCAATCATCCGCTTCAAGTGAACCGCGCCGAAACTGCGATTCTGCTGCCAAATACCTATTGCTATGAGCCTTGTCGGCGCCAAACGTTGCATTTTAGTTTTCAACCCTGCGGGCGCGTGGCTTGCCTCAGCGCATCAAGCACCGCGTTCGCCGCGTTGGACATCAGCGAGACTGGCCGGGCAATGACGCTGATCCGCCGCGCTACCGTCACGGGCAGCGGTATGCAATCAAAACTGCCGTCGTTGAGCGGCAACAGCGTGCGCGGCAGGATCGACATGCAATGCCCTTTCCTGACCAGATCCAGAAGCGTATCGACACAGCTGAGTTCGCCACGATGGCTGAGCCGGACCTGAGCGCAATGCAACTGATGGTGCAGCGCCTCGACGCCCGCATGCCGCCAGGCCACATAACGCACGGTTTCCGCCAGTTGAGTAAAGGTCGGCTGAATGCCGGACGCGTGTTTTGCTGTCACCAACATGTAGGTATCCGCCCAGTGCAGGTGCTCCAGATAATGCTCGTCGAGCACCGTACCCGGCATGATCACAATGTCAGCCACGTCCCGTTTCAGATTATCCAGCGAAGGGTTTTGCTCGCTGCCGTGCACTGCGGTCAGTGAGACTTGTGGGTGAAGTTTGCCAAGGGATGCAATGCACGCCGCCAGCGTGGTTTCTTGAATGTGGGTGAAATAGTGGACCGTTACGCGGCCATTGATCTCATTTTTTTTAGTTGCTCAAGGGTTGCCAGCATCGTTTCCAGAGTACGCGTGATGACGTGTCCATCCGGAGTCAGCGTGCAGCCGGTACGGCTGCGTACGAACAGACGTTTGTTGAAAAACGTCTCGACTTCCTTGATGGCGTAACTGATGTTCGATTGGCTGCAACCCAGGATAGCGGCGGCCTCCGAAAAAGATCCCTGCACGGCGACGGTCTGGACGACTTTGAAGAAGTGGGTTTTCATTTTCCTGAACTCTGGCGTGAGCGATGGTTGGCGCGGGCGCGATTGCACGAGGCGCAGGTCACGTTTCCAGCCCCCAGGTGCCGCCAGAAAGGAACGGCGGACTGGAATTGTTTCGGCAGGTCGGGGAGTTATCAGCAGAGACTTGCGCGCTGATTTAATGGCTGACAGACCGTCTCGCTCCGTACCAGAGCCATAGATAGCGCGGCGAACGCAGTACGACTGTCAGCGGCGGCAAGCATTCAGACCGGCACTTTCCGAAAAAACGGTGGGAAACGTGAGGCGGATCGGAAGTCATGAATTCATCGGGTAAGGTTTTCCCGATCAATCCACCGGCTGGCGGTCCCTGTCAGCCTCGTGGATCAATGACTGATCAATCAGTCGTTTTCAGTCCAGTCGAAGTCCAGCTGCAAGGCGGTACGCTCCGCCAGTTCGCGGCTGTGCAGGCGCTCGACCATGTGCAGGCTCATGTCAATACCCGCCGAAATGCCCGCAGAAGTCACGAACGCGCCCTCATCGACCCAACGCAAGGTGCTCAACACATCCACGGCCGGGAACATTTCCTTGAGGTCGTTGATGTCTTCCCAATGCGTGGTGACCTGCTTGCCCGCCAGCTTGCCGGTCTTGGCCACCAGGAATGCGCCGGTGCAGACGGCTGCGATCACTCGCTCCGGCACGGCCTGGCCGCTGATCCAGCGGATCACGTCAGGTTTTTCCATTTCGGAGGTGATTACTCCGCCTGGGACCACCAGGCAATCCATGACCGGGTGATCGTTGATGGTGTAATCCGGATCAACTTTCAAACCGGCACGCGCGCGGACCGACGACAAGGTGCGGCCGATGGTGAAAACCGTGAACAGCGGACGCTCTTCGCGGCTTTTGCGCTGGTGCATGCGGGCGGCGGTGGTGAATACTTCGTAAGGGCCTGCGAAGTCGAGGACTTCAACGTCGTCGTAGACGTAGATACCGATGTTGATTGTCACGAAAAAGGACTCCCGGGCGGCGTGTGCGACCTTGAAAAAGGGTCAGGTTCTGGCCTGATTGCAGCCCTCAGGTTAACCAGTCCATTTGCACTGAACTACTGTCGGAAATGCCAATATCCGGTAACATCGCGCCATGAAAAATCATCTTGTCGTCGCGCTTATCTATAACCAGCTGTGCACCTTTGAATTTGGCTGCACGGTCGAAGTGTTTGCCTTGAAAAGGCCCGAGCTGGGCGTGACCTGGTACGAGTTCGCAACCTATTCGGTGGATGAAGGCGCGATCACGGCTGCTGGCGGCATCACCATCGTGCCGACGCCGGGCGAAGTGCTGCTGGAAAACGCCGATACCATCATCGTGCCGGGCTGGCGTGGCGTGGACTGCGAAGTACCGCCCAAGTTAATCGCGCAATTGCAGGCGGCCCATGCGCGGGGCGCGCGGATCTGCTCGATCTGCACCGGCGCGTTCGTGCTGGCCGCTGCCGGATTGCTGCATGGAAAGCGGGTCACCACGCACTGGCGCTATACCGACATGCTGGCCAGCATGTATCCCGAGCTGACCATCCAGCCTAATGAGTTGTATGTCGACCAAGGCCAGATCGTGACGGCGGCTGGCTCGGCGGCGGGTCTGGACATGATGTTGCACCTGGTGCGCACCGATCACGGTGCCCGGGTGGCCAACATGGTCGCGCAGCGCATGGTAATTCCGCCCCATCGGGAAGGCGGGCAATCGCAATATGCATCGCGCCAGCTGGTGTCGGCCAGCGACGGACCGATCTCGAACCTGATGGACTGGATTCGCGGCGATCTCAAACACGCCCATAGCATCAAGGAAATGGCGGATCGGGCAGCCATCAGCACGCGCACGCTGCACCGAACCTTTATGGAAAGCACCGGTTTGACACCGTATGACTGGATTCTGGGCGAACGAATCGCCTATGCCAAAGAGTTGCTGGAATCTTCCAACATGCGTTTGGCCGAGCTGGTGGACGTCGCCGGTTTCGGTTCCGAAGAATCGTTTCGTCGACACTTTCGCAATCTGGTTGGTGTCAGCCCCAGCAGCTATCGCAAGCAATTCGCCAGGGTCTGAGGTTTATTCTGCGTCGTACAGCGCATCGACCAGTGCATCGGCAAACCCGCCCCAGGCGCCGGTCACAGCGGTATTGGTCAGCGCGACCAGGCTGATGCCAGCGGCGGGATCGACCCAATAATGACAGCCATATAATCCGCACCACGACCAGGTTCCGCTCCCCTGCTTGTGCCTGGCCAGCCCCGGATCGGTGAGCACCATCGGGCCCAGAGCAAACTTCCAGCCGGGCCCCCGGTTGCTGATTGGCAGGTCGCCAATGGCATTGCTCAACAAGCTGGCGGTACTGGCCGGACTCAACAACGGCGCGCCGCCTGCCCGCAGGCATTCCAGCAACTTCAGGTAATCTTCGGCCGTGCCGATCAAGCCCGCGCCTGCGGATGGGTAAGCCTGCGGATCAGCCACGCGCGTCGCTGACAGCCGGGCTTGGCCACTGTCGAGTTTGAGGACATCAGCACGGCCGATGCGCAGCGGCTCACTGGCGGCATCCCGATAAGCAACCGCCAGCGATTGATCATCTCTGGCAACGAACCCCGTCGCACTCATCGCCAACGGCTGCGTCACCCAGCGTGCAATGGCTTGCGGCAGTGACACGCCACTGGCCTGCTCGATAATCGCGCCGACCACATCAGTGGCCAGGGAATAACCCCAGGCCTCTCCGGGTTTGAACAACAATGGCAGGCCAGCCAGACGGGTCAGATTGTGTTGCAGGTCAAAGCCGACGTGGTCCAGCCCGTCCGACACCCCTGCCCTTTCATAGGCATTGCCAACGGGTTGCTCGAAACCGTAGGACAAGCCCGCCGTGTGCGACAGCAAGTGGCGCAAGGTGATGGTCGCTTCTGCGCCATCGGCCAGGCGTGGCCGGAAGTCCGCGAGCCAGCGTGTGACGGGCTCGTCCAGCGTTAACCCTCCCGATTCACAGAGCCTTAGCGCCAGCACCGAGGTCAGCAGCTTGGTCAAAGACGCCAGGCGAAACTGCGTGTGTGGCGTCACCCGTCGCCGGTTTTCCCGATCCGCCCAGCCGAGCGCCGAGGCGAAGCGCAATTCGCCCTGCTCGGCAACCAGTAACATCCCGCCAACGATGCGTCCCGATTCGACATGACTCTGCCAGACCTTGGCAAGTCGCCTGATCCTCGCAGCATCAATCAACGGCATAGGTCAGTCGCCCGCGACGGCGCGGCAAAAAATCCCGGCGTAAGTCTGCGCCGAATGCCGTATCGGATTGGTGTGCGAACAGCCATCGGCAAAGGACATACGCCCGACCAGTTCTGCATCGTGATCATCAATGCCCAGCGCACTCAAGGTGTGTGGGATGCCGAGCTGCTCGCGCAAGGCCAGAATCCAGTCCAGCACAGCGTTGAATCCTGACCCGGGCAAACCAAGGGCAATGGACAGCGCCTGCATCTGCGGGCCGAGCGCTGCCTGATTGGCCTGCAGCACATAAGGCAACAGAATCGCATTGAGCAGGCCGTGATGCTGATCGTACAGAGCGCCCAAGGTCTGAGCGATGGCATGCACGCCACCCAGGCCGCGCTGGAATGCCACTGCGCCGAGGCTTGAAGCGACAAGCATTTCCTGACGCGCATGCAGGTCGGAGCCGTCGGCAACCGCCAACGGCAGGAACTGCTTGATCAGTTGCATGCCTTTGACCGCCACGGCCTCTGCCATGGGGTGATAAACCGGCGAGCAATAAGCCTCCATGCAATGCGTCAAGGCATCGATGCCGGTGGCCGCCGTAAGGTGTTTGGGCAAGCCCAAGGTCAAATTGGCATCGAGAATCGCAATCCTCGGCATCATCCTGCTGTGCAGAATGGTGCGCTTGACCCGCGCCTGCTCATCGGTGATCACCGACGCGCGGCCCACCTCGGAGCCGGTGCCCGCTGTGGTCGGCAAGGCAATGATCGGCGCGATTCCTGTTGGGTCAGCGCGCAAGTGGTTCTGGCCAATGTCCTCGAAATCCCACAATGGCCGGTTCTGCCCCGACATCAAGGCAATCGCTTTGGCGGCGTCCAGCGCCGATCCACCGCCAAAGGCGATGACGCCGTCGTAGTTGCCAGCGTGGTAAACCGCCAAACCCTCGGCCACATTGCGTCCGGTCGGGTTGCCTTTGACCTGATCGAAAAAGCCGCAGTCGCCCAGGGTTGCGCGGCAGTCAGCCAGCGCGCTCTGAATCATGTCGGTGGTCCCCAGAAACCGGTCGGTGACCAGCAGCGGTCGGCGGATGCCAATGCTCTGGCACGCCTGGGCCAGTTCGCTCGCTCGTCCTGCGCCGACACGCATGGAGGTGGGGTAATTCCAGTCATTACTGTGCATCGTCGTGATCCTTGAATCGATTGGATGAAGTTGCTGGCATCAGGCAGGCAATAAACCGATCAGCAGGCGCAAGCCGAACGCGATCATGAACAGCCCGGTAATGATGTCGATGGCCTTTTTCATGCGCTGATAACGCTGTTGCACCGCCGGAATCGAGAACAGCGTCGCCAGAAAGACAAACCAGGAAATCGCCAGCACGGCGATGATCGATACCCCGGCCGTGCGCACCCACATCGGCAGGCCTGGCGTGGTCACGGTGGTGAACACGCTGGTGTAAAACGCCAGCGCCTTGGGGTTGGTCAAGTTGGTCAGCAGCCCAAAGTGATAGGCCCGGCGCAGGCTGCCAATGCCGAGCGCGGCAATGTTGCGCGGTGCGGGCTGGCTGCCAGCGTTGCGCAGGCTTTTGCTGCCCAACCAGGTCAGATAAATCCCGCCCAGCAGTTGCAGGGCCGGTTGCAGCCAGGGCAACTGCTGAAACATCAGGCCCAGACCTGTTGCCGCCAGCAGTGCCCAGATAATGCTGCCCGAGGCAACGCCAAGCCCGGCGCAGATCCCCTGCTGCCGGGACTGACTGAACGACAGTTGGGTGATGACCAGAAAATTCGGGCCGGGACTGATAATCAAGACAATGAAAGCGCCGGCGAGCGCCGTCAGCAACGTGATCTCGGACATGGAGATGATCCTTTCGGGTAGGGTTTAAGTTGATTGCGGTACGGGAATTCAGTCAGGTGGTGAGTTGTTCGCAGGCGAGGTCGACCTCCAGGGCGGCGAGGCACGACTCAACCGCGCTACGCGCTTGCAGCAATGCCTGGCAGGCGGGATCTGGCGTCGGCACGTAATGGTTGTAGAACGTGCTGCCCTCCACCGTCGGTCCCAGAACCCACAGACGCGGCTCGACACGGCCGTCGCTGCCAATCGCGCGGTTTTGCCGGTCGACTTCGATGCCGTCGGCGGGATACGGATGGGCCCGGCGCACCCGTCCTTGCCTGAGCAAGTCATCGAGCAGCGCCGACCGGCCGTCTGAAAGTCCGCTGTGTGCAGTCCGCGCCTTGATCAGCGCATCGAACGTAATTCCCGGCCCATGGATTTGCAGGGGCGCAAGCACCCTCACAATCCCGGCGTCCATCAGTGCGAGCAAATCTTCGTAGCGTTCCTGCTGCGGACCGCCCACCAGACGATTACCCAGCGCCGCCCATTGGTTATAAAAGGCTTGGATCGAGGCGTCCGTCAGGCCGTTGTGATCGACTGCCAGACGCAACACATCCCGACAGTCGCGCCACACTTCCAGCGCTTGCGTCAGCGGGCTCACGGCCGTGCCTTGGCGACTGCGCAGCAGATCGGCTTCGATCCACTGGCGAAACCATTGCTCATAAGCGCCAGGCTCGCCCTGCCAGGGCTCGATCTGCAAATGAATTTTGGGATCGAACGACCCGCACCTGCTGCGCATTTCGTCCTCAATCAGTGGCAGCACTTGCTTCACGAAATCCAGACGCCCATCGAGGCTTTCCCGTCTCAAGGCGCGGATCGCCGCCGGGGTAAAAAAACTTGGCGGTGCAGGCGCAGGTTGATCGGGCTGCCATTGCGGCCGTGTATGAAACGGCAGGCCGCTGCGCGAGAACAGATAGATCTGTGGCTCGCGGCCCGAAGGCTGATACCGCCAGCCGCAGACGCTGTTGTCCCGGACATAGCGCCCGCCGCGTCCCTGGGTCAGCTCTGCCAGAGTGTCCATCGCCGTCAGGCCCAGGCCTTCGATGGCGACGCGCCGTCCAGTCACCGCCTCACACTCGCGCGGCGCATGGCCGGTGGTGAGGAACACACCATCGACAGCCATTTGCTGTCCATTGTTGCAGGTCAGTTGAAAGCCAGGCTCCCCCGCGCTCGGGCAGCAACCGACTATTGATTCCCGGTGATGACGTACCTGGACATGGGCCGGACATAACGCCAGCAAGTAGCGGTAGCTGTCCTGCAAATAACGCCCGAGCAACCGACGCGGCGCGAAGTCACCAAACTCGACCGGCCTGCCCGCCGCGTCCAGGTGCCCGCGCTCATCGAGTCGCACGTTGTGAGTGGCGCACCATTGCAGGAATGTCAGGCCTGCGGGTTGATCCGGCAGTGAGGCAGGGAATGCGGCGGAGAACGCCGAAATTTGCCCGGCCATGGTGTTGAGCATCAGGTAATCCGGCTGTTCTGGCCGATGCAGGCCGCTGCCGGGTGTCTGCGGATCGAATACCTCGACCAGCAGTCGTCGCTGGGGATTTCTGTGCGCCAGACCAATCAGCTGTTCCAGGATGCTCAGGCCTCGGGAACCCATGCCGACGATCGCCACACGCTGAACGTTGCGCACTGCATGCAGGGCGCTCACCAGCGGTTCGACTCAAAGAAGAAGTCCGCAACCGGCAGCGCCTTGCCTTGGGCGATGGCCGAATCGTAAACCCGCTTGCCCACCGCCAGATCCAGCACGCCGAGGCCAAAGGGTGAAAAGATCGTCGGTCGATCAGGGCTGAGTTCCACCTGGCCGAGCATCAATTGCGCCAGGGTGCCGGTGATGAACGAGCGATCTTCATACTGCTGCACAGCCAGGTGCGGCGAGGTCTGAGCCTTGAGGCAGTGCTCGATGTCGTCCAGAACGTTATTGGCCTGGGCGATGATGCCCGGCCCGAGATCGCGCAGAGAAATGTTCAGCACCAGTTGGTCAGGGCGAAACCTGTGCTGCAGCACATATGGCGCGGGCGCGGTCGTCGCGAACAGCACCATGTCGGCGAGCAAGGCCTCTTGCAGTTCGACGCGCTCAGCGGGCAACTGATGCTGGGTGCTGACATGCAGCAACAGCGCGTCCGCCGATTCGGCGTGCAGATCACAAACCTGCACCGCGCCAATCTCCCAGCCATCGCTGACAAACAGGTCGAGAATGGTCCGGGAGATAAAACCCGCCCCGACGATAGCCAGACGACCGACTTTACGTGGGTGCCGGTTCAGCCAGCGCGCCGCCAATACCGCCGACGCCGCCGTGCGCATAGCGCTGATGCGCGAGGCTTCAAGGCAGGCGTAGGCGTAACCGGTATCCGGCCGATTGAGGATGAGCACCGCCGACGCCCGTTGCAGGCCGGAGTCTAGATTGCCCGGAAAGCTGGAAATCCACTTGATGCCACTCACCGGCTGGGCGCCCGAGACGCTGGAGGGCAAGGCAATGATCCGATTCGCCGGTGCCTCGGGGAACCGCAAGAAGTAGCTGTCCGGGTTGATCGAACGCCCGGCTTGGTGCTCAAGATAAGCGCGTTCGACATCTTCAATGCAGGCGCAGGGATCAGCCGCCAGAATCTGTGCCACCACCTTGCCGTCCACCACATGGAAAGGTGCCTGCCTGATACGCGCGGCGCGCAGGTCAGTGGTCCAGCCGGATTCGATGTGCAAGTCATCCAGCCTGGTTTGCAACACCGCTTTGCCAAAACGCTGCTCGACCCATTGATCGTCATACAGGGTGTCGAGATAGCGCTCGCCCCAATCCGGCGACAAGGCCACCACCACGGAACCCGGCTCGATTCGCTCGCGCCAGGCATGCACGGCACAGATCACCGTCGCTGTAGAGCCGCCGACCAAAAGCCCCTTGTGGCGCGCCAACAGCCGACACATAGCCACGGTGCGCGCTTCAGGAACCATCTCCAGATAATCAATACCTTCAGCGCTGAAGATCGGCGGTCGCTGACTGGTGCCCAAACCGGGGATGAAACGGCGGCTGGGCGGCGTGTCGAAGGTCACCGAGCCCACACTGTCGACGGCAATGATCGTCGTAGTCGGATGATGCTTCTGGAAATACTGCACACACCCCATCAGCGTGCCGGTGGTACCTGCGCCGATGAACAGATAGTCCACATGGCCGAAACGCTGGGCAATGGAACGCGCCGTGGTGCGCGCATGGACTCGGGGATTGGCGGCGTTTTCGTATTGATTGAGCCAGACCAGCCGGGGATCGGTGCCGAGCATGCTGCGAATCAGCGCGATGCGCGTGCCGAGGAACCCGCCGTTGGCGTCCGGCTCGTCCACCTGGATAACATCAGCGCCGTAACAACGCATCATGCGGATGTTGTGATCGGAACTATTGGGGTCGACCACGCAGGTAAAGCTGATGCCGCGTTCGGCGCAGATCATCGCCAGCGCCACGCCCAGATTGCCGGATGACGATTCGATCAGCCGGGTATCCGCCGTGATAAGCCCCCTGCCCTGCAAATCATCGATCAGGCCGACGGCGGTCTTGAGCTTGATGGAGCCCGCCGGGTTAAGCGATTCCATCTTCAGGAAAAACGGTTGGCCCAGCCCCGAGACTTTAAGAAAAGCCTGGTCGTGAACGATATCGGAGATGTTTTCGTACATGCTTTCGTCCATGGCGATCACTCACTGAACCAGCGCAGGTTGAGGATGGTTTTGCGCCTGAACAGCCTGGTGCAGGCCATTGGCGATACGCTCGGCGCGCAAGGCCATGAGTGAGAACGACTGGCTGTCGCTGATGCCGTGGCTGCGTTCGGAAAGGCCGTTGACCCACAGGCTCACGTCGCAATTGCCTTGGGTGGCGACGTTGTAATCGCGATCGATCACCAGCCCGTCGTCCACGTCGGCCTTGAGCCAGGGTTGCAGGTTGCTCAGCAGCGGCGGCATCAGATACTGCTGATACCCGGTGCCGAGCACGATGACGTCGACTTCCAGCATTTCACTGTGTTGGCTGAAGGTATCGGTCAGGGTCACGCGATAACCCGCTTCGCCGTGTTCGACGTTGGTAATCGCGCGGTAGGCGTAGCTGTGAAGACGTTGGCGGCCGACGATGGAGTCTTCGTATATCAGCGAGAACAGCTTCTGGCTTTCATCCGGATCAATTCCGGCATAGTTGGTGGAGCGGCTCCAGTCGAGGAACTGATGTCGGGCCGCGGCATCGAGGCTATGGAAATAGTCCACGTGATCCGGGGCGAATACCCGGTTGGGAAACTGCCCCAGTTGGGTCAGCTTGAATCCCGCCGAGCGATGTACGGAATGCACTTGGATGGCGCTGTCGCGGCCGGTCAGTTCCAGCACTGATTCACTCGCGCTTTGCCCCGAGCCGATCACCATCCAGCGTTTGGGCAATGTCTGGCCAAAGGCTTGCAGACGGGTCAGAAACTGCGAGGTATGAAACAGCGTTGGCCCCAACAGCGCCTGAAATTGCTCCGGTACGCGTGGCGCGGTGCCGCTCGACAGCACGACATTGCGCGTTATGAAGCTGCCCTGCGCGGTTTCAATGCGGACCTGGCTCAGGCGGCCTTCGCGAATGATCGGCAGGATTTCACTCACCGGCGTGTCGAAGTGGGTGTGGCTGTTGACCTGCTCTGCGACCCAGCTGACGTAGTCCGACCATTCGTGACGGCTGGCCGGGCGACCGAGCAAGCCGAAGTCGAACAGACGCCCGCGTGCTTTCAGGTACATGGCAAACGAGAACCGGCTGCGGGGGTTGCGCGGCGTTACCAGATCACGAAAAACGTGATGATTGATGTCGGTGCCAGCCAGCAAAAGCTCGCGGTGCCACTGGGTATCGTGCGCGGCTTCCAGATAGCGCACTGACAGCTTTGCCAGCGGCGCGTCCACTTCCTGCGCGTCGGCGAAGACGCAGGACAGCGCGATGCCAGCGGGTCCGAAGCCAATACATAGGGCGTCCGCATGAACGGCGCCCGCGGGTGAATCAGACATATGAAGTACCCATCCATAGAGTTGGAATTGTTTTGGTGCTGTTATCGAAAGTCAGAGCAACGTCAGTCAGCGATGGGCATTAGCCCTGTCGGGCCAACCTGCCAAAGGCGGATGCGAGCACCCCGGCATTCGCCCTGATCGAAACTGACCGGGCCCAGCGGCGTCGTAAACGTCTGGTGATTCAAGGCATGCAGCAGTTCGGTCGGTCGCCATGCGCGCCGGGCCAATTGGGCCAATACGTGAAACATCAGCAGGCTTTCGCGCCAGTAGGTTTCCGGTGCAGCGCCGAACAGCGCGTGGTGCGCGATGGATTCGCTGGCCGAAGACCGGGACGCACCGAAACCAATCACGTAGGTATTGGCGTCCTGTGCTGCGGCGTTGCCCAGATAAGGCGAAGCGGCGTCGTCGGTGAGCACCAGTGCTCGCTGGCTGCCGCTGCGGCGCCGTGCATGCCAGTGCTCGCGGCTGCTGGCCAGACGTCCGGCAAACACTTCCACCTGCGCTTGTTCGCGGGCGATGGTGCGACGTATCCCGGCATCGCTGGCGGCTTGAGCAATGACTTTGGCCAGCGCTTGCCCGTGGGCGCTGGGGTCAGCGTCGATATGCACGCAGTTCCATTGCCTGCGCCTGAGCCAGGCGACCAGATCTTTGGCCAAATGCCGGTCCGCAGGGCAAAAGCGAAAGACATTGGGATTGTCCTGGGTCAGGCAATCAATGGTGGCTGCCGGGCTCAGCAAGCCGATACCGGCCTGCCGATAGATATTCGCAGCCACCATGGCCGCGTCGGACGAAAAGTGCCCGATAACCAGATCCACTTTGGCAGCGACCATTTGCCGGGCCACTTGCGCTGCGCGTTCGGCATTGGCGCCGTCATCGCAAAACTGCCAGTGCACCCGGTCAAAACCCGGTATGCCGTTGCGCGCCACGCTCATCGCCCGCAGAAAGGTTCGGGCGTGGGGGGTGTCCGCTGGATCGAACAGCGCGCTGACGCCAACCTTGAACCGGCTCATGGCTGCACGCTCGACAAGCTGCCCGCGCGGCCCATCGCTCGATTCGGCGACAACGCCGACCAGCTGCCATCCGCGTCCTGATGGCGCAAGTGCCGCTGCAGCTGCTCGAAGGCAATCTGCGCGATTCCCGGCGCCAGTTTGAAGCCCAGGCCACACAAGCCTGTTGCCAGATAAATCGGGCTTTGCTCGTTGCAAAAGCCCACCAGCGGCCGACCGTCCACGCTGTAGCTGTCGAAGCCTGGCAGCACGTCGAGCACCGCTGGGTCGTTGGTGCCAAGCAGGTGTTGCACCCGCTCCCGTGCGTCTTGCTGATTGCGAACATCGGGCCGCCCGAGATGTTCAGGAAACTCGCCCACCTCGCGCAATCCACATCCGGCTTGCACCAGATGGCGACTCAGCGGAATGGCATATGCCTGGGTTTCGCTGTCGATGATCGGCATGCTGCAACCGCTGGCGGTGACGACCCGCGCCAAGGGAATCGAGCGGGTTTGCAATTGCAGTTCGGGCACGAGACGTCGGCTCCAGGCGCCTGCGGCAACCACCACCGCCTGACAGCGCAACGTTGCAGCGCCCAGATCAACATGGGCCTGGTGCCGCGAGCGACATTCAATGGCCTTGACCGCGCAGTGCTCCAGCAACAAACCGTCCCGGCGTACGCAATCGGCCAGCAACGCGGTTGCCAGGCGAACATTGCCGACGCACGCCTGGGGTTCATACAGATTCACCCGTTCCATGCTCGCAGCCTGGGGAAAATGCTCATTGCTGAGCTCTTCACTGGAGATCAGACGCATCGGATAGTGCGCGCTGGCGTGCTCTTCAATGGCCCGGGAAATCCGCTCCTGCTGGTCCAGACCCGCTCGATACAGCACGCCGCTGCGACGCAAGGCGCGGGCATAAGTGCGGGCGAAAATCCCCTCGCGCATCAACCCAATGGAATAGGCGGCCAACTCCATCAGCAGCGGATCCGGGTCGTACAAACGCACCAGACCACCGGATAACGCACTGGCGCCGCTGGCCGCGCTGCCGTCCTTGTCAATCAATGCCACGGAAATTCCGGCGCGGCACAGCCTGGCCGCTATACTCGCGCCGATAATGCCGGCACCTATCACGGCAACCTGGTAATCCATGAACATCGCGTTCCAACCTGTCAGATGGAGTAATCGGCTGCGCAGCCGTTGAGAATCGTGGCGTTGACCCGATCCATTTGCAGCGAAAACGCCTCGGCGACGCGCTGCGCGGTGTCCGGGATCAGCGCCAGGCCGATGACCGCGATGAACGCGGCGAAATGGCTGAGCGCTCGACCTTCGGCCAGGCGCGGTCGAGTGATCGCGATCACGTCGAGCAGCACCGAGGCCATGCCTTTCATGGAGAACCTTTCTGGCCGGGAAGCTTCAAGCCAGCGCAGACGCAGGGCTTCGAGCAGCGCGGCGTCGGGACCGCACATGCCGCTCCACCAACTTTCCGCGCTTGCCGCACCAGCGCTGAGCAACGCCGGGAAGAATCCGCCGAACACCTCTGCACGCCACGTCAGGAACTGCTGTAAACGGAAATCGCCTTCGCTTTCTTCCGGGGCGATGCTGGCCAGATACAAGCGTGCGCTGTCGGCGCAGGCCTGACGCGCCAGGTCCGCAACCCATATGGCGTGATCGCGACTGGTGGACAGGTTCAGACCGTCCAGCTTGAGGAACTGATTCGGCACGAAATGTTGGCTGACGCGCAGGTCATCCATCGTCGACAGCAGCGCCGGATAAACGATGGCGTGACTGAACACGCAATCGAAACCCAGAAAGTGCACCAGCGTGCCCTGCCCCGATTGCCAATACTGCTGATACAGCTCCGGTTTGCCGACTTGCGCGGCATATTCGCGAAAGGCCGCCATGTATCCGGCCAGCCCCATGAACCAGGTATGAATCCGGCACGAACCATCGGCGGCGAGATCCAGCCCGGCATCGCCGGGGCGTGTCACACCCCAGTCATGCAGATGCTCAAGGGTATCGACCAGCCAGGTATCCAGCGGCTGGCGCCATTGGCGATTGAGCAGCGCGTCACGTAATGCCGGTTTCAACTGCGCCAGCTTGAGAAAGCCACGATGCGCGTTGCGCCACTGCACAGGCTGGCTGCACAGCTTGCAGCGCAGATCGGTCATCTGTTGCGCATCCGGAGCCTGGGCGCAGTTCTCGCACTGGCTGGCGTCGGATTCCACGCCACAGTAATTGCACAGGCCCCGAGCGAATGCCTCATAGCCCCAGACCGCGCAGTCCGGGCAATAAGCTTCCTGGGAATCACGAAATTCGATGACCCCGGCGTTCCGAGCCTTGTCGAACACTTCTCGCACGGCGTCTGCGAAAAAAGCGTTCTGGTACGGCCGCAGCCAGTTGTCCGGCGCAATATTGATCGCTGCCAGGGACGCTTGAATGCGGTCTGAATTACGGCTGGCGAGCAGCATCGGATCGACGCCCTGCTCCAGACCTTTGCGCAGCATGTACGACTGATAGTCGTCGGAGTAGGAAACCAGCACGCAATCATGACCGCGCTGGCGCTGCACACGGGTAAAAACATCGGCGGCGAGAAAAGGCCCGGCGATATGGCCGATGTGCAGGTCGCCGTTCGGCGTCGGCGGCGTGATGGTGACGATGTACTTAGTCATCCAGACACCCCGTTGTTGCGTCGTGCTGGGCCACGAAGTCGTTGACGTAGTTCATGTCCCACCAGATGACGTAGAAATGAAAATCGTCATCCGAGTCGTTGATGATGTAGTGGTTGGTATGTTTGGGAATTGCAGCGATATCACCGACACTGAACTCAAGTTCACGTTCGCCAACGATCAATCGGGCTCGGCCTTTGATGGCGATGAATATTTCCTGATCAATCTGCGTGTGCGCTTCGCTGCGTGTTCCCGGACGCACCACGCACCAGCCGCCGGCAAACGGCATTGGATAGCCCGGCCACGGCAACAGGCGGCTGCCGTCCAGACCGTACTCGTGAACGAGGCCGTTGAAATCGGTTGATCGGTGTATGGCGAACTTATCCATGGTTTGGCCCGTGCGTTTTAGATGGCCGCCAGCATGCAATCAGTGATAGTTTCCGGCTATCTCATCCATAGATATAACCCGCGTCACGTATCGATTTTTTTAATGTGCATCACTGCCAATGATGACGTGTATTGATAACCACCATTTCAGCGCGAGTGGATTGACGCCTAGAATTCACGGCAACAGCAAAGCAACCTTGAAGCTTTGCAGACCTGTTCATTTAATACTTTGGAGCTACTCATGAAAACTTATGCAATGTTCGCAGCGTTATCGTTGTTCTCGGTATTTGCCTCGGCCAACGGCCAGGTGGCTGATGCCAATAACGCCGCACAGCAAACGACTCCGGCCGTGCAATACAACTACTCACAACACCTTGATATCGCGAAAGTTATCAAGATTACGCCAAACAATGACAACGTCTGCGGCCAGGTGGATGCACATATGATCTACCTCGACAGCCAGGGCGTTCGCCACAATCTTGAATACACCCGCGCTGGCAACGGTTGCCAGAATGGTTGAGCGATCAACTACCGTAGTCGCCTGCAGGTTCGTTATTGCTGAGTCCAGTAACCCGGTCGGTTATAAACTTCTTTAAGAAACGCAATAAAGAACCTGACCTTGGCCGGAAGATAATGCTGTTGCGGATACACGCCTTGAATGTCGTAGTTGGGCAGCGCGAATTCATCCAGCACGGTGACCAGTTCGCCGGTCTTTAACTCATTCTGTATTTCCCATACTGAACGCCAACTCAATCCCAGGCCGCGTTTGGCCCAATCGAATAACAGCTCGCCATCGTTGCAGTACAAATTCCCCGCGACTTTTACCGCGACCTGCCTGCCATCGCGTTGAAACGTCCAGCCTCGGTGCTGCCCGCCTTGCAGGTTGAACGCCAGACAGTTGTGCTCGGTGAGCTCTTCCAGAGTTTGCGGATAGCCGTGGGCGGCAAAATACGAAGGCGCACCACAGACCACTCGCTGGTTTTCATACAACTTGATGGCCACGTAGTTGGGATCGAGCACTTCGCCGATGCGAATGCTCATGTCATAGCCCTCCCGCACCAGATCAATCACGTTATCGGTGAGGTTGAACGACAGGTTCAGCTCGGGGAACCGTGCCTGGAATTCCGGGGCATGGGGCGCGACATGCCGCCGCCCGAAACCGGCTGGAGCTGACACCACCAAGTGCCCGCGCACCGCACTTTCGTGCTCGCTGACGCTGGCATCCAGTTCATCGAAGTGGCGCAACAACGCCCTGGCGTTCTCCAGATACGACTCGCCCAACTCAGTCAGGGTCAGGCCGCGAGTCGAGCGGTGAATCAACTTCACGCCCAACCTTGCCTCCAGCGCACTCAAGCGCCGGCCCATGATGACCGGCGTCACACCCTCGACCAGAGCGGCTGCGGCAAAGCTGCCCTGGGTGGCGACCAGGACGTAGCTGCGCAGTTCGATATAACGATCCATTCGATACTCCTGATACCGACAGAAATGCCCGGCACTGCAATTCCCTTGGATATGGATTGAAAGCAGTCTAGGCCCATACAAAAACTATCGAGCTCAGGAGACTAACAAATGACCATCATGAGAGCCATCGAAGCCGCTGTACTGGTCATGCGTCGCGAAGGTATCGACAGTGCGTTCGGTATTCCTGGCGCGGCCATCAACCCGTTATACGCCGCGCTGAAAAAAATCGGCGGCATCGAGCATGTGCTGGCCCGCCACGTTGAAGGCGCGTCGCATATGGCCGAGGGATATACCCGCGCGGTGGCAGGCAATATCGGCGTGTGCATCGGCACTTCCGGCCCAGCCGGAACCGACATGATCACCGGCCTGTATTCGGCTTCGGCGGACTCGATTCCGATCCTGTGCATCACCGGCCAGGCGCCGCGTGCGCGAATGCACAAGGAAGATTTCCAGGCCGTGGACATTGCGAGTATCGCCGCGCCGGTTTGCAAATGGGCCACGACGGTCATGGAGCCGGGTCAGGTGCCCTATGTTTTTCAGAAAGCCTTCCAGCTGATGCGCAGCGGTCGCCCCGGCCCGGTCCTGATCGACTTGCCGTTTGACGTGCAGATGGCGGAAATCGAATTCGATATCGACGCCTACGAACCGCTGCCCATCGTCAAGCCGCAGGCCAGTCGCAAGCAGATCGAAAAAGCCTTGGCGATGCTCAACGCTGCCGAACGCCCATTGATCGTGGCGGGCGGCGGCATCATCAACGCCGACGCATCGTCGGCTTTGGTGCAATTCGCCGAGCTGACTGGCATTCCGGTAATCCCGACGTTGATGGGTTGGGGCACGATCCCCGACGATCACCCGCAGATGGCTGGCATGGTCGGTTTGCAGACGTCTCATCGCTACGGCAACGCCACGCTGCTGGAATCGGATCTGGTGCTGGGCATCGGCAATCGCTGGGCCAATCGCCACACCGGTACGGTATCGGTGTACAGCGAAGGTCGGCAGTTCATCCATATCGATATCGAGCCGACCCAGATCGGCCGCGTGCTCATGCCTGACCTGGGTATTGTCTCCGACGCAGGCGCGGCGCTGGACATGTTCATTGAGGTCGCCCGTGAATGGCACACCGCCGGCAAGCTGAAAAACCGCAGCGCCTGGCTGGCCAGCTGTCAGCAACGCAAACGCACCCTGCAACGCAAGACCCACTTCGACGACATGCCGGTCAAGCCGCAGCGGGTTTACGAAGAGATGAATCGTTTCTTCGGCAAGGACACCTGCTACATCAGCACCATCGGCCTGTCGCAGATCGCCGGCGCGCAATTCCTGCACGTCTACAAGCCTCGGCACTGGATCAACTGCGGCCAGGCCGGTCCGCTGGGCTGGACCATTCCCGCCGCGCTGGGCGTGGTCAAGGCTGATCCGGGCCGTAACGTGGTGGCGTTATCCGGCGACTATGATTTCCAGTTCATGATCGAGGAGCTGGCCGTTGGCGCGCAATTCAAGCTGCCGTACATCCATGTGGTGGTAAACAACTCGTATCTGGGCCTGATTCGCCAGGCCCAGCGCGGCTTTGACATGGATTTCTGCGTGCAACTGGCGTTCGACAATATCAACGCCCCCGAGCTGGAAGGTTATGGCGTTGACCACGTGGCGGTGGCCGAAGGGCTGGGTTGCAAGGCGATTCGGGTGACCGATCCGGCCCATCTGCAGGCCGCCTTCGCCGAAGCCCGGTCGCTCATGCAGCTGCACCGCGTGCCGGTGATCGTCGAGGTCATTCTGGAGCGCGTCACCAATATATCCATGGGCACCGAGATCAATGCCATCAACGAATTCGAAGCGCTGGCCGAAACCCGCGCCGATGCACCGACTTCCGTCAGCCTGATGGACTGACGCCAACTACACGAGGAACTGCCATGCCACGTCTTTGCGCCAACCTATCCATGCTGTTCACTGAAGTGGACTTTCTGCAACGTTTCGAAGCGGCGTCCCGTGCCGGCTTCAGCGGCGTCGAGTACCTGTTTCCGTATGAATTCAGCTCGGCACAGATCAAGGCAGAACTGGACGCCCATGGGCTGACCCAGGTGCTGTTCAATTTACCGGCTGGCGATTGGGCCAAGGGCGAGCGCGGCATCGCCTGCCACCCGGATCGGGTCGAGGAGTTTCGTTCCGGGGTCGATCTGGCCATCGCCTACGCCAAGGTGCTGGGCAACACCCAGGTCAATTGCCTGGCCGGGATTCCTGTGCCCGGAGCCAGTGCCAGGCTGACCGAGCAGACATTCGTCAACAACCTCAAGTTCGCGGCGGAAAAACTGCAAGCGGCGGGCATTCGCCTGATCATGGAGATGATCAATACCCGGGATATTCCGGGCTTCTACCTCACCACCACGCGGCAAGCTCTGGACATTCTGGAGCAGGTTGGCAGCAGCAATCTGGCGCTGCAATACGACATCTATCACATGCAAATCATGGAAGGCGATCTGGCCCGAACCCTTGAAAACAACCTGTCGGTGATCCAGCACGTGCAGCTGGCCGACAACCCCGGCCGCCACGAGCCAGGCACAGGCGAGATCAACTATCACTTCCTGTTCGGCCATCTGGACCGCATCGGTTATCGAGGCTGGGTTGGCTGCGAATACAAGCCGTTGACCAGCACCGAAGCGGGCCTGGGCTGGATGAAAGCCCATAACGTTCTTTGATCGCCAGCCTGTTCAATCACTCCAATAAGGAACAATTCCATGGCTACTATCGGATTTATCGGCACCGGCATCATGGGCTTGCCCATGGCCCTCAACCTGATCAAGGCCGGGCACAGCCTGCTGCTTTCCGACCATCACTCGCCCGCCCCAGAATCTTTGAGAGACAGCGGCGCGCACGTACTGCACAGCCCCAAGGCGGTGGCGCAGGCGGCTGAATTCATCATCGTCATGTTGCCCAATACACCCGATGTGGACCTGGTGTTATTCGGCGAAGACGGCATCGCTCTCGGCTGCGCTGAAGGTAAAGTCGTTATCGACATGAGTTCTATCTCCCCTTCGGCAACCAAGGCTTTTGCCGAGAAGATCAATGCCACGGGCGCCCGTTACCTGGATGCGCCGGTGTCGGGCGGTGAAGTCGGGGCCAAGGCCGCGACCTTGAGCATCATGGTTGGCGGGGATCAGGACACCTTCGAGCGCGCCCTGCCCTTGCTGCAAGCCATGGGCAAAAACATCACGCTGGTAGGTGGCAACGGTGATGGCCAGACCGCCAAGGTCGCCAACCAGATTATCGTCGCCCTGAACATTCAGGCGGTTGCCGAAGCGTTGCTGTTCGCCGCGAAGAATGGCGCTGACCCGGCCAAGGTTCGTGAGGCATTGATGGGGGGATTTGCCGGTTCGAAGATTCTCGAAGTGCATGGGGAGCGGATGATCAAGGGCACATTCAACCCCGGATTCCGCATTGCCCTGCATCAGAAGGATCTGAATCTGGCGCTGGAAGGGGCGCGTGAACTGAACCTGAACCTGCCCAACACCGCCAATGCTCAGCAAGTGTTCAGCACCTGCGCGGCCTTGGGCGGCAGCCAGTGGGACCACTCGGCGTTGATCAAGGGGTTGGAGCACATGGCGAACTTTTCGATTCGCGAGGATTGATAGATAGCAAGCCATCGAGCCAGGCCGCTCATTGCAAGCGGCCTGGCTGTCTTCAAATGATCAAGTGCAGCCGATCACGTTTAGCCGATCAGAAAATGTTGATCGGATAATCGGCGATCAGGCGCAGTTCGTTGTTATCCCCTTCCGCCTGATCCGCATTGCCTCGGTGAAAGGATTGCCGCATGCGCAATGCCAAATCCTTGACCGGTCCGGATTGCACCACGTATTTGGCTTCAATATCGGTTTCGTGGTGTTTACCGTCATCACCATAGCCGTAGTTGCGATACGGGCTGTTAGCGTCCATATGGCTGCCGTCGATATCATCACCGGTGATATAGCGTGCCATGAAACTAAGGCCCGGCGCGCCATAACTGGCCATGTTCAAATCGTAGCGAGCCTGCCAGGATTTCTCGCCCGGCCCGTTGAAGTCAGAATACTGCACGGAGTTGGCGACGAATATGGAGTCGGCAGTGTCACCTGGCCCATTATGGCCGAAGGCAACATAATCAAATGGCGTATCGCCATTAACTTTCTGGAATGCCAGGGTCACGGTATGCGCAGTCAGGAAAGAATAAGCAGCCGCCAGCGACCAGGTGGTGTTGCTGATATCCCCCGCCTTCGACTGACCCGAATCATTGGTGCGGTAGATATTGAAATCCAGATTCAGTGACTGTTGATCAGACAATGGCAGCGTGAAGTTGGTATTGGCGTAGTACTGGTTCCAGACATCTTCCAGGTCCGAACCGTACAGGCTTACGGTAAGGTTATCGTTGATAGCGTACTTGCCACCGGCGTAGTCGATGCTCTTGGCCGTTACACCCGCATAAGAGGCGTAAAGTTCCTGGCTGTTGTTGGTGGTGACCGGGCCGTTGCTGCTGGTGAAATGCCCAGCATCCAGGTCCAGGCCTTGAATTTCACTGCTCAACAGGTTGAAGCCTGTGGCCGTTTGCGGAAACAGGCGCGAGCCGCCAGCAGCAAATACCGGGGCTGTGGGTTGCAGGTTGCCCCAATGCAGCTCTGTTTTGGACAGCCGTACTTTCACCGAACCGCCAGCCGTACCGTATTCGTCTTCGGGTGAGCCATCGTTACGCACCGGCAGGTTGCCGGTGCCGGAGGTGCCTGCTCCGCCGTCCAGCTTGATGCCCCAGTAGCCATAAGCATCGACGCCGAAACCGACGGTGCCCTGGGTAAAGCCGGAACTGAAGTTACCCAGTACGCCCTGTGTCCAGTCCTTGCGATCGCCACCGCCGTTCTTGCCGTCGCGATTGAAGTAGTAATTCTTGAGGTGGACGTTCAGGCTACTGCCTTCGACGAAACCGGTGGCTTCGGCCTGATCACTGACCGCCGCCGCAGCGGCGAGTTGACTCACGCCCACTGAAACGGCTAGCGTCAAGATATTGCACTTTACAAACTTCATTGTTTTCCCCTGTATCTCGAATAATTTTTATCGTTGCAATTCGCGAGTTGCGGGTTCACTCCGGACTCCACCGAATTCAACGATAAATGAGCATGTGATCGGCAGGATTACTTAAGGGTGTATAAGGTTGACAAGGCAGGATTGAGCAATGATTCTAGCGATCCGCTTCAATAGCCCGCTCCGCTCTACTGTGCACGGTGTGCTCCCATGCCCGGATTTTTTAGCATTTTTCGCCAAGTGCCATCATGTTAGTTTGATAATAGTCATTATCGATTATTGTAATAGTTGGAGCCTATGATCCGGTGTTAATGTTTGCGGCGATGAAGCACAACGTTTCCATCACTTTCCGACTCCGCATCGGAAAGCAATCGAATACTTTGCTCCACTTCATCATTCCTTTGGTTAGAACTTTATAGCCACCACACGTTAGTGCGGTGGCTTTTTTTTGCGCGGTCTACAGCGCCAGGCTGCCCACGAAGGTCTTGATACGCTGGCATGCCTGAGTTAGATGTTTGTCGCTGACGGTGAAGGCCAGCCGCACGAAACCTTGCGACGGCTCACCGAATGCTGCGGCATCGAGTACCGAGACACCGCTCTCGCGCAATAATCGCCAGGCGAACTCCAGCGAGCTGAGCCCCGTGTGGCGCGAACGTCCAGCAGCACGAACATGCCAGCATCGGGCTTGAGCACGGTGATCGCCGGGCAGTCCTGCAACTCCGCCACCACCAGGTCACGCCGGCGCCGGTAAATCTTGCGCATGCCAAGCGTCACTTCAGCGTGGGCCGTCACTGCCACCAAAGCGGCCTCCATGACGAAACCGGGCAAGCCATACACCATGCTCAACGACAGATTTTCCGCATGGCGGATCAGTGCGGGCGTGGCGACTATCCAACCCATACGCCAGCCAGTCATCGCGTGCGACTTGGACAGGCTGCTGACCACGACGCAGCGCTCGGCCATGCCCGGCAAACTGGCCAGGCTGACGTACTCATGCTCATAGCAGAGGCTTTCATAGACTTCGTCGACAACGACCCACAAGTCGTGAGCAATCGCCAGGTCGGCGATGGTTTGCAGCTCGGCAACATCAAGCATCACGCCCGTCGGATTGTTCGGATTGGATACAAATATCGCCCGGGTTCGCGGGGTCACCGCAGCGGCCAGCCGTGCAGCATCAAGGCGAAATCCAGCGTCCGGATCACAGGCGACTCGCACCAAGGTGGCACCGGAAGCCCTGAGCGTTGCCTCATAGGTGACATACATCGGGTCCAGGGAAATCACTTCGTCCCCTGCCTGCAGCAAACACAGGGATGCGACGAACAAGGCGTTCTGCGCCCCGGCCATGGTGATCACATTTTCCGCAAGCACCTCGCGGCCAAGGGATTTCGCGTAGCGTGCGGCAATCGCCCGACGCAACTCGGTACGCCCGGCAATGTGGGTGTAATGGGTATCGCCGGCGCGCAGTGCAGTGATTGCGGCCTCGGTAATAAAGTCCGGGGTTGCGAAATCCGGGTCGCCGACGCTGAGCAGGATCACATCCTCGCCGCGCTCCTGTGCCTCACAGGCCGCGTAATGAATGTCCCAGGCTGCAACGCCATGGCCGGCAATCCGGTCAACCAGAGGTGAAAAGCGCATATCCATGGCTCCCTGCTCAATGAATGAGCCGACGGCGCGGCGTCGGCAAAGGCCGAACCTTAAGGAAAACCTCAGGTTCGATCAACCGCAGCGTCCTGCTGCCGATTGATTAAAGGTCGAATCGGTCCACCACCCGCCGTCGTTCATTGTCGCCGCGCATGTCGTAGGTCGCCGTGGTGGCGATGTTGGTGTGGTGCGCGAGTTTCTGGGCAATGGAAAGATCAAACTCCTCGATTACCCGCGTGATGAAAGAACGTCGGAAATCGTGAGGCATGATCTCCACGCCGATCTGTCGGCCGCGCTGTTTGGCGATGAAATAGATGGCGTGTTTGGTGATGCGCTCACGGGTGATGTGGTTGCCGCGACGGATCCGGTTGAACAGAAACGGGTCGTCGTCCTGCCCTGCCGGCAAAACTGACCGGCGCAGTTCGAGCCATTGGTTGAGGGTGTCGAATGCCCATGCAGGGGCGTATTTGATCAACTGTTTATTGCCTTTGCCCAGCACCTGCAGGCTGCGTTCGACGAAATCGACCTGCGCCAGGTTCACGTTGACCGACTCGCTTTTACGCATCCCCGAGCCATACAGAATGGCGATGATGGCAGCATCGCGCCGTCCTTGGGGACGCGGGTCAGCGGCGCAGACTTCCATCAGTTCGCGGATCAGTGTGCGGCGGATATTCTTGCCCTTGGACAACCGGGTGCCGCTGACTGGCTTGACCGAGCGGATCTTCAGCAGCTGATCATGGCTGATCAGGTTCTGGCGCCACGCTTCATTCATGACGCCGCGAATGGCGTTGACGTACAGCGACGTGGTGTTGGGCGCGTAATCGTCGGCGCGCAGGGTTGCCACCAGTGCCGTCACATGCCCCGGTTCAACGCAATGCCAGGGAACGTCGTGAATGTCAATGTCGGCCATGCCCAGCCGATCCGCAGCGTCCTGCAGCACATAAGTCATGGTCACACGGCTCGAAGGGGCCAGTCGCACCAGGTAGAGCGTCAAGGGCGACGGCGGTTGGCCTGGAGAAATGCAATCGGTGATATTCAATGGATCGCGAATCGCTCAAAAAAACGCAACTTTACAGCAGGGCTGTATGGATATCCAGTAACCCTCATGGCGCTCACCCGCCCATCACTAATTTATATAGCCATCATTAATCCAAACGACGACGGACATTCACAGTTGTTAGTGCAAAATGAACCAATAGTAGCCGTGTGATATCACATGGAGCCCCGCCTTCTCGGTTCAGGAAATTCGTCATGCTCGGACAACTTACAATAGCGAAACGCCTTGGGCTGGGATTCGGCCTGGTGCTGGCCTTGATGATCGCGGTGGCTGCCATCGGCGTGCAGCGTGTGGGGTTGATTGAAAACAGCCTCACACGGGTCAGCGAAGACGCCACTGTCAAACAGCGTTATGCGATCAACTTCCGTGGCAGCGTCCACGACCGGGCGATTGCCATTCGCGATGCGGTGCTGGTGCAGGATGATCAAAACCTGGCGATTCAGCTGCGTGACATTGAACGGCTCAACGGCCTGTACCAGACCTCGGCGACAGGCCTTGACCAGATCTACGCCAGCAAAGATGCCAACGCTGACGAAAAACGCCTGCTGGATGACATCAAAAGCAGCGAACGCACCACGCTTGCCCTGACCGCGCGGCTGTTGAACCTGCGCCAACAGGGCGATCTGGCTGGCGCTCAAGCTTTGCTGATGACCGATGTGTCGCCTGCCTACAAGGAATGGCTGAAGCGGATCAACGCGCTCATTGATAACGAAGAAGCCGCCATCGGTAGCGATGTCAGTTTCGTGCGGGTGACTGCCGCCAATTTCGCCTGGTTGATGTCGCTGGCAACCGCGGTGGCCGTGGCGATTGGCATCATCGCTTCGTTACTGATCATCAACAGCATCAAGTCGACCCTGGGTGCCGAACCCAACGAAGTCGCACGACTGATTCGCCGGTTGGCCAGCGGTGAGCTCAACGACAAAATCGACACCCGCTACCCGGACAGCGTCATGGGTGCGCTGAAAACAACTGCCACGCACTTGTCGGGCACAATCACTCAGGTTCGTTCGGCGGCAATGGAGTTGATGGGTTCTTCATCCCGTCTGCGGGCCAGTTCCGACAGCAACAGTGAGCAAATGCGTCTGCAAAGCAGCGAAACCGAACGCATGGCGTCGGCAATCGCTCAGATGACCGTTACGGTTCATGAAGTTGCAGGTTATGCGAGCCGGGCCGCGAACGCATCCCAGGCCGCCGATCAGGAAGTCGAGAAAGGTAAGCGCGTGGTGGAAGGTACGGCGCTGGCGATGGACGAATTGGCGCATGTTCTGGAAAACGCTGCGCAATCGGTTGGCCAGGTGGCGCAAGACAGCCAGCAGATCGAAACCATCGTCGCGGTGATCAATTCGATTGCCGAGCGCACCAACCTTCTGGCGCTGAACGCAGCCATCGAAGCTGCCCGCGCCGGTGAGTTCGGTCGTGGCTTCGCGGTTGTGGCGGACGAGGTTCGCTCGCTGGCGACGCGGACCCAGGATTCCACTCGAGAAATTCGCGAGATGGTCGGCCAGTTGCAGGCTGGCGCGGGCAAAACGGCAGATTTGATGCGTGATAGTCGTGAGATGGCACGGCACACTGTGGAGCAAACCCATCTGGCGGAAGCTGCCTTGATTCAGATTCGTCACGAGGTCGCTGCCATCAATGACATGAATGCGCAAATCGCCACGGCGGCCGCGCAACAAGGCGTTGCGGCCCAGGACGTCAGCCTGAATATCAATCGTATTCACGACTCAGCGATTGAAACTGCCGAAGGTTCCCATCAGGTGGCACGCTCCAGCAAAGAGCTGTCGACCCTGGCCGATGTGCTGACCGAACGGGTAAGTTTCTTCAAGGTTTAAGTCCAGGTTTGCGCAGATACGAGCACAGTCCTACAGCCCGGCTCGGAGGATTGTGCTCGCTTTTGTTGCCCTGTTCTTGACCTGAACACTGGAGTCGATCGGCAGTTTCTGGTCTAGTAGCCCGCTTAACTGCCGTTCACGCACCAATTCAGTTCAAGCAAACAGGTACCTTCAATGTCTGCCCTGCGCTTCAAAAACATCGCCCTCTCCCTCAGCCTTCTCGCCTCGGCGTCCCTGTCCAGCCTGGTTTTTGCCCACGCTCATCTGGAAAGTCAACTGCCCGCCGCAGACAGCACGGTCCCTGCGCCCAAGGAACTTCGCCTGCAGTTTTCCGAAGGCGTCGAAGAGAAATTCACCAAAGTCAGCATCACGTCCACTGCTGCCGGCGGCAAGACCATGGTTGAAGCGGTTCCCGAAATTGCCACCGACCCTGCCAATAACAAAGTCCTGATCGTTACCCCGGTCGCCCCGTTGAACGCTGGCGAATACAAAATCGAATGGCACGCGGTTTCGGTCGACACCCATAAAAGCGAAGGCACTTACCGCTTCACGGTAAGCCCTTAACTTCATGGCGACCGCGCTGATCCTGTGCCGATTCGTGCATTTTTCGGTGGTGCTGGTGTTGTTCGGTCTGTGTCTGTCGCGAGACGTTATTTTCCGTTCCAGCCTGGTTTCGGCGCGTCTCACCTTGCTGGACCGCCAGTTGCGCCGCGTCCTGTCATGGCTTGCGGCGTTGGGGCTGGCCAGCGCTGTGGTGTGGTTGTCGCTCACCGCCGCGAGCATGGCCGGGAGCTGGCAGGACGCGGTTGATTCGCAGACCTTGCTGCTGGTGCTGGGCAATACGTTTTTCGGCAAGGTCTGGGTCTGGCATTTGAGCCTTGGCGTGCTGATGATTCTTGCGCTGGCGCGTTCGACCACAGAGTTTCCCGGCCTGAGGCTGATGGTCAGCGCGCTGCTGTTGGCAACGCTTGCTCCGGTTGGCCATGGCGCCATGTTCAGCGGCGTGTTTGGCCAATTGCTGATCCTCAATCAGACGCTGCACCTGGGTGCCGTGGCTGCCTGGCTCGGCGCATTGTGTTTGTTGCTGGCCCTGGTTTTACGGCCTGGAACGCTGGATGTGCGCGCGCTGCTGCTGAGGTTCAGCGGCATCGGTTATGGATTGGTGGCACTGATTATCGCCACTGGACTGATCAACGTTCGGGTCTTGAGTGGGGCTCCCTGGCCAATCCCGGCGTTTTCCGGATTTGGCTTGATCCTCGCCATCAAAGTCGGCCTGGTACTGTGCATGGTGTTGCTGGCGGCTCTGAACAGGATGCTGCTGCGCGGCGGTGACGTTCGTCTGGACAGGCTACGCATCAGCATTGCGTTGGAGTGTGCATTCGGCTTCGCGGCCGTTGCTGCCGTATCGTTGCTGGGCACGTTACCGCCGATGCTGGCTACTTGAGTTTTTCGAGTTTGAGCGCAAGACTCGGAGTTCTCCTGGACTCGCAGCGCCCTACTCTAAGGTCATTCGAGTTCAGTCACAGGTAACCGAGCCATGAACAGCCTCCTTGCGATGACCAATCCCCTTGCTGAAGACGATCCGCGCTGGATTGCCGTGCAGGCTCGGGATGCCTCGGCAGATGAGCAATTTGTCTATGCGGTGCGCACCACCGGCGTGTACTGCCGGCCCAGCAGCCTTTCCCGCTTGCCACGCCGGGAAAACGTCGTGTTTTTCGACAGCGCGGCCGACGCCGAGGCCGCCGGATATCGCCCGAGCAAACGCGCTGCGGCCGATCAAACCCTGGTTGCAGCGCAGCACGCGGTGCTGGTCGCCAACGCTTGCCGCGCCATCGAACAGGCTGAACAACTGCCGAGCCTCAAGCAGTTGGCGGAGGTCGGCGGGCTGAGCCCTTATCATTTTCACCGGGTATTCAAGGCCGTAACCGGCCTGACGCCCAAAGGCTACGCCAATGCGCATCGAGGCCAGAAAGTCCGGCAGAGATTGTCCGCCAGCGGCTCCATTACCGATGCGCTCTATGACGCAGGCTTCAACTCCAACAGCCGTTTCTACGAAGCGTCCGGCACGCTATTGGGCATGAAACCCGGGCAGTATCGTGACGCAGGGGCCAATACTGAAATCCGCTTTGCGGTGGGGGAATGTTCGTTGGGGGCGATTCTGGTCGCGCAAAGCGCCTTGGGTGTCTGCGCGATCCTGCTGGGTGAAGATCCACACACCTTGATCGATGATTTCCAGCACCAGTTTCGCAACGCCACACTGATCGGCGCCGACCCCGATTTTGAATGGCTGGTGGCTCAGGTCGTGGGTTTCGTCGAGGCTCCGTCCAAGGGCCTTGATTTGCCGCTGGACCTGCGCGGCACGGCCTTCCAGCAGCGAGTCTGGAGCGCCTTGCAAGACATTGCGCCAGGCACCACGGCCAGTTATGGCGAGATTGCCCAGCGAATTGGCGCGCCCACGTCGTTTCGCGCCGTGGCCCAGGCCTGCGGCGCCAATCGCCTGGCCGTGGCTATTCCGTGTCATCGGGTGGTACGCAGCGACGGCAATCTTTCAGGCTATCGCTGGGGCGTGGAGCGCAAACGGGAGTTGCTGGATCGGGAAGCCAGATCGGCCCCGACGCCACCCATCAACGCCTGACATCGACCACCACCCGGCCCCGAACTTCACCTTTGAGCAGTTGCGCAGCGGTTTCGATCACTTCGCTCAAGCCGATTTCATGGCTGATCAGCGGCAGCAGCGACAGGTCCAGGTCGCGAGCCAGCCGATCCCAGGCTTCGATACGGTCGACGCGAGGCCGGGTCACGCTGTCGATACCCGCCAGGGTGACGCCGCGCAAAATGAAGGGTGCCACAGAACCGGGAAAATCCATGCCTTGGGCAAGCCCGCAGGCTGCGACGGTGCCGCGATAACGCATGGCAGCGCAGACGTTGGCCAGGGTGTGGCTGCCGATGGAATCGATGGCGCCCGCCCAGCGTTCCTTGGTCAACGGCTTGCCTGGCTCGGACAAGGTTGCCCGGTCGATGACTTCAGCCGCTCCGAGTTTTTCAAGGTAAGCGCTCTCGTTCAAGCGTCCGGTGGAGGCAACGACTCGATAACCCAAGCGGGCCAGAATGGCCACGGCGAAGCTGCCCACGCCGCCATTGGCGCCGGTGACCAGAATGTCGCCCTTGTCGGGGGTTACGCCATTGCTCTCCAGCGCCATCACCGCCAGCATCGCGGTGTAGCCAGCGGTGCCGATGGCCATGGATTGAGCAGGCGTGAACGCTTTCGGCAGCGGGATCAGCCATTTGCCTTGCAAGCGCGCTTTTTCCGCCAGTCCGCCCCAATGCCCTTCACCCACGCCCCAACCATTGAGCAGCACGGCGTCACCAATGGCAAAATCAGCATCGCTGCTGGCGCTGACCGTGCCGACCAGATCGACACCCGGCACCATGGGAAAGCTGCGCACGATGGGGCCTGCGCCGGTAATCGCCAGGGCGTCTTTATAGTTCAGCGTGCTGTAGGACACGTCGACGTTGACGTCGCCCTGCGGTAGCGAATCCTCGTTGAGCTTCGTCAGGGAAACGCGGTAGCCCGCCATGTCACGGCTGGCCGGGTCGTCTTTTTCGATCAAAATGCCTCTGAACTCAGTACCGTTGACCATGGTGCCTCCTGTTTAGACCGATCGTCTTTAAATATGCCGAAAGAATCACTGCGGCAGTCCGCGCAGAAATCCGCTGATGAATGTATTAAGGGGAACATCGCTTTTGACCAGTCGGGCACGCAGTACCGCCCCTTCCCAGCCGATCCAGAAAAACGCGGCCAATTCGTCGCAGTCAGCGTCTCGGGCAAGCTCTCCGGCCCGCTGGGCCGCTCGCAGGCATTGGCTCAAACGCGCTTGCCAGGCGACAAAGATCGTTTCCAGCGTCTCTCGAAAACCTTCAGGGAGCATGCCGACTTCCTGCCCCAGGTTGCCCACCATGCAGCCACGTCGATAGTCATGCCTGGCCATCCCGGCCTTGGCGTTCTGCACGAAACCCACCAGCCGCTCCAGCGGAGTCAGGGTTTCGTTGAACAGCCAGCGATCCAGCATTTGCGCGAAATACTCGGCGTAGTTGTCCAGCACCGCGCGCCCGAATGCCTCTTTGCTCTCGAAGTAGTGATAGAACGAACCTTTCGGCACGCCCACCTGCTTGAGAATGTAATCGATGCCGGTCGCCATGAACCCCTGCTCGGTGAACACTTCCGTGCCGCAGCGGATCAGTGCCGCGCGGGTTTCGAAGTTTTCCCGATCCACTTTGGGTGGACGGCCTGGGCGGCGGATTTTCCGGACGTCTGTGTGGTGAGCTTCTGTCGTCATAAACTGGATATTAGACCGATCGTCTTTTATGTCAATACGCCCTTTGCTCAGGTTGCCAAACGGCCGGAATCCACGCTCAATAGTGACTTCACATTTCGCGCGCAACGGAGCACACATGACTGCCTGGCCTGATCGTCGCATTCTTGAACTGTTCGATATCCAGCTTCCGATTCTGGAAGCCCCCATGGCGGGTGCCAGTGGTTCGGCGCTGGCAATCGCAGTTGGCAACGCAGGAGGTCTGGCCTCATTGCCCTGCGCGATGTTGAGCCATCAACAGATCCGCGATGAAGTCGCGCTTTTTCGTCAGCACAGCCAGGCACCGCTGAATCTCAATTTCTTCTGTCACCAACCGCCCGCCGATGACCCACAGCGAGTGGCTGGCTGGAAAGACGCGCTGCAGCCTTACTACCAGGAACTGGGCGTCGATTTTGCCGCGCCCTCGCCGGTGTCCAGCCGCGCGCCGTTTGATCCGGCCAGTTGCGAACTGGTGGAAGAGCTTAAGCCAGAGGTGGTCAGTTTCCATTTTGGGCTGCCGGATGCCGCGCTGCTGGCGCGCGTCAAAGCCACTGGGGCCAAAGTGCTTTCATCGGCAACCACCGTCGCCGAGGCGATCTGGCTGGAACAGCACGGTTGCGACGCCATCATCGCCATGGGCTACGAAGCTGGCGGGCATCGTGGCATGTTCCTCAGCGAAGAGCTGTACTCGCAAGTCGGCACGCTGGCCCTGGTGCCGCAAATCGTCGACGCCGTGAGTCTGCCGGTGATCGCTGCCGGCGGGATTGCCGATGGTCGTACGATGGCGGCGGCGTTCATCCTCGGTGCGTCGGCGGTGCAAGTGGGTACGGCATATTTGTTCTGCCCGGAATCCACCACCAACAAACTGCATCGGGAAGCACTGCGCACCGCCGACGAAAGCCAGACTGCCCTCACCAATATCTTCACCGGGCGTCCTGCGCGCGGCATCGTTAACCGGGTGATGCGTGAATTGGGGCCTATCAGCCCGATTGCCTCGGCATTTCCGCTGGCGGGCGGTCCGTTGATTCCACTGCGAGCGATTGCCGAACCGCAGGGCAATCCTGACTTCATGAGCCTCTGGGCGGGACAGGCCGTGGGCATCAAACATCAGTATTCGGCCGCGCAGCTGACCGAAACCATGGCGCAGCAAGCGCTGGAAAAACTTGTAGGCCGTTGAAACTCCGCTTCCCCTGATACGACCTGACGCTATATATTTCGATATATAGCGAATGGCCGGTAGCATCCGGCCAGTCATTCAGCCTGTCTCTGCATTCGGAGCTGTTCAATGGGTTTTCCCTCCACAAGTGTTGCGTTCAAATCCCTGGCTGGCATGCTTGCCGCACTGGCAATGGGCAGTGCTTTCGCCGATGAGGTGCAAGTGGCCGTCGCCGCCAACTTCACCGCGCCGATCCAGGCCATTGCCAAAGATTTCGAACAGGACACCGGCCACAAGTTGGCGGCTTCGTTCGGAGCAACCGGGCAGTTCTATACCCAGATCAAGAACGGCGCGCCTTTCGAAGTATTCCTCTCTGCCGACGACACCACGCCTGCCAGGCTTGAACAGGAAGGCGACAGCGTCAAGGGCTCGCGTTTCACCTATGCAATCGGCACTTTGGCGTTGTGGTCGGCCAGGGAAGGTTATGTCGATGACAAGGGTGAAGTGCTCAAGGGCAACTCGTTCGAACATCTGTCCATCGCCAATCCCAAGGCTGCACCTTATGGGCTGGCAGCGACTCAGGTGCTCGCCAAGCTGGGCCTGACCGACGCCACCAAGCCGAAGATTGTTGAAGGCCAAAGCATCACGCAGGCGTACCAATTCGTCTCCACCGGCAATGCCGAGCTCGGTTTCGTTGCGCTTTCGCAGGTTTTCAAGGATGGCAAACTCACCAGCGGATCGGCCTGGATCGTACCGGCCAACCTGCATGAACCGATCAAACAGGACGCCGTCATCCTGAACAAGGGCAAGGACAACCCAGCGGCCAAGGCGTTGATCGAATACCTCAAAGGACCGAAAGCCGCAGCCGTGATCAAATCGTTCGGGTACCAGTTGTAAATGCCACTGGACGCCTCTGACCTCGCTGCCATCTGGCTGACGCTGAAGCTGGCGTCCCTGACCACGGTTATCTTGCTGGTGATCGGCACGCCCATTGCCTTATGGCTGGCGCACACCCGCTCGTGGCTCAAAGGCCCGATCGGGGCGATTGTCGCGCTGCCGCTGGTGTTGCCACCGACGGTCATCGGTTTCTATCTGTTGCTGCTGCTGGGTCCTAACGGCGCTGTAGGTCAGTTCACACAGTACCTTGGCATTGGCACGCTGACTTTCAGCTTCCCCGGTTTGGTGATTGGTTCGGTGTTGTACTCCATGCCGTTTGTGGTGCAGCCGCTGCAAAACGCCTTCGCTGCGATTGGCCCACGGCCGCTGGAAGTGGCCGCAACCTTGCGGGCCAATCCATGGGACACCTTCTTCAGTGTGATTTTGCCCTTGGCCAAACCAGGCTTTATCACCGGTGCCATTCTCGGCTTTGCCCACACTGTCGGCGAATTTGGCGTGGTACTGATGATTGGCGGCAATATTCCCGAGAAAACCCGGGTGGTCTCCGTGCAGATCTTCGATCACGTGGAATCCATGGAGTACCTGCAAGCCCACTGGCTGGCGGGTGCCATGGTGGTGTTTTCATTCCTGGTTCTGCTGGCGCTCTACTCCAGCGGCAAGACCAAACCTGGCTGGAGCTGACCGATGACGTCACAAATACAGGTCCGCTTGCAGGTGGCCTACCCGGAGTTTTCCGTCGACGTAGATTTGGCCCTGCCGGGCAAAGGCGTTACCGCGTTGTACGGTCATTCCGGTTCAGGCAAGACCACTTGCCTGCGCTGCATTGCCGGTCTTGAAAAAGCTCAAGGCGGTTACATCAACATCAACGGCGAGGTCTGGCAGGACAGCGTCAACGGCGTGTTTCTGCCACCGCATAAACGCGCGCTGGGTTATGTGTTTCAAGAAGCTAGCCTGTTTGCGCATCTGTCGGTGCAGGACAATCTCGAATTCGGCATGCGGCGGATCCGCAAAGCCGAGCGCCGCATCGATCTGACTCAAGCCACACAGCTATTAGGCATCGAGCATCTGCTGGGACGTCGGCCTGACAAGCTTTCCGGAGGTGAACGGCAACGAGTCGGCATTGCCCGGGCGTTGCTCACCAGCCCTCGCCTGCTGTTGCTCGACGAGCCGCTGGCCGCATTGGACGCCAAACGCAAAAGTGAAATCCTGCCGTATCTCGAGCGGCTGCATGACGAGCTGGACATCCCCATGCTCTATGTCAGCCACTCCCAGGACGAAGTCGTGCGCCTGGCCGACCATCTGGTGTTACTCAGCGAAGGTCGAGCGCTGGCCAGTGGGCCGATTGGCGAAACCCTGGCCAGACTCGACCTGCCGCTGGCCATGGGCGACGACGCGGGCGTCGTCGTTCAGGGTTTGGTCAGCGCCTATGACGCGGGCTACCAGTTGCTGAGCCTGCGCCTGCCTGGCAGTGATCTATTGATGCGCGTCGCTCATACGCCGCTGGCAACCGGCACGTCGCTGCGTTTCAAGGTCCAGGCCCGTGACGTCAGCCTCACCCGGCAACCGGACGAGCACAGCAGCATCCTCAATCGTTTGCCCGTCACGGTGATCAGCGAAGTTGCAGCGGACAACGCTGCGCATGTATTGGTACGTCTCGATGCTGCCGGCACGCCATTACTGGCGCGAATCACCCGTTATTCTCGCGACCAGTTGCAGCTGTCTGTGGGCCAGCAGTTATGGGCGCAAATCAAATCGGTGGCGGTGCTCGCCTGATCAAGCGGCGCCTCGGGCGTTGTAAATAGTCGGCACCACTGAGCAAGGCTGCGGTCAATGGATTTAACTGCCTTACGGACCGATTGCCATGCCCGACACCACCGTCATTGCACAACTTCCCTCTGACCTGCACTACGTTGAAGATACCCAGGCTGGCCTGAGCCGGAAGATCCTGCGGGGCAAATTTGTCTATTTCGACGCGCAAGGCCAACGCATCAAAGATCAAGCTGAAATCAAACGCATCAATGCGCTGGTGATACCGCCCGCCTACACCGACGTGTGGATCTGCGCCGATCCGCAGGGTCACCTACAAGCGACCGGGCGCGACGCACGGGGGCGCAAACAATATCGCTATCACCCGCGCTGGCGGGAAGTTCGGGATCAGAACAAGTATTCACGCATGGTCCAGTTCGGTCTGGCCCTGCCTAAGGTACGCAAGAAAATCGAAGCGCAACTCGCGCAGCCGGGTATTGGTCGGGACAAGGTGATGGCGACAGTGATTTCACTGCTCGATGCAACCCTGATCCGCATCGGCAACAGTCAATATGCACGGGATAACCGTTCGTATGGATTGACGACCCTGCGCAACAAGCACGTGGCCGTGCGTGGCAATTCGATCCTGTTCGAGTTTCGCGGCAAAAGTGGCGTCGAGCATAAGATCAGCGTGACCGACCGGCGTCTGGCCAGAGTGATAAAGCGCTGCATGGAACTGCCGGGCCAGAACCTGTTCCAGTATCTGGATGACAACGGCGAGCGCCACACCGTGAGTTCATCGGACATCAATGCGTATCTGCAAAGCCTGACCGGGGCGGATTTCACCGCTAAGGACTATCGCACCTGGGCCGGAAGCGCATTGGCACTGGCGACGTTGCGCAAGCTTGATTGGGAGCCGGAGGGTGATGCGAAGAAGCATATTGTCGACATGGTGAAGGCGGTCTCCCGACAGCTGGGCAACACACCTGCCATTTGTCGGAAATGTTATATCCATCCCGCCGTCATGGAAGGGTTTCTACAGGGTGAGCTTGCCAAGTTGCCGCGCAGCCGACAGCGCAAGGGACTGCGCGCCGAAGAGGTGGCGCTGGCGTGTTTCCTGCAGAACCTTATGGATAAAGCCGCAGCACTGGTTGTGCCGGGTGATTGAGCGCGGGGCCTGTCCGGGCCGGTGAGTGGTTTGCGTCCGCTCACTGGCCAGTTAGTTAGTTAGTTAGTTAGTTAGTTAGTTAGCTTTTCATCGTTTCCTGACGGGGTCTCGCGACATATCAAGCGCCGACGTTGCTCTGTTTGCCGTTGACGTCGTAGGTATTGGACAGCTCCTCGATCGTGGCAAGGAAATGCTTGACCGCGTGTTGGACCTCGGTCAGTAGAACATCGGATTGCACAGCAGGGTTTTCAAACCGGCTGAACAAATTGTCTACGCCAAGCCCCGTAGCGCGGCGACTGGTCAGTACATACAAGACGTCAACACCGATGCTCGCCAACGCTGCAAGATAGTCAGCCTTGGGCACGCGCTCCCCACTTTCGTACTTGCCTTGAGCATTCGCAGCCACCCCGCCCAGCTGGCCCATTTCCCGCTGAGACAAACCCAGGCGCTTGCGCTCTTCTCTCAGTCTTGTGCCTATTTCACTCATGGATCTGGATACTCCCGCCATCACGAGTCGCAAGTTTCTCAAAAAATACGACGGATTAAAATGGTCTGTCGGGCTTTCCAGATACCAAACATTACCGTAGGACAATTCGCACTTGGCAATAAGCCATTTCCTACGCTACAACAGTAGTGTTAGCTGTTCCAGTGCCAACCCTTCACATTTTTCTGATGGCCCTCGCGCCGTTAGCTGCAGTATTAAATAAGGGCTATTGAAACTTAAAGCTTGATAAGCGTAGTTTATCGTTCCAAGGAAAACTTGTGACTGAACGCCCTATTATCTTTAGTGCCCCCATGGTCAATGCGATTCTGGCCGGCAAAAAAAACGTAACTCGTCGCATCGTCAAATTTCCTCTGCGTCCGATGGTTTCCAAGGAACCGGCCGGGCCTGAGACGCACTACGCAGGCGGCATGCAGCGGGAATCAGACGATAGCCCGGCACAATTTGACCTGCAAAGCCATTTCGCGGAAGGTGCCGCTGGTCTTTGCCCTTACGGAGATGCGGGCACGAGGCTGTGGCTCAAAGAGGCGTTTTACGCTTTTGGTCGTTGGGAAAAGCACCCCAATAAAAAACGTAGCCGTGATGACTGGCGCTTTATCGATATGACCCTCCAGTCCGGCCACGATTATTGCTTCGAAGAGCCCGCGAGCTACGTCAAAACTTCACGCGACGATCCTGGCCCGGCATGGTGGCTGCGGCCAAGTCTGTTCATGCCCCGCCGCGCTTCCCGGGTTGACCTGGAAGTCACCGACGTACGCATCGAGCGCTTGCGTGATATCACCGATGAACAGGCGCGGGCGGAGGGGTTTTCGCCGATGCATGACGGTGTCCACATGTATTTCGTCAATCACCTGCCCCATCCCAGCACCGGCATGAGTATCACGGCGGTGATTGCCTTCGCCCTGTATTGGCAGCGCCTGCATGGCAGTGATTCATGGAACGAAAATCCCTGGGTCTGGGTGGTGAGCTTTCGTCGCCTGGACCCGCCGCTCAAGCCGTAGTGTTGCCCTGAGGTTGCTGATATGGACTGAACGATCCGACCTGTTGCCGGATCGTAGTCCTATCAACCCAAGGAGACATTTGCGATGGCACACGACAAACGCACCGTTCGCGGCGACAACATCAACGACCCCGATGCGAGCCCGGCCGACATCGCTGACCATCAACAACGCACTGAAGAAACCCGCCAGGAGCAAGAGCAAACCGGCGGTGATCACGATGATCAGGGCCACACCCCCAAGGTGCCGGACTCGACCAATTCTCGCTGACCGGACCCTCTCGCACTTACACTGACGTTACGGCATCTTGCCCGTTTATTCATTTGTACAAGGCTGGACGATGACCTCACAGCGCAACACGCCAGACAACCACGCCCTGTCTACTCTGCCGGTAACGAATCACACAGGTTTCGTGCGGGTGCGGGGTGCACGTGAGCACAATCTAAAGAACGTCGATGTCGACATACCCCGTGACGCATTGGTGGTGTTCACCGGCGTCTCGGGGTCCGGCAAATCGTCGTTGGCGTTCTCAACCTTGTATGCCGAGGCACAGCGTCGTTACTTCGAATCAGTAGCACCGTATGCCAGGCGTCTGATTGATCAGGTCGGCGTGCCGGATGTGGACGCCATCGAAGGGTTGCCGCCTGCTGTGGCGCTGCAACAACAACGGGGTTCGCCCAGCGCCCGGTCTTCCGTTGGCAGCGTGACCACGCTTTCCAGCCTGATCCGCATGCTCTACTCCCGGGCCGGCAGTTATCCGCCTGGGCAGCCGATGCTCTACGCCGAGGATTTTTCACCCAACACCCCGCAGGGCGCATGCCCGCAATGCCATGGGCTGGGCCGGGTTTATGAAGTCACAGAGCAAACCATGGTGCCGGATGATTCGCTGACCATTCGCCAGCGCGCCATCGCCTCCTGGCCGACCGCCTGGCAGGGCCAGAACCTGCGCGACATTCTCGTCACCATGGGTTACGACGTGGACACTCCGTGGCGCGATCTGCCGAGAAATCAGCGCGACTGGATCCTGTTTACCGACGAGCAGCCAACGGTTCCGGTCTACGCAGGCCTGACGCCGGAAGAGACCCGAGTCGCGCTCAAACGCAAACTCGAACCGAGTTATCAAGGGACGTTTACCGGTGCCCGGCGCTATGTGCTGCACACCTTCAGCCATTCGCAAAGTGCGCTGATGAAGAAGCGTGTGGCGCAATTCATGATTGGCAGCCCGTGCTCGCTGTGTGACGGCAAACGCCTCACCCGCGCGGCGCTGTCGGTAACCTTTGCCGGCCTGGACATCGGCGAGCTGTCGCGCATGCCGTTATTGCAGCTGGCCCAGGTGTTGAAGCCCGTGGCTGACGAGAAATTCCTCGCCGAGAACCTCGGCGAGGGTGAAGTCCTGACTCCCGAGGAGTCCAGACGGACCCGTGAACAGCGCGCGGCCCAAGGCAAATCTGATCATTCGGCGGCGCCGGACGTCAGGCTGACCCCCAGCCTTTCCATCGAAAAACGTTTGGCCGCACAACGTATCGCCGAAGATCTGCTGGCCCGAGTCAGCACCCTCACCGAGTTGGGGCTCGGGTACCTTTCACTGGACCGCAGCACCCCGACGCTGTCATCCGGGGAATTGCAGCGCCTGCGCCTGGCCACTCAACTGGGTTCACAACTGTTTGGCGTGATCTACGTCCTTGACGAGCCATCCGCAGGCTTGCATCCGGCTGACGGCGAAGCGTTGTTCAGCGCTTTGCAACGTCTGAAAGCCGCAGGCAACTCGTTATTTGTCGTGGAGCATGATCTGGAGACCATGCGCCGGGCTGATTGGCTGATTGATGTCGGCCCGGCGGCGGGTGAGCAAGGTGGCCGCATTCTGTACAGCGGCCCTCCTGCAGGACTGGCCGAGGTCGAAGCCTCGCAGACCCGGCTGCACCTGTTTGCCGAACACCAACCCCAGGCTCATGCCCGACGTGAACCCTCGGGCTGGTTACGTCTGGAAGGTGTTACGCGAAATAACCTGAACGACCTTAGCGCTGAATTTCCGCTGGGCTGCTTTACCGCCGTGACGGGAATTTCAGGTTCCGGCAAATCCAGTCTGGTCAGTCATGCACTTCTGGAGCTTGTTGGCGCACATCTGGGGCGTCCCGCTCAGGAGCAAGCCCAGGAAACGCCCAGCCTCGAAGACGACGCACCGCAGACCAGCGACGGCAGAGTCACCGAAGGGCTTGAAGGCATTCGTCGTCTGGTACAGGTCGATCAGAAACCTATCGGGCGCACGCCGCGCTCCAACCTCGCGACCTATACCGGGTTATTTGATCAGGTCCGGAAGATCTTCGCTGCAACACCCCAGGCTCAAAGCCAAGGATACGATGCTGGGCAGTTTTCTTTTAACGTCGCCAAGGGTCGCTGCCCTATCTGTGAAGGGGAAGGTTTTGTCAGCGTTGAATTGCTGTTCATGCCCAGCGTCTACGCGCCCTGCCCGACGTGTCACGGCGCGCGCTACAACCCGCAGACCCTGACAGTGACGTGGCAAGGGCTTAACATTGCGCAGGTCCTGCAGCTGACGGTTGATCAAGCTGTGATTCAGTTCGCCGGTGAGCCGGCGGTGCTTCGGGCCCTCGAAGTGCTGCGCGATATCGGTCTGGGGTATTTACGTTTAGGTCAGCCGGCAACTGAATTGTCTGGCGGCGAAGCGCAGCGCATCAAACTGGCCACCGAGTTACAGCGCACGCAACGCGGTGCGACGTTATACGTTCTGGATGAACCCACTACCGGTCTTCACCCGACCGACGTCGATCGGCTGCTCATACAACTCAACACGCTGGTGGATGCCGGCAATACGGTCATCGTCGTCGAACACGAGATGCGCGTGGTTGCGCAGAGTGATTGGGTCATCGATATCGGCCCAGGCGCGGGAGACGAAGGTGGCCGCATCGTTGCCTGCGGCACTCCGGCAACCGTCGCCAAGGTCAGGAAGAGTCGGACCGCACCGTTTCTCAAGCCATTATTGGGTCATTAACGAGTGAATTCGCTGGCCGCAATTGAAAGCGGTCGGCAGTCCCGTTGTGCGTCAACACCCGCATTCCATCTGATCGGAGATGCCTTGCGGTCAGTTGGTGATAGAGTGGCGGCCTGTACAGTGGTAGCCATCAGGACGCCACTACACGCAGTGTGTATTTCTGAGGTTCACGGCATGCGTTTTATCTTTCCAACATTGGCACTGAGTTTTCTGATCACCCAAGGCGCGATGGCGGCCGGCGACGGTACCGCAGCAATTGGCGGCGGCCTGGGCGGCGCGCTGGGTAATGTCATTGGCCAACAAATGGGCGGCAGCACCGGCGCGGCGGTAGGCGCAGGCGTCGGCGGCGCTGCGGGCAGTGCGGTAGGCGCTCGCAAAGGCAGCAAGACCGAGGCAGCCATTGGTGGCGGTATCGGTTCTGCGGGTGGTTCGTTGATTGGCAACCAATTGGGCGGCAGCACGGGCTCGACCATCGGCGCTGGCCTGGGTGGCGCGGCAGGCGGTGCAGTGGGTAACAACATTGGCAGCAGTGGCAACGACAAAGGCCATTCCCGCAAGCATAAGAACAAGCGTAATCATCGTCGTAATTGATCTTTAGCTTGTCCGCTCTGGCCTGCCGGAGCGGACTGGTAAGGCACTGAAACAGAGCCTGACCTGTCAGCCGTCCCGCCGCATGGATCTGGAATGACCTCAACTAAAAATTGCCCGCTTGCCGATGCATCCGAACGCGCAACATAAAGAAAGCTTCGCACTCAAATGGATAATTCATAGTCCGGACTTATCAAGCATGACGTAATATTTTTATAACGCCCCCACCCTCTTTTATGCCCACGCTAGAGACCTTATCCAGTCCATTGCGGTTAGCTCGAACTGCATTTGTTTATCAGCGCTGTTTACTCGTAAAACCTGTCTTGCTAAGTTATCAGCAAATGGCTCGGACTTATGACATGATTTCATTAGCATCCGCTTATTTGGCAAGAGCACTCGGCGCTCGTCTGCAGCATTACAGGATTCAGTGTAAATTTCTCAAGAATGGAACATTAGAGTTAGTGTTAACTCACATTGACAGTCGTGAAACATACGCTATTTCAGGGATCGCTAAAATGAATTACTTCAATACGCTTGCCGTGACCCGGCTGGCCGGTTTTTTATTGTCCGAAATTGAAACATGTCAAAGGTGGAGTCTTCTAAATTCTGGCGCTTTGCCTGCAACCCGTCAGCGCAAGACAGAGCGTCGCTCTGTAAAAAATCCGGTGCCCACTGCGGGCTTTTCTCTGTTCGGCGTATGAACACTTTGCATGTCAGGTTGCGCGACGAGCGGATCCGGGTCGGTATGCCTCAGTACTCCTTTGCAGCGATAGGCGGCGTCAAGCCTAACGCGCAGGTCAAGTACGAGAGCGGGCGTCGGCTGCCCCGGGGTGACTATCTGGCTGCAATTGCCAGCACCGGCATCGACCTGCTGTTCATTCTCACAGGAAAACGCTCGGTCGGACTGTCGCAACTCGTCGGCCACGAACGAGTATTCATCGCGGCCTATCGGAATATTGGGGGTATTGACAGACAACTCATGGAGCATCTTCTATTCCGCTTGAATGGCTTTGTGAACGATAGCCCTGAAGCGCGTAGAGTTGCATTCCATGACGGGATCGATGCAACACGAATGTTCAATGGATAACAATTAAGCACAGGCAATGCCTTTCGTACTCTAAGGAAGAGGAGTCGTTATGAAGCTGCTGTCCAATCATCAGATAAGCAATGTTCTTGAAGCCCGACTTCGGGATTATAAAGTTTCGTGTAAAGGAACCGATAACAATGTGATCTCGCTCGTGTTAACACACGCTTACACACAGGCTGTTTATGGCGTGTCCGGTATCCGGCCAGCGGATTATAGGGGGCCTTATGGCGCTACTATCCTGGCTAAAGCTCTCCTGGAAGCTATCCAGAGCGAGTGCGTTGCAGAGGGATCGGGAATAGGGAAAGTGATCTCAATCACACGGCCTGTAGAACCACGGCCTGCCCCACGAAACCTGACGGTATTGAAGCTGCTCGCTGGACACTGAAAGGTCCAGGGATGATGACAGGCCCCGCTTGAATCGGGGCCTTGGGAGATTGGCGCTTATTTACGAGCAATGAGCCCGATCGTGAATCCGGTCACCGAGGCAATTTTCCCACGCCACAGCACACCTTCTGCGCAGATGGGGTTCTGCTCGTTTGAGTAAGTCTTGCAGTCCTTCAAATGAATGAAGTGGAACTCCGGGGTATCGTCCGAGGATTCGCCTGGGCGAAACGACAGAATCATTTCCTTCATCGAGGCGTCGGTACCGTTGTTGAACTGGGCAAAGGGCGCAGAAATATCGGCTGCCAATTGCTCAAAATAGGCGTCGTGGGAAATCAGCTGACCTGAGACAAGGTTGCCACCGACAGTTAGCGTGATGCCCATCTCGACCTTGGTGTTTGCGACAAATTTGACCAGCCACTGCAGCAGCCAATCGATCTGTTTGCCCTGCCACTTCAAATGCGAAAGCGCGTCCTCGATTTCACCGCTGGCTGACGTATCCGACTGCTGGTTCTGGCGTGCGTCTGTCATTGTTGCCTCCGTGCTACACAAAATGGAGTCCAAGCTATACACCACCGAGATCCAAAACAAAACAGCGCAATGTCCGTGCCGAGAGGACGAAGTCAATGCTCATTATCAGACGCAGATCACGTTTGCCTCGGCTTGGCTATTATGGACAAGCCGCGTAGAGCCATGATTCTCAAGCGTTTTATTTTGGTGACCTGGCAAGATTCTGTTGCAGATAAGGGGTCTGCAAGCTTGCTTCAAGGGAGCTGGATGTATATCCTCGCTGCTCTTCTGCAAGACCGCCCCGATGGCGAAATTGGTAGACGCAAGGGACTTAAAATCCCTCGTTCTAGGACGTGCCGGTTCGACCCCGGCTCGGGGCACCATTCTTGAAAGCAGCGCACTGCGCGGCTTTCGTCGTTTCAGGGGGTTGAACAAGCCCTTTCAAAATTGGCGAACAACTCATACCGTCCACAAAACGACCACATCGATGATTAATGAACCCAGTCTTCGTAAGAGAGTCCCTCTACGCGACTGAACTCGCGCACGTTGTTTGTGACCAACGTGCAGCCCATAGCAATCGCATGGCCGGCAATAGCGGTGTCGTTATCACCAATGCCCTGCCCTGACTGAGTGAGAATTTGCTTGACCTCAATCGTGGCGTCTACTGCGCTTCGATTCCAGGGTAAGACATCGTCCAGTCGCGTCACAAATTCATCAACCAGTGTTTTATGTCTGGGCGACGCCTTTTTGCCCATCTGCCCGTAACGCATTTCGGCGTAAGTGATTGCAGATATAACGATCCGGTTATTGCGCGCTACTTCGGCTGCCAGACGCTGCAGAACAGACTCTGGCCGCTCGCGCATGATGAAAGAGCAAATGCAGGTATCGAGCATGTACGTTGTCACAGATTGAACCTGCCTTCATCACTGACAATACTCGGCCGCTCGTTTAGATAATCCACGTCCGCCTTGGGTAGTTCGGCTAGAGATGTCCAGCTTGGACGCACCGGGCGCAGGGTAATCGTGTCACCCACGCGAGTAATTTCCAGCTCGCCTACACCGTCATAAGCCATGTCATTGGGCAAGCGGATCGCTTGATTTTTGCCGTTTTTGAAAATTGAGACCGTCCGCATAACATCGCTTCCTCTACATATGTCTGACCTATGCATTGTAGTAAGACGCCAAGGCCTATGCAAGGCATATGCACGAAAACCTGCCTGTGCTTTCTTGCGCAGATCTTAAATGTTGTCTGATCGCAAACTGAGCAAAACCGGCATTCGAACCCTATGCCATCGAATCGGAGGTCGAATCAGCTCTGCTGCGCCAATATCACCGCCAGTAAACCCGGAAAGCGACTGTCCAGTTCTTCCCTGCGCAGTGAGTTCATGTGGGTGGTCCCCACGCTTTGGGTCCTGACCAGGCCAGCGTCGCGCAATACACGAAAGTGGTGGGACATGCTTGACTTGGGTCTTCCGCCGTCCAGTTCGCCACAACTGGCATCGATGACCCGGCCGAGGTGGCGAACGATTTCCAGGCGCACGGGATCGCTCAGGGCATAGAAGACCCGTTCGAGGCTGAAATCAGTCACTGAAGGATGTTTGAATGGTCGCATGGGCGGATCATACACAGGGATTTGCCAGACGGCCATTGTTCGAATAGTATCGAACAACCGAATTTTCAATTGACCTGAGGTCTGACCATGTCTGCTTTGTTCCAACCCTACACCCTCAAAGACGTCACGCTGCGCAATCGCATTGCCGTGCCGCCCATGTGCCAATACACCGCTGTCGATGGCTTGATCAACGAATGGCACCAGGTGCATCTGGCCGCCATCGCTCGCGGCGGCGCGGGCCTGGTCATCGTGGAAGCCACGGCGGTTGCCCCTGAAGGCCGTATCACGCCGGGCTGCACCGGCATCTGGAACGACGAACTGGCCCAGGCGTTCGTGCCGGTGGTGCAAGCGATCAAGGCTGCCGGATCGGTGCCGGGCATCCAGATCGCCCACGCCGGTCGCAAGGCCAGCGCCAACCGTCCATGGGAAGGCGACGATCATATTGCCGCCGATGATGCGCGCGGTTGGGACACCATTGCGCCCTCTTCCATCGCCTTCGGTGCCAATCTGCCGAAACAACCCAAAGCAATGACTCTGGACGATATCGCCCGTGTTCGTGACGATTTCGTCGCGGCGGCCCGTCGTGCGCGGGATGCAGGTTTCGAGTGGCTGGAACTGCACTTCGCCCACGGCTACCTGGCGCAGACGTTCTTCTCCGAGCACTCCAATCATCGTGAAGACGCTTACGGCGGCAGTTTCGAAAACCGCAGCCGCTTCCTGCTGGAAACGCTGGCGGCAGTGCGCGATGTCTGGCCGGAAAACCTGCCGTTGACCGCCCGTTTCGGTGTGCTTGAGTTCGATGGCCGCGACGAGCAAACCGTGGTGGAGTCCATCGAATTGACGCGTCAGTTCAAAGCCGCCGGCCTGGACATGCTCAGCGTCAGCATCGGCTTCACGATCCCTGAAACCAATATTCCCTGGGCGCCAGCGTTCATGGGCCCGATTGCCGAACGTGTGCGTCGTGAAGCGGGTATTCCGGTGTCCTCGGCATGGGGCTTCGGCACTCCGGCAATCGCCGAGCAAGTGGTCAAGGACGGGCAACTGGATCTGGTCATGGTTGGCCGTGCTCACTTGGCGAACCCGCACTGGGCCTATTTCGCTGCCAAGGAACTGGGTGTGGAACGCGCTTCCTGGACATTGCCCGCCCCTTACGCTCATTGGCTAGAACGTTACTGACAGCGAGCGGCATCAAACAAAAAGGCGACCAACACAGACTGTGTGAAAACGCACTGATAGTGGTTTCTGCAAACGCCCCGACTTGTTCGGGGCGTTTGCTTTTGTGCAGACAGCAGACAAAAAAAGGGCGTTTCAGCCCATTAACGCTATCAGCTGACGTG